>Ga0335077_10003224_pt1 | contig 19624 bp, 11 predicted proteins | sample Lox_Sample_31_FD_207151 | JGI IMG/M metagenome (GOLD analysis project Ga0335077, IMG submission 207151) | Soil microbial communities from Loxahatchee National Wildlife Refuge, Florida, United States - Lox_Sample_3.1 | ecosystem: Environmental > Terrestrial > Soil > Wetlands | place: USA...
AGGCCTGAGGGCCTGCGCCACGGCGCGCTTCAATCAGGTGTTGACAGCCTTTCCAGTTTCGTGGTAAATCTGATCAACCGATCCCTAAGATTCGCTCTGTCGTGCGAGTCCTTCCGTTTTCCTCGATTCCGTCCCCTGTCGGACATCAAGCCAGGTAAGCGCTGAGCGTCAGGCGTGGCTTGTCTCGCGGCGCATCCAGCGCGTTCGCAGAAAGGGGTGACAGGAGTGTTCAACGCTATCGGAGTAACTGTTTGTCGCGGTGTGCGCGCGAGGGATTTATTCGCGGGTATGCTGATCGTGCTGGTTTCGAGTCTTGCGCCCACGGTGTCCGGGCAGTCGACATTCGGGGAATTCGTGGGGACAGTTCACGATCCCGCCGGCGCTGTGGTGTCGTCGTGCATTGTGAAGGTGCGGAATGTAGGCACGTCGGCATCGCGTTCGACGCTGACCGATGGCTTCGGCGGCTATACAGTGGCCAACCTCGAACCGGGGGATTACGAGATTTCGATGATGGCACCTGGGTTCGAGCCGGTGAAGTTTCCAGCGATCACCCTGATGGCGCGCCAGACGGTGCGTCAGGATGCGAACCTCTCGCTGGCCACGCAATCGCAAAGCGTGAACGTGAGTGCGGCCATGGAAGCGCCGATCAACACCGATGTTTCCAATATCGCGGAGACGAAAATCGGACGCGAGCTTACGGATCTTCCGGTGGCCATCTACTCGCGGGCGAGCGGATCCACCAGCGCCATCACGACGCTGACGACACAACCAGGCGTGGAGACGGATGCCAGCGGGAATCTCTCGGTTGCGGGCGCCAAGCCGAGCCTGCTGACGTCCAGCCTGGATGGCATCAGCACCGTGAGTCCGAAAGGGGCGGCGCCGATCAGCGAGTTGTTTCCGTCGTTCGACTCCATCGCGGAGATTCGCGTCAGCGAGATCAACAACACGGCGGAATTCGGCGGGGTCAGCGACATCACCACGATCTCCAAGAGCGGCACCAATACGTTTCACGGCGGACTCTACGAGAACAACCAAACGTCCGCCCTGGATGCGCGCAACACGTTCGCGGCGACCGTTCCCAAGCTGACGATGAACGATTTCGGAGTCTTTGTGGGCGGCCCGGTGATGGTCCCGAAGGTGTATCGAGGCAAGGATCGTACCTTTTTCTTCGCCAGCTACGAAGGACTGCGGCGGCCGAACCAGGCCATCGTGATCGACAGCGTTCCCACCGCTGCGATGCGGAGCGGCGATCTCTCCGTGTACCTGCCGAAGACGGTGGTGAAAGATCCACTGGCGTCTGGGACGCCGTTCCCCAACAATCTCATCCCCGCCAGCCGGATTTCGCCGCTGTCCGCGGGAGTGCTGCAATACTTCTTCCCACTGCCGAATTATGGGGCAGCGAATGCAATCACCAACAACTACGAGACTGCGTTTCCGACGCCCATCGGCAGCAATCAGGGCGACCTGCGGCTGGATCAGAACATCACGTCTAAACAGACTGTTTTCGCCCGAGTAACCTACAAACGGCGCGAGACCATCAGCGCCCCGACGGGATCGGTAAACCTCGGCGGAGGCGACGCACTGGAGAACGATTACGGCCTCACGGTGGCGCACAACTACCTCATCACCTCACATCTGATTAATGAGGCACGCGCGGGCTACACCGGCGTCAATACCGGCACGAATTACCCGTATACGGCGGCCGGCATTCAGCAGGCGCTCGGTTTGCAGCTCGCGGGTCCGCCGCCACCCGGCGCGGCGGCGCCGAGTTTCTCGATTACGGGCTTCACCGGGACCACCGGGGGCACAACCTCCATCTCGCGGACCAACACGCGGCAGATTCTCGACAACCTCACCTGGACGCATGGCCGGCACACCGTCAAGGTCGGCGGCGATTACCGGCACCTCACAGGGCTCTATACCAACGTCTTTGCGAGCAGCCGCATGGGATCGTACTCGTTCAACAACTCGGTGACCAGCGGGTTGATCGGAAGCCCGCTCGGTGCATTTTTGCTGGGCATACCGGACAGTTCGGGTATGGCCACGGTTCTCAATCCCGACACCGATGGATATGCGAATCACTACGCGGCGTACGTGCAGGATGACTGGAAAGTCACGGAGCGCCTGACGGTGAACTTCGGCTTGCGCTACGAATATCATCCGGCGTTCCGCGACCATTACAACAACACCGCGAATTTCCTGCTCGACTCCAATTCGATCCAGAACGGCACGCCCGTCCATGGCGCGGTCGTAATCCCCGACGCGGCTGTCAAACTGATCAATCCGGCTTTTACCGAGTCAATAGCTCCCACTCCGATCCTGACGGCGAGCCAGGCGGGGATGCCGCAGAGCCTGCGTTACTCGGAGAAGTTCGACTTTGCGCCGCGCATCGGTTTCGCCTGGCGGCTGAGCAACAAGACCGTGATCCGGGGCGGATACGGCAAATACATCGAAGCCGAGCTGGGTGCCCTGATCAATGCCGCCTGGGCGGTGGAGGCGAGCGACGTGGCCAAGTTCACGAACCAGATCGTCAACGGGAAACCACTCTACAGCTTTCCGTATGCACTGCCTGCGGACCTGGCGCAGCCCGGATCGCAAGTGTTCGACCTGGCGGGCGACATCCATTACAAAGATCCTTACGTGCAGCAATGGAACGTCACTGTGGAGCGCGACCTGGGCTTTCAAACCGGCCTGCGTGTATCCTATGACGGAAGCCACGGCACGAACCTGGGTGTGACGACAAACCCGGACCAGGTGCCGGCGAATACGGTGGGCTTTGCGGCGGCGGCGAAGGCGGCGCCCTACCCGCTGCTGGCCCAGATCGTGTACCTGACAAATGCGGCCCGCAGCAACTACAATGCGATTACGGTTGCTTTGAACAAACGCATGTCGAGGGGACTGCAATTCCAGGTGAGCTATAACCACGCCAAGAATCTGTCCAACGGCGGCGGTTACGCGCCGAGCGGATTTGCGGGCGAGGGTGGCGGGACGTTGAGCGATCCATCCAATCCGAACCTGGACTACGGCAACGTGGCGTACACGCGTCGCGACCGGTTCGAAACCACGTTTCTCTACAACCTGCCGTTCGGGCACGCGCAGAACCGCGTGGTCAGGCAACTGGCGGGCGGATGGGAATTGGCGGGCGTACTGCTCTTCCAGAGCGGCCCGTTTCTTACCGTGGTGGCGAGCGGCGCCGACCCATCGGGCACGAACTTTCCGAATTTGCAGGGCAGCGGCCGCACGGACATTCTGAGCGGGGTGGCGTTGTATCCGGCGAAGCAGACGCCGGCCCAGTGGCTGAATGCGGGGGCGTTTGCGGTGCCGGCGAACAATATCGGCCGCTTCGGCAACGAACCGGTGGGCGCGGTGAACGGGCCGGGAACGCAGGCGGTGTCGCTCTCGTTGTTCCGCTCTATCGCTTTCACAGAGCGCCTCCGGCTGCGCTTCGGGGTCGCTGCGGCGAACGCCTTGAATCATCCGAACTACGGGAATCCAGGCTTGACGCTGAACACGTCCACGTTCGGCACGATTACAACCTTGCAGTCAGCGGAGGGCGCCGGCCCACGCCAGGTGCAATTGACCGGGCGGATTACGTTCTGACGGAGAGAAGGGGAGACTAAAGAGCAAATGGCCAATAATGTCCGGCACGAGACCAGCGCCTCGAGGTACCTGGCCGCGATTCTGGTTGTGGGCGCGGCCTTCACGCCGCTTTCGACATACGCGCAAGGCCGGGGCGGCGGCCGCGGAGGCGGCCGTGCGGGCGTTGCGGCGCAGAATCTCGAGGAGGGCATTCCGGTAACGGACGAACTGACCATCAGTAAGTGCTCGAGCTGCCACGCCAAGGACGACAAGGGCAACCTGACGCGCATTTCGTGGATCCGAACCACCCCCGAAGGGTGGGAGGAGGCCATCAAGCGCATGGTTCGTTTGAACGGGATGACGCTGGAGCCGGTCGAAGCAAAAGCCATTCTCAAATACCTCAGCAACTCGCACGGGCTGGCGCCGGAAGAGGCCAAGCCCGTGATGTACATGGCGGAGCATCGCACGCAGGACGAGGCGATTCCGAACGAGTCGCTACGCGCCACGTGCAACAACTGCCATGCGCTGGGGCGGGTGTTCCAGTGGCACCGGACCCGGGCCGATTGGGCGCTGCTGGCGGATATGCACTCGGCTTTGTATCCGCAGGCGGAGGCGGCATTCCGGCGAAACGGCGCGGGGCGCGGAGGGGCCACGGCTCAGGCCGCGGGCGGCAGAGGCGGCAGGGGCGGCGGTGCGGCGGCGACGGGCGGCGATGCTGCCGCAGCGCCGGCGAATGGCGCGGGGGTGTCGCTGGATGCCACGCTCGACTTCCTGGCTGCGAATTATCCGCTCCATACTCCGGAGTGGGCTGCGTGGCGGGCTCGCATGCGGGCGCCGAGGCTTACCGGCCGCTGGCTGGTCACCGCTCACGTTGCGGGACATGGCAGATACTACGGCGACCTGACCATCGCGCAAGGCGCGGCCCCGGACGAGTTCACCACCACCGTAAAGCTGCAGCCGGTGAGCGGCGGACCGGCGATCACGCGGTCGGGCACCGGGCTGGTGTACACAGGATTTGCTTGGAGGGGCCGCTCGCACGGCGCTTCTCTGGCGGCCAACGCCGTTCCAGACGACCCGAATCGGGAGATGCGCGAGGCTATCTGGTTCTCGCCGGACCAGACCTGGGGAGAGGGCCGCTGGTTTTGGGGCGAGTACCAGGAATTCGGGTTCGACGTGAAGTTGAAGCGGGTGACTCCGGAGCCCACGCTCCTGACACTCGACCGGCTGGCCGTCAAGACCGGCTCAACCGCGCTGCGTCTGCGGGTAATTGGTAATAACCTGCCGGCACAGATGGCTCCCGCGGACCTGGATTTCGGGTCGGGACTTACGGTGAAGTCGATCGTGTCGCACAACGCCGGCGAAATCATCGTTAGCGTGGATGTTGCGAAAGATGCGGTGCCGGGGAAACGCGACCTGGTGATTGGAAACGCGGTACTGGAAGGGGCGATCGCGGTTTTCGACAAGGTGGATTACATCAAAGTACTGCCCGAAGCATCGATGGCGCGCCTGGGCGGCGACGAAAAGTCGGTGCACCCACGGGGATATCAGCAACTGGAAGCAGTGGCGTTTCAGCGCGGGGAAGACGGCAAGTTGCATACCGGCGACGATATCGAACTCGGGCCGGTGGAGGTGACGTGGTCGGTTGAGGAGTTCTACTCGGTGTTCGGGGACGACGATAAGGAGTTTGTCGGGACCCTGAACAGCAATGGCCTGTTTACGCCCAATCTCGATGGCCCCAATCCTCAGCGTAAATTCAGCAGGAACAACTACGGCGACATCTGGGTGGTGGCCACGGCGAAAAACGAGAAGGACAAGGACGGCAAGCCGCTGGTTGGTAAGTCGTACCTGGTGGTGACTGTGCCGACTTACATCCGCTGGGACCAGCCGGAGGTGTCCAAGTGACCGCAACTCAGGCCCGGACGTATCGTCTGGGTGAGTTTCACCGCTTCGAGGCAGCCGGCGAGCAGTTTCTGTACCTGGTGCCGGCGGGAGCGATCTTCCAGCTCGAGACCCCGGCGGCAACGGTCGTCAGCCTGCTCTCCGAGGGGCCGCTCAGTCACGACGCGTTGACGGACAACCTTTTACAGCGCGATTTCTCCCGGAGCGATGCGCGCGAATTGGTGGACGAACTGTTCCGCGCCAGGGTATTGATGACGGAGGGAATGAAGACGGAGCCGGTGGAGGCGCCTCCCGCGGATTTCCCGCTGCAAAGCCTGGTGATGAATCTGACGAACCAGTGCAATTTGTCGTGCGCCTATTGCTACGAATTCGGCGAGGACAAGGTGGCGACGCCCGAAGGCAAGCCCAAATTCATGGATGCGGAAACCGCGAAGGATTCGGTGGATTTTTTGCTGGAGCAGGCGGCTGGCCGCAAGTCGCTGCACATCACCTTTTTCGGCGGCGAGACCCTGATGAATTTCCCGGTGCTCCAGCAGGTGGTGGCGTACGCGAATGCACGGGCCGCGGAACAGGACACCCACATCGACTTCAGCCTGACCACCAACGCTACCCTGCTCACGCCCGCGATCATCGAATTCCTCTCCGGGAACCGCATCGGTGTGACCGTCAGCATGGACGGTCCGGCCGAATTGCACGATAAGCTGCGAGTGTTCTCCAACGGCCGCGGGAGTTACGATGTGATCGAGCCGCGCGTCCGTGCCCTGATTCGGAACCACAGGACACGTCCCATCACGGCCCGCGTCACTCTTACCAACGGCGCGTCAGACGTGATCCGAATCTACCGGCATCTGAAGCACGACCTGGGCTTCCACGAGGTGGGGTTCGCGCCCGTAACGACCTCGCCCAACCGGCTGTACGCCATCAACGAACCCGGCATGGATGGCGTGCTGCGGCAGTTCCATATACTGGCTGACGAGTACCTGGAATACGCGCTGCGAGGGGAGTTGCACGGCTTCTCGAATGTCAGCGATACCATCGCGGAGCTGTATCAGGGCGTGAACAAATCGCACCCGTGCGGCGCGGCGCTAGGCTTGCTGGGAGTGGGCCCGTCGGGCGACATCGCGCCCTGCCATCGCTTTGTCGATTCGGATACGCACGCGATGGGGAACATTGCGATGGGGATCGACCGGGAGAAGCAGGCCGATTTCCTGCGGCGCGGCCACATCGGAAACAAGTACGATTGTCATACCTGCTGGGCGCGCCCGCTGTGCGCTGGCGGATGTCATCATGAAGCGTTTGTACGTTACGGAGATACCGGCCATCCCAACCTCCATTATTGCGATTGGATCCGGGAGTGGACCGATACCTGTTTGCGGATTTTTGGGGAGATCAGCGCCCGGAATCCCGAATTCCTGGAGCAGTTCGCGGAGAGGAAGGCACTCAATTGAAATACCTGAAAGCGATCAATAAGAAGGCTCGCCGCATCGACGAGATACTCACGTCGATGGAAGACGATGTGACGGCACTGCAAAACCCGCAGCAGGGGCAACGTCCGCACGTTCCCATGGGATGCTCGCTGGCGTTTTCGCCGGGATGGGAGGTGGATGCCGCGGGCGGCACGGCGGGACTCTGTCAGCCGGTAGAGCGCGACATCTACGATTGCTATGTGACGTGCTTCTGGCCGGCCCAGGTCCCCGACCATCTGAACAACTATCCGGATTGGGCGAGCAAGTGCGCCGCTGCCACCAAAGACTGGCGTAATCTCGACCTGGTGTTTCCATAGGACAGAGGGCAACCATGAGAAAACTGATCGCGCTCGGAGTGTTCCTCTGCGCCGCGGCACGCGGAGGCACGCTCTTCTGCGGCGCATATCCGTATTGGGTGCTGGTGATCGACGAGGCCCAGGGAAAGGTGGTGGATCGCATCCGAATGGAAACCGGCCTGCCCACCAGCGTGCGGCTTTCGCACGACCGCAAGACCCTCTACGTCACCACGAACGACCATAGCGGCGTGGAAGTGATCGACGTGGCCACCCACAAGGTGCTGAGCCACTTTGTACTGAACGACGCCACGCATCGATATCGCTTCAATGGCGGCGCGCCCGATCCGCAGGGCAAGCAGCTTTACAGCATCACCACGCAGATCACCAAGCTGTCGGACCGGTATGAGATTGGCAAACCGAAGTACACGATCATCGATCTGGATCAGCAGAAGATCACCAAGACCGTAGACCAGCCCACCGCCGACGCCAACGGGGGCGGGGAAGGCGGCGCAGGGGGAGGCGGAGGGTTCGGTGGATTCGGCGGTGGCGGCGGTGGCGGCGGCCGTGGGGGCGGCGCGTTTGAAGTTTCGCCCGACGGCAAGTATCTCTACCAGTTCGGCTCGTCGATCACGGTATTGAAGTCGGAAGACTTCAGCTTCGTCGAGCGCATCGAACTGGCTCAGCCCGACGCGCCGGCCATGGAGAACCTGGGGCTCGGGGGGATGATCGAGGCGATCAGCCAGCCGGGACAGCGTGTTTCGCTCTTCAACTTCTCCGACCCCATCGTGCACAATCGGGTTTTTGGACTGGCGCGTTTCGACCTGAATACGCGGAAGTTCGACTTTACGCCGATCGGCCCGGCTCCGGCCGGCATGGGCGGCTTGCACGTGACGCCCGACAAGAAGGCGGCCTACACGGTCATCACGAATGGCAGCGGCGGAAACAAGCGCTGCGAGTTTTGGGCCCTCGATCTGGCCACCAGCCGCGTCACCCGAACCGGCGAAGTGCCCTGCCGGTCACGATACAGCTTCGGGCTATCGGCCAACGGCACCAAGCTCTATATCTACGGCGCGGGCTTCGAAATCGAAGTCTACGATGCCACGACCTTCCAGAAGGAAGCCACGTGGGATCTGGGGAACGATATGACGGGCGGCGGCATGGCCGTGATCCCGTGACGATCCGGCTGGCCGGCATTATCGCGTGTGCCGCCGCACTCGCGCAGACGAATCCGGATGCCGCCGCCCGCCATGCGCTCGACCTTTTGCTATCGGAGAAGTACGCGGAACTCAGCGCCACGGCGGCTCCCTCGGCACGGCAGACGCTGACGCCCGAGTTCCTGCGCGATCGTGCCGGGGCGGAAGTGAAGAGCTTCGGCAAGCCGGGCCGCATCGGCACCGCGGCGGTCGCCAGGGACGGCCGGAATACGCTGGTCAGCATTCCCGTGCAGTTCGCGCGGGGGATCGTCAACGTACAGTTCACGCTCAATGAGGCGGGCCAACTGGCCGGCCTGTTCTTCCGCCCCGCGGACGCACCGTTGCCGCCAGTGTGGCGAAGGCCCGCGTACAGCCGGCCGGATTCGTTCCGCGAATGCGAGGTTACGGTTGGAGAAGACGAGTGGAAACTCGGCGGGACATTGCTGGTGCCCAACGGAAGGGCGCCGTTTCCGGCCATCGTGTTGGTGCACGGTCCCGGACCCAATGACCGCGACGAGACGATTTACTCCAACAAAGTGTTCGCCGACTTGGCGGAGGGACTGGCGTCGCGCGGGATCGCCGTGCTGCGTTACGACAAGCGGACCAAGGTGTACGGCTCGAAGATGAGCGAAATGGATTACGCCGTTCAGCAGGAGACGGTAGAGGATGCGGTCCGTGCCGCCGCGCTGCTGAGGCGTAGGCCGGAGATTCATCCCGCCCGTGTGTGGGTTCTGGGTCATAGCCTTGGCGGCTACCTTGCTCCGCGAATCGCGGTGCAGGACGGCAAACTGGCGGGACTGATCTTCCTGGCGGCGAATGCGAGGCCGGTGGAAGACATGACCCTGTCGGCCAACGAGTACGTCGCCAACCTGAACGGCAATCCTTCGCCCGAGGCGCAGAAACGGCTCGACGCTCTGCGGGCCGAAGTGGCGAAGGTGAAGAATCTCCAGGCGGGGAAGTCGAATCCGCCGGTCCTGTTGGGACTGCCGGTGGCGTATCTTCTCGATCTGAAAGGATACGATCCGTTGGCGGCGGTGCAGCGTCTGAAGATTCCGATGCTGTTCCTGCAGGGAGGGCGTGACTTCCAGGTGACGATGAAGGACTTCGATCTTTGGAAATCGGCGATGGGCGGCCGCCGGAATGCCAAGTTCTTAGACTATCCGGCGCTAAATCACCTGTTCATCGCCGGCGAGGGCAAGAGTTCTCCGGCGGAGTACCGCGTGCCGGGCAACGTGGCCGGGGAAACGGTTCGCGCGATCGCCGACTGGGTGCTCTTGGTGGCGGCGTCCCGATGATTCGGGACGCGGGCACGAGTGCCCGCGCCACATCGCGCTCGCAGCGCGGGGCCCATGGGTAGAGGCAGGAGTGCCGTTTTCAGGCAATGGCCGCGTCGAGGTCGGGGCGCGCTCGCGTCACGCACGCCCGGCCGTCTTGCAGGGTGACCACGACGTCGGCGATTTCGGCGAGCGCCGGACGGTGGGTGATCACGATGAGTGTGCCGCCGCGCATGGCCTGGCCGACACTGGCGGCCATCTGCTGTTCCATCTCACCATCCACCGCCGATGTGGGTTCATCGAGAATCAGCACCCGGGGGCGGCGCAGCATCGCGCGAGCCAGCGAGATCCGCTGGCGTTCTCCCGCGGAAAACGCCAGGCCGCGCTCTCCGGCAACGGTGTCGTAGCCTTGGGGCAGGCGTTCGATGAGTTCCGCCAGTCCCGCGGCGCGGCCGGCATCCTCGATCTCGGCCCGCGACGCGTTCGGCCGCGCATAGGCGATGTTCTCGGCAATGGTCGCGTGGAACAGAAACGGCGACTGATCGACCAGCATGATCTGCTCGCGAACGGATGCCAGTTGGAAGCGGCGGATGTCGGTGCCATCGATCAGGATGCGGCCCCGGTCGGGATCCAGGTAGCGAACCAGGAGGTCGGCCAGGGTCGATTTTCCGGCGCCGCTGGGGCCCAGGACCGCGCAGATCTTGCCGGCGGGAATGTCGAGCGAAACCTCTTCCAGCACCGCGGCGCGATCATGCCGGAGGCTGACGCTTTCGAGCTGAATCGAACTCCGGACGGGCGGCATAGGCACGGCGTCCGGCGTCTCCACGACTTCCGGCGCGGTATCGAAGAGCTCGAAGATCCGGCCGAGTGAGACTCGGGCCGAGGCGAGGCTCGACGTGAGGCTGAGCAGGTTCTGCACCGGCGAAAGCAGGCGGGTGTGGTAGGCCATGAAGGCCACCAGAGTCCCGATGGTCATCGTGCCCTGGATGATCTGCCAGCCCCCGTAGAGAAAGACGCTGGCGGTGGCGATGGTGAGAATCGTGCCTGGCAGGGCGCCGGTCTTGAACGAAGCGATCTGGACTTCGAGCATGGTCTGGACGAACGCGTCATTCCGTTCTTTGAAGCGGGCCGCCTCGTGATCTTTGGCATTGAGAGAGACCACCACCCGCATGCCCATGATGGAGTCCACGAAGAAACTGCCGAGGTCCGCGCTGCGCTCGCGCAGGCGCTTGGTCAGCGCGGTCAGGATTCGTTGATAACGGATAAACACGTAGACGCACACGGGGATCAGGACGACACCCACCAGAAAGAGCTGCCAGTCGAGCCATAGCATCATCGCAACGGCGCCGATCAGAAAGCAGACGTTGCTGAGCACCGATAAAAGGGCATCGGCGGAGACGCGCTGAACCTCGCCGGCGTCGTTATTCAGCCGGGACATGAGGTCGCCCAGGCGGTAACCCGCATAGAACCGCGGCGAGAGCGCCTGCAGGTGCCGGAAGAGCGCCAGTCGCAGGTCGAAGAGCATGGCGGCGGAGGTCCTGACGTACTGGTAGCTAGCCACGATGTTCAGGAGGAAGCCCAGGACGGATGCCGCGGACATCAATGCGGCGATCCAAACGAGGGTGCGCATATCGCGGAGCAGCAGGGCCCGGTCAATCAGCAGCTTCGAGAAGTAGGGCTGAAGCAGCGTAAGAGCCGTGGCCCCGACGCTCACGACCAGAACGAAGGACAGAGGCTTCGCGTAAGGACGGATATACACCCACAGCCGGCGGTACATTTGCCAACGAGCGACGGGCGGATCCGTCAGATGTGTCCTGTCAGGCAGCAAAGGAGATCCCATCCTACGAGTGCAGTGCGTGTGACAATTCTAGCATTTCGGCCGGGAACGGCCTCAGCAGGCGATCTGGAGAACGCGGCAATGGCGATCGCGGGTTACATCCCATCCTCACGGAACGGGTCGGAGCAATAACTCCGCTCCTGGTAGACAAAATAATCGAAGTCCGCCGGGCGGCGGGTTCCGCCCAGATCCTGGCAGGCAACGCCGACAAAGGCACCCGTGAAATTGGGAGTCCCCGGAGCCGCGGCTTCGTCGGAAAGGATGCTCGCATCCAGCGGTCCCGGCAACCTGCGCCACCCGGTGTCCTCGACGCGGTACGCGAAGTAGAGCCGTTCGAAATCCACCTCCACCCGCAGATGCACCGGCGCTCCGGCGCGGACAGGCACCGGCGCGCCGAAGGCATCCGACTGGACCTGGTCGGGGAGGCACGACATTACGCGGATGTGCCTGCCCAACCCGGCATCGTGCGAAACGTACAGATAGTGGAACTTGCTGCTGTTGTAGTAACAGATCAAGCCTGCCATCTGTTGGAAGGTCTCCGGCTGGAACTCCACGACGGTGGCGGCGCTGTAACAGTGCGACTGCTGCCGCCGCGCCACGAGCGACTGGCGGAAGAGGCTGCCGATGGTTTCCCGGCCATAAAGGCGCAGGTGGCCGGGGCGCTCGGTGAGGCTGAACAGTTCTTCCGGCCACGGAGAACGGAGCCATTGAAAGTCGATTGGCAGGGCGGCGCTATCGAAATCCTCGCGCGCCGGCGATTGGGGAAAGACGTGCGGCGGGAGGGCCGGTGCTTTTACTTCGCATCGGGGAACGCCGGAGCCGTCCGCCGTGCGCAACCACCCGTCCTCCGACCACGCCATCTGCTGAATGGCGGTCTCGCGGCCGAGTGTGCATCGCCCCCGGTTGCGAATGGGCCGGCCGCAGAGGTGGACCATGTAGGTCTCTCCGTGCGGAGTCTCTACCAGGTCGGCGTGCCCGGCCCGTTGCAGTTCGATATCGGGGCGATCGCGCGAGGTCAGAACATACACATCGGGGTGTAATTCGTAAGGCCCGGTCAGCTCGCGCGAGCGCGCCATCGTCACCGCGTGGCCCCACCCGGTGCCTCCTTCGGCAGTCAGGAGGTAGTAATAGCCGTTGCGTTGATAAAGGTGCGGCCCCTCGGTAAACCCGATGGACGTGCCCCGGAAGATCAGGTGGACGGTCCCCACAAGTTTACGCTCGCGGTGCGAGTACTCCTGCAACACGATCCCGGAAAAGCGATTGCAGCCGGGGCGATGGTCCCACTGCATGTTGACCAGGTATTTCCGGCCGTCCTGGTCGTGAAACAGCGAGGGATCGAAGCCGCTGCTATTCAGGTAGACCGGGTCCGACCAATCGCCGTCGATGCGAGGGCTGGTGACGAGGTAGTTGTGGGTATCGCGCAGGGAGGCTCCCGACGCTCCGGGCTGACTGGTGCGGCCGTATCGCTTCACATCCGTGTAGATCAGCCAGAAGAGGCCGTCGGCGTAGGTCAGGCACGGCGCCCAGACGCCGCACGAATCCGGGTCGCCGAGCATGTTCAACTGGCTGGCGCGATTCAGAGGGCGCGTGAGCAAACGCCAGTGGACCAGATCGCGGGAGTGGTGGATCTGAACGCCCGGATACCATTCGAACGTGGACGCAGCAATGTAGTAGTCCTCGCCCACGCGGACAATCGAAGGATCGGGGTTGAAGCCGGGCAGGATGGGATTTTGAATGCGCAAGGGGTGGTCCGGCATTTACAGTACTTCCTGGTGAGGTTGGCGAACGACCGTCCACAATACCGCTGCTCCGACCAGATCGAGGAGGCCGAGGCAGATAAAGAACGGCGTGTAGCCGACCCTGGCCACGAGTCCGCCGATCAGGAGCGAGAAGATCAGCAGGCCCGCATTACCCAATGTGCCGGCCATCCCGGCGACCGTGGCAACCTCATTTTTGCGGAACAGATCGGACGACATGGTGATCACGGTTACCGAGAGCGTCTGGTGCGCAAAGCCGCCGAGGCTAAGGAGCGCGATGGCCGCATAAGGGCTCTTCATGAATCCCACCAGGCCAACGCCCAGCATCAGAAAGGCGCCCAGCGTGAAGGCGCAGCGGCGGGAATTGATGACACTGAGGCCGAATCGTTTCTGAAGCCGCATGGCCACCAGGCCGCCGAACACGCATCCGAAGTCGGCGGCCAGGAACGGCATCCAGGCAAACAAGGCGATCTGTTTCAGATCCATGTGCCGCACACTGCTCAGGTAGAGCGGCAGCCAGAAACTCAGCGTTCCCCAAGTCGGGTCGGCCAGGAAACGGGGCACTCCTATGCCCCAGAAGTTACGCTCGGCGAGGATCTTCGCGAGCGAAGGCCGGGACCCATCGCTTTGCAGGTGCTTCTCCTGCCCGGAGGAAATATACAGCCTTTCCTCGATCGAGAGGGCGGGGTGCCGGTCGGGCGATTGATACAACAGGAGCCAGAGCAGGACCCATAGCAGGCCAAGGCTGCCGGTAATGAGGAAGGCCGCGCGCCAGTTGTATGCCAGAATGGCCCAGGCGACCAGCGGGGGAGCAACCATCGAGCCGACGGATGCCCCGACGTTGTAGATGCCGCCGGCCAGCCCCCGCTCGCCGGCGGGGAACCATTCGGCCGTCGCCTTCATCCCGGCCGGGTTAGCCGATCCCTCGCTGAACCCGAGGAGACCGCGAAGCCACGCGAATACCTGCCAGCTATTGGCGAGGGAATGCGCCATGTTCACGAGGGACCACGCGATGGCGAAAATGGCGAAGCCGAATTTGAGGCCCATCACGTCCAGCACATAGCCGCAGACGGGCTGTGCCATGATCGCGCCCTGGAAGGCGCCGACAATCCACGAATACTCCCGCTCGCTGATGTGCAGATCCTGGAGTACTGTGGGAGCAGCCACAGCCAGCGTGCTGCGGGTCAGGTAGTTGATGACTGACCCGAGCATGATCAGGCTGATCATCCACCATCGGAGTCCTTTGATTCTGATCATCGTGACTTTCGGAACGCAGATCCGGAACCTGGCGCTCGGTATGTTAAACCCAACAGGTACCACAAGCGGTTGTGGGAGCGGTAGGGGTCGGAGGGAGTCTGGTCAAGAAAAGAGTGTGCATGACGGCAGCGGGGACACATAGCAGCGAAAGAGCGCCGAGACGAGTCATAGTCTGGGCGCGGCAGACAGGGTGTCCGCGCCACAGTTTATCGGAACGTGGGCGTTTCGAGGACGCGCGCTCTCTGCGTCAGTTTCACGCCGCCCGTTTCGAGAGTGACGACGTAGTCTCCAGGCGGCATCGGCGCACTGGCCTGACCGCCGCGTCTGCCGCCTCCTCCGCCGCCGAACCCGCCGAAGCCCTCCGACGCCACGCGGTTGATGCCGGCCTTCTGGGAGCCGTTCAGCGTGCGCACCACCTTGCCGGTCAGATCGGACACCGTCACGGCGACAGGTTGGGCCGCGTCCTGCTTCAGGTAGTAGTAGATGAGCAGCCCGTTGGGTTCGTTGGGCGTGGTGGGGAAGCTGTCGCCGTTGAATCGATTGTTACCCTGCGCGCCATCGCGCCGGATCGGTTTTGGTTTTACGGTAAAGAGGTACGTCCCACTCAGGTTCTCGTCGGTCATCTCCCGGATTGGCGCGATGTCCATGACCCAGATTCCGCGACCGTAGGTCCCGGCCACCAGGTCCTGTTCGCGCGGATGAATCACCATGTCGGTCACCGCGGCGGGAGGCATATTGCTCTTGAGCGCCACCCATCGAGCGCCACCGTCGATGGAAACATAAACGCCGATGTCCGTGCCGGTGAACAGCACCGAGGCCTTCTGGGTGTCCTCGACGATGACGTTCACCGGCCATTGCGGAAGGTTGGCGGAAATGTTGGCCCAGGTGGCTCCGAAATCGGTGGTCTTGAAGAGGTACGGCTGGAAGTTGTCCTGCCTGCGGCCGGTCTTCGACGCATAGGCGGTTCCCGGCGCGAAACGCGAAGCATAGACGCGGCTGGTCCAGACGTCCTCGGGGCCACCCACGGACACGATGTTCTTCGTCACGTCCGTCCAGTTGGCGCCGCCATTGCGCGTCACCTGCACCTTGCCGTCGTCGGTGCCGACCCAGATGACTCCGGGCGTCAGCGGGGATTCCGAGATCGTCACAATCGTGCAGTACTGAATGGCGCTGCCGGCCGCGCTGCGATTGGTCTTTTGCGGATCGTTGGTGGTGAGGTCGGGGCTGATTTCCTGCCAGTGATCGCCGCGGTCCACCGAGCGCAGCAACACCTGCGCGCCCGCGTACAGGGTCTGCGGGTTGTGCGGGGAGAGCACGAAGGGAGCGATCCAGTTGAAGCGCAAAGGCGGCTGTCCCTGCGGGCGGGTAGGCGCGATGCGCACGCGCTCGTGGGTTTTCTGGTCGTAGCGGCCGTGCGCGCCGAACTCCTGCGTGTTGTATACCCAGCGGCTGTCGGTCGGATCCACCTGGTTGTACATGCCGTCGCCGATTCCCACGGTGACCCAGTCCTCCACCCCGACGCTGCCCGTCCAGCCGTTGCTCGGCCCTTTCCAGCTTTCGTGATCCTGCAGGCCCTCGTAAATGTTGTAGGGCGTCTCCATGTCGAGCCCCAAAGCATAGACCTCGCCGCCGCGGATGGTCAGGTAATGCTGGCTGGTGCGGCCGCCGTCAAACGACTGGTAGACGCCGCCGTCCGAGGTCGCAATCATGCGGTCGGAGTCCTGCGGATCGATCCAGAGCGAGCGGAAGTCTCCAAAGGCGCGTGCAAAGGGCCGCGGTGCACCGCGGCCGCCCCAGGTCTTACCGCCGTCGTCGGAGTGGTTGAAGTTGGAGCCCGTGATCCAGATGCGCTCCGGGTTGTTGGGGTCAACGGTAAGTTGGTTGAACGAGTATCCGGCCTTGCCGCTGACGTCCACCTGGTCGGGATTCACTCTGTGCCAGGCGGCCCCGGCATCATCGGTGCGGTAAACCTGGCCATTGATCGAGTCCATGGGATTGCCGGCGCCAGGACGCAGGTTGTGATTGTCATACACGGCGTACAGCGTGTCGGGCTTGCCGCGGCAGATATCCATGCCGATGCGCCCCATCGGCCCCTTTGGCAGACCGTTGGTCAGCTCTTTCCAGGTCGCGCCACCATCGGTGGTCTTGTAGATGCCGGTGCCCGGGCCGCCGTCGTTGATGACCCACGCCAGACGCATGTGCTCGTATGTCGCGGCGTAGAGCACTTCGGGATTGCGGGGGTCGCGCACCAGGTCCACTGCTCCAACGCGGTCGCCAACGTACAGCACCTTCTTCCAGGTCTTGCCGCCGTCAGTGGTCTTGAAGACACCGCGCTCGGTGTTGGACGTGGCGAGATGGCCGAGAGCAGCGACGTAGACGGTATCGGGCCGCGTGGGGTGGATGACGATGCGCGCGATGTGTTGGGTGTCCTTCAGGCCCATGTTCTGCCAGGTCTTCCCGGCATCGGTGGACTTGTAGACGCCGTCGCCCCAGTAGGCGCTGCGGGTCGCGGAGTTGTCGCCGGTGCCCGCCCAGACTAGGTTCTCGTCGGACGGGGCAACCGCGATCGCGCCCATGGAATAGATACTCTGGCTGTCGAGGACGGGCTCGAAGGTCACGCCGCCATTCGAGGATTTCCAGACGCCGCCCGAGCGCAGCGCGGCGTAGATGGTGTTGCGGTGGGCCTTTGCCGGCGTTTCGGGAACGGCCACGGCGACGGTCCACGCGCCCGCGCGGTAGGGCCCGAGGCTGCGATAGGTGAGGCCATTGAGCAGGGTCTCATTGAAGAGTTGCGCGTAAGAAGGGGCAGCGAGAATGGCGATGAAGGTGAGCTTCCGGATGGTCCGGTTCATTCAGGTTCTCCTGTTGTGTACGCTCGGGCGAATCAGTAACAGTTTAATCCGGGCGGATAGGAGGCACTTTTGTTCATTCCGACGAATGGCTGGTCGCCTCCCGCACCCGATTGGGCAGGCGGGGCCCATTCGGCAGCCTCAAAAACCCTTCGCGGCTGGCGATCGTGTAGAAGCCCGACTAGCGTCCCGATCAGTCGGGACACGGATCGGGTAGGAGGGGCCTCGCGGCCCCGTCCTCCCACGCTGCGTAGGTAACCTGGTCGTAAACGGCACAACCAGCCTCGGAAATCCCTTCGCCGCCCCTGGGACTGTACACGCCCGGACAAGCGCCCCGAAGAGTCGGGACGCGGCAGGCCGGAGTGCCTGCGCCACGTCGACGGCGCAAGGGTTTTTCATGTAGTTCTGTGGGCCGGCGGGGGCCCGTGGGTACAGGCGGGAGCGCCTGCGCCACATCGCGGCGCTTGTCGGGCGTGCACAGTGTCGCTGCCCGCGAAGAGGTTTTCGAGGCTGCCGAGTCATCGCGTGCGCTCGTGCGGCGACCGTGGGACACTGTGAAACATGTCTTCCGAGCCTCGAACCGCGATCGGTACTCCCGTCGATCCTTCACCCGCGCGGCGCCCGGTCCGGACCGTCATCGAAGGAGTCCGCGTCACGCTCGCGCCGCTCAATCCCGAGGCGCACGCCGAGGCACTCTGGGAGGCGACCCGTGGACCCGCCAATGAATATCTCTGGCGCTATCTCTTCGAGGGGCCATTCGCCGACCGCGCGGAGTTCGACGCGTATCTCCGGAAGAGAGCCGCTTCGAACGACCCGCTCTTCTTTACGATTCTCGACAGCGCTTCTGTGCCCTTGGGCTGGGCCGCCTACATGCGGATCGAGCCGGCGCACCGCGTAATCGAGGTCGGCAGCATCCTGTTCACTCCGGCGCTGCAGCGCACGCCCGCGGCCACCGAGGCTATGTACCTGATGGCGCGCCACGTCTTCGAAGAACTCGGATACCGGCGGTACGAGTGGAAATGCAACTCGCTGAATGAGCCTTCGCGGCGGGCCGCGCTGCGCCTGGGCTTCTGTTTCGAAGGCGTCTTCCGCCAGCACATGATCATCAAAGCGCACAGTCGCGATACGGCCTGGTATTCAATGCTCGATTCGGAATGGCCTGCCCGTAAACGTGAATTCGAAGAGTGGCTTTCACCGGCGAATTTCGACGCGCAGGGCATGCAGAAGCGCTCGCTGGCCTCGTTACGCGCCGGCCAATCTTAGCCGGCATTACCGGCGCGGCACACCCACGCAGGCCACCGGCTGGCCTTTGGTGATGGGCGGCGTGGCGACAACGTACAGCACCAGACCGTCCAACGGGGAGACCACCTCGGCGATGCGATTTCCGAAAAAGTCCGTAATGATCGCGAGCACAGTCCCCTTCGCCACGGTTTGATCACGTTCCACCTGCGCGTAGAGAATGCCGGTCTCCGGGCTCACCACCACCTCGGACGGATCCAGGTAAACCGGGTCGGCCAAAGGCTCGGGACCGGCCGCGACCATGCCCAGGTGATACAGCACCCCCTGGATCCCGGCCAGGATCTGGTTGACGGATTGCGGATCGCATGTTCCCAGATAGCCGCTTTCCACCGTGATGGCGGGCTTGCCGCGGGTGATGGCCGTGGTGGAGCAGTACAGCGAGCGCGCCGGATCGGTCGGACGGCCGCGATCCACCAGGATGTGATCGATGCCAAATGCGAGCGCCAGCCGAGCATTGGCCCGGTCCATTCCTTCGTTGCCCGTGATCGTCTGGTAAACGTAGGGCCGGAGCCACTCGTTGCCGTCGCCGCAATGCAGGTCGAGCACGTAGTCTGCCTGTTCGATCACCTCGTGGGTGATGGCATACGCGATCCGCTCGGATACCGTTCCGTCCTGCCGGCCGGGGTACACTCGATTGAGGTTTTTTCCGTCCACCGGGCTGAAGTACACGGTGCGGCCCAGAAACGAAGGCACGTTGGCGACGTGCACCAGAATGATGGTGCCGGCAAGTTCCGCGGGATCGAGCAGGCTTTTCAGTTGCTGGAGCGCCAGAATCGGCGGGTATTCGTAGCCGTGATTGCCGGCGACCAGGGCCAGCACCGGTCCCGGGCCGGCGCCATGAATTGTGGTGACCGGTATCTGTGTGCCGGCATCTTGCGCGGCGGGAATCTCGATCGTGTGGGATTCGATTCCGGGGAG
>Ga0335077_10003225_pt1 | contig 19624 bp, 16 predicted proteins | sample Lox_Sample_31_FD_207151 | JGI IMG/M metagenome (GOLD analysis project Ga0335077, IMG submission 207151) | Soil microbial communities from Loxahatchee National Wildlife Refuge, Florida, United States - Lox_Sample_3.1 | ecosystem: Environmental > Terrestrial > Soil > Wetlands | place: USA...
GGCGCTCTTGCGTCGGGTGCGCTTCGAGAACTCCTTCAGCTTCCTCTTCAGCCCGCGGCCGCACACCGGCGCCGCCCTTCACCTGGGGAGCGCGCCGGAGTGGGGGGAGGTGGCGAGGGAGGTCGCTGTGGCGAGGCTCGAGCGGCTGCAGTCCCTGCAGCGCGAAATTGCCGGCGAAATCCTCGCCGGGGAGGTGGGACGCGAGGTGGAGGTGCTCGTGGAGAGCCAGGCGGAGGACGGCACCCAGGCCGGGAGGACGCCGGAGAACCGGGTGGTCCACCTGGCGACCCCGGGACGCGAGCTCGAGCCCGGGACGCTCGTCCGCGCCCGCGTCACCCGAGCCGGGCACAGCTCGCTCGGTGGCGAGCCCGTCTGGTGAGGCGCCCGGCGGCCGCGTTCCTCCCGGCCCTCCTCTACGCCGGCGTCATCTTCTATCTCTCCTCGCAGTCGAACCCCCTGCCGTTCCTGCCGCGCTCGGTGCTCTCCCACGACAAGGTCCTCCACCTCATCGAGTACGGGGGATTTGCCGGGCTCCTCTCGCTCGGGTTCTCCGGGCTCGACCTCCCCTGGCCTCGGACCTTCCTGTTCGCGCTCCTGGTCGCGAGCGCCTACGGAGCCAGCGACGAGCTTCACCAGTACTTCGTGCCCAACCGGGAGTGCGACGTCTTCGACTGGATGGCCGACACCGTCGGCGCAGGCCTGGGAGCGGCCGTTGGCTGCGCTGTCTTGCGGCGCCGGAGGCTGCGGGCTAGCATCCGGAGCTGAATGGCGCTCATCCGTCCGTGGGGAGGAAAGGCGCCGCGCCTCGACGAGACCGTCTGGGTGGCGGAGGGGGCCGTCGTCGTCGGGGAGGTGGAGATCGGGCCTCAGTCGTCCCTGTGGTTCGGGACGGTGGTGCGCGGCGACGTGAACTCCATCCGCATCGGCGCCCGCACCAACCTTCAGGATTACACGGTCGTCCACGTCACCGCGAAGACCCACCCGACCGTGGTCGGAGACGACGTCACCGTGGGTCACCGGGTTACTCTCCATGGGTGTACCGTTCGGAACCGCTGCCTCATCGGCATCGGGGCCGTGGTCCTCGACGGGGCCGAGGTCGGCGAGGACGCCATGGTCGGGGCCGGGGCCCTGGTGCCGCCCGGGATGGTGGTCCCTCCGCGGACCCTCGCCCTGGGTTCGCCGGCCCGGGTGAAGAGGCCGCTCACCGACGACGAGATCGACGCCCTCCGCCGCTCGGCGTCGAACTACGTGGGGTACGCCGAGCACTATCGCCGCGAAGGGTGGCTTTCGCGATGACCGTGCTCGAGCTCCTCCAGCGCTCCACGCTCTTCAAGGACTTCTCCGAGACGGGGCTCAAGATCTTCGCCACCATCGCCGCCGAGAAGTCGGTTCCGGCGGGGGCCCCGCTGTTCGCGGAGAACATGGTGGGGGAGTCCCTGTTCATCGTGAAGACCGGCACCGTGCGCATCGTCCAGCGGGATGGGAGCGGGGAGCGCGAGCTCGCTGTCCTGGGCTCCGGCGACCACCTGGGCGAGCTCGCGCTTCTCGCGAAGAGCGTGAGGCTCGTCTCGGCCGTCGCCGCCACCCCCTGCGAGGTGGTGGAGATCTCCCAACGCGACTTCTACCGACTCCAGCCGCAGAAGCCACAGGCCTGCCTCAAGCTGGCTCTCGCCATCGCCTCCGACCTGGCCGACAGGATCTCGGAGAACCGGGAGGCGCTGCGATCCCTCGGAGCTCCTCCCCGCGCCTAGCGCGGGAACGAGGTGGGGGAGATGCTGGAGCGGCTCGTCGAGCACCTGCAGAACCAGTCGCTCGGTCTCGGCTACCTCTTCATCTTCGGGGTCCTCATCCTCTGCGGCTTCGGGCTCCCGGTGCCCGAGGACATCATCCTCGTGACCGGCGGGGTACTCGCCTGGGTGGCCTCGCCTCTCGAGCAGGCCACCCCGGGGGGGATGCTGCGGGACCCCGGAGTCCATACGATGGTGGTCGTGGGCCTCGCCGGCATCCTCGGAGGGGACTCCATCATCTACTGGGCCGGGCGGCGTTTCGGCCGGCGCGTCGCCGAGGTGTGGCCCTTCCGCCGGCTCATCACCCCCGTCAAGCTGGAGCGGGTGGAGCGCCTGCTGCGGCAGCGCGGGAACGTGGTGGTGATGATCGCGCGCTTCCTCCCCGGCCTGCGCGCCCCCACCTACTTCACGGTGGGCCACTCGCGCCTGCCCTTCTGGGAGTTCCTCCTCTTCGACGGCCTCGCGGCCCTCGTCTCCGCGCCGCTCTGGGTGCTCCTCGGTTTCTGGTTCGGCGACGACATCGAGCGCGCCGCCCGGGAGGCGACGGACTTCGCCCACCTCATCCTCGCCGTCGTCCTGGGGGTGGTGGCCGTGCTCGTGTTCCGCGCCTGGCGGCGCCACAGGGCGAGGAACCCGGAGGAGACCGTCGGGAGCTAGCGGCCCGGAGCTCGAGCTTTGGGAGCGCCCGGGGGAGACGGCACCTCTTCGGACCTAGTGGCCGGTAATGCGGCTCCAGAGCCCCTTCAGCCCCGAGACCGGGGGTGCGGAGGTGGCCACGGCCGGCTCGGCGGCGGGAGGGGCCATGGAGGGGAGCGAAGGAGCCGCCGGCATCCCGGAGGCCGCGTACTTCGCCTCGCGCTCCACCTTGGCCTTCACCTCGGGCGGAGTCCCCTTGGTGGTGAAGACGGCCTCCACCTCGCGGCCGCTCTGGAGCTCCCGGGCGCGCAGGGTGAGGAGACACTCCTCCCCGAGCTCGAAGGTGACGGTGATCCGTACCGAGCCGCGGGCCCCGCGGGGCAGGCCGGTGAGCTGCAGGGTCCCCAGGTACTGGCAGTCGGCGGACGTGGGCCCGTCGCCCTCGAAGACCCAGAGGTCGAAGGTGCGCTGGTCGTCCTTCGTGGTGGCCAGCGTGTACTCCTTGCGCACTGGAAGCGGCGTGTTCTTCTCGATGACGGTCTTCACGCGTCCGCCGCCGCCGCCGGGCAGACCGACCCCGATGCTCATAGGAACGACGTCGATGAGCACAACACCCTCCGCGCTTCCTAGCGATTGGGCGAGGAGAGCGGCCCCGATGGCCACGGCCTCGTCCGGATGGACCACCTTGCTCGGCTGCTTCCCGAAAAAGCTCCTCACTCGGTCGTGCACGAGCGGCATGCGGGACTGGCCGCCCACGAGCAGGACCTCGTCCACGTCCTCGGGCTTGAGCCCCTTCTCGGAAAGGACGCGCCCACAGGTCTGGATGGTGCGCTCCACGAGCGGCGCAACCAGGGCCTCGAGCTCCTGTCGGGTCACCTGAGTCTCGAGAGCGACCGGGTTCCCGTTCACGCTGGCGAGGTAGGGGAGCTGGACCGGGAACTCGCTGCGCTCGGAGAGCGCGCACTTGGCGCGCTCGGCTGCGTCGGCGAGGCGCGACCGGGCCACCAGGTCCCCGGCGAAGCGCCCGTGCTTCTTCTCGAAGTCGGCGAGGAAGCGCTCGACGAGGAGCGCGTCGAAGTCCGTGCCGCCGAGGAAGGTGTCGCCCCCGGTGGAGACCACCTCGTAGACGTTGCCCTCGAGCTCCAGCACCGAGGCGTCAAAAGTGCCGCCGCCGAGGTCGTAGACCATGACGCGCTCGCGCACCTCGCGGCCGTAGGCGTAGGCGAGCGCCGCGGCGGTGGGCTCGTTCAGGATGCGCTCGACGTGGAGGCCGGCGAGGGCTCCGGCGCGCCGCACTGCCTCGCGCTGGCGCTCGCTGTAGAAGGCGGGGACGGTGATCACCGCCCGATTCACGGGCTCCCCCAGGTGGGCCTGGGCCACATCCTTCACTTCTTTGAGGATGAGCGCCTGCACCTGCTCCAAGGAGAGGGTCGCTGGCCCGAGCCGGACCGCGCAGAGCCCGTCCTCCCCGGGCACCACCTCGTAGGGAAACTTGTGCAGCATCTGCTGCACGGCCGGGGAGTCGAAGGCCCGCCCCACGAGCCTCTTCGCCCCGAACACGGTCTGGTGGGGATTGAAGAGCAACTGCCCCTTGGCGTTCTGGCCCACCACGATCCGGTGGCGCTGGTTGAGCGCCACCGTGGAGGGGACGACGTTGTACCCCTCCCGGGACGGGATGACGTAGGGCTTGCCGTTCTTCACCACCGCCGCGCAGGAGTTCGAGGTGCCGAGGTCGATGCCGATGATGGCCTTCGACTTCTTCGGGTCGGGAGCGCCGTCGAGGCCGAGCTCGACGCGGATCGGGCCCCGCTCGAGCTGCTCCACCCGGTGCGGCGCCCCCAGCTCGGCCAGGGCCGGTGCGGCGGGCGAGTGCTCGGATGCGGCCGGCGCAGACACGGAGGAGGCCGGCGGGACCGGCTCGGCAAAGGTCGTCGGGGCCGGGGCCTGCGACGGGTCAGCTACCGGGGCCGCGACCGGGCCCGCGCGCGACTCCCGCCCGCGGACCATCCGCTCCACGAGCTCGCGGGAGGCCTCGTCGAGCTGCAGGAACTGGATTCCCATTCCCGGAGCCACCGGGGGGCGCGCCTTGGGGTTCGCCGCGGCTACCCAGCGGACCACCCCGCGGGAGCGGATCACGGACTCGCCGGTCGCGAGCCGGATCTCGAGGTCGACCTGCGTCCCCACCGGCTTCGGCTCCCGGGTGCGGATGAAGACGCCGCCGCGGGAGATGTTCGTGGCGAACCGTTCGACGAACTCGTCGACGGAGCCATAGGACAGCTTGACGCGCAGGCCTACAGAAGTGCGCGGCTCGCGGGGCCGATCCACACATCGATTATCCGGGCCGGTGCGGCAGCCAAGCAAGCTTGCGGCACAAAGAATCCGTGCCGCGAACGCGGGATTGGGCAGAAAGGTGCGCGCCTGTCGGGGTTTTCGTCTGCCTTGACCCTACGGCCCCGAGTCTGTATATCGCGGCATGCTCAACCGCGACGACCTGCGCGAGGCTCTCACCTTCGACGACGTCCTCCTCCTTCCGGCGGAGAGCGACGTCTTGCCGAAGCAGGTCGAGGTGGCGACCCGGCTCACCCGCAACCTCCAGCTCCACATCCCCATCCTATCGGCGGCCATGGACACGGTCACCGAGGCTCGCATGGCCATCGCCATGGCGGCCGAGGGCGGAATCGGCTTCATCCACAAGAACATGTCGGTGGAGCGCCAGGCGGCGGAGCTCACCAAGGTGAAGAAGTACGAGTCCGCCATGGTCGGCGACCCGGTGACCATCGAGCCCGAGGCTCGACTGGCGCAGGCGGTGGCGCTCATGCGCGAGAACGCGATCAGCGGGATCCCGGTCACCCGGAGGGGACGCCTGGTCGGCATCCTCACCAATCGGGACCTGCGCTTCGAGCGGAACCTGGAGCAGACCGTCGAGCAGGTGATGACGACGAAGCTGGTGACGGCCCGGGAGGGCGTGACCATCGAGGCCGCGAAGGAACTCCTCCACCGCCACCGCATCGAGAAGCTCCCGGTCGTGAACGAGCAGTTCGAGCTGCGCGGCCTCATCACCATCAAGGACATCGAGAAGATCCAGAAGCACCCGAACGCCGCCAAGGACCGGCTGGGACGGCTCCTGTGCGGAGCGGCCGTGGGGGTGGGGCCGGACCGCGAGGCTCGCATCGCCGCGCTGCTCAAGGCCGGCGCGGACGTCATTGCCATCGACACCGCCCACGGCCACTCCCGCGGCGTGGTGGATGCGGTGCGGGAGACCAAGGCCGACTTCAAGAACGTGGAGCTCGTCGCCGGCAACGTGGCCACCGCCGAGGCCTGCGAGGCCTTGTGTCGGGCCGGGGCCGACGCCGTGAAGGTGGGGGTGGGCCCCGGATCGATCTGCACCACCCGGGTGGTGGCCGGTGTCGGCGTCCCGCAGGTCACGGCCGTGGACGAGTGCGCGCGGGCTGCGGACCGCCACGGCGTCCCGATCATCTCCGACGGCGGGGTGAAGTACTCCGGCGACGTGGTGAAGGCGCTCGCGGCGGGGGCCTCGAGCGTGATGATCGGGTCGCTCCTCGCCGGGACCGAGGAGGCGCCGGGCGAGGTCATCCTCTACCAGGGGAGGAGCTACAAGAGTTACCGGGGCATGGGCTCCATCAGCGCCATGAAGGAGGGTTCGAGGGACCGCTACTTCCAGGGCGACGTCTCCGAGGCGGAGAAACTCGTGCCCGAGGGGATCGAGGGGCGGGTGCCCTACAAGGGCCCGGTCGCCATGAACGTCTTCCAGCTCGTGGGCGGCCTGAAGAGCGGGATGGGGTACTTGGGGTGTGCCACCATCCCCGATCTCAGGCAGAAGGCGCGCTTCGTCAAGATCACCTCGGCCGGGCTGAAGGAGAGCCACGTCCACGACGTCATCATCGTGCAGGAGGCTCCGAACTACCGCGTCGACTAGCGGCCGAGCTCTCCATGGACATCCACAGCGAAAAGATCCTGATCCTCGACTTCGGCTCCCAGTACACCCAGCTCATCGCCCGGCGGCTGCGGGAGCTCGGCGTCTACTGCGAGATCCACGCCTGCACGATGGGCGCCGAGGCCATCCGCGCGTGGAAGCCCAGGGGGATCGTCCTCTCCGGCGGCCCGGCAAGCGTGCTCGAGAAGGGGAGCCCGCGCCCCGACGGGGCGATCTGGTCGCTCGGCGTTCCGGTGCTCGGGATCTGCTACGGCCTCCAGCTCATCGCCAACGAGCTCGGAGGCAAGGTGGACAAGGCCGCGCACCGCGAGTTCGGTCCGGCCCGCATCGAGGCCCAGGGCTCGTCCGAGCTCTTCCAGGGCCTCCCTCCGCAGCTCGACGTGTGGATGAGCCACGGGGACCGGGTGGAGTCCTTGCCCACGGGCTTCGAGCCCGTGGCCCGGACGCCGAACTCCCCCTGGGCGGCCGTGGAGGACCGCCGCCGCCGCATCTTCGGCGTCCAGTTCCACCCGGAGGTGGTCCACACTCCCCGGGGCAGCGAGATCTTGCGGAACTTCGCACTCGGGGTGTGCGGGCTCTCCGGGGCCTGGTCCATGCGCGCCTACGCCGAGGTGGCGGTGGAGGCCATCCGGCGGCAGGTCGGGGACGGGCACGTCATCTGCGCCCTCTCCGGCGGCGTGGACTCGGCGGTGGCGGCGCTCCTCGTCCACCGGGCCATCGGGAACCGGCTGCGCTGCATCTTCGTCGACAACGGGCTCCTCCGGGCGGGGGAGCGCGAACAGGTGGAGAAGGTCTTCGGGCAGATGTTCCACCTCCCGCTGGTCACCGCCGACGCGAGCCGCCGCTTCCTCTCGAAGCTCGCCGGAGTCACCGACCCGGAGCAGAAGAGAAAGATCATCGGACGGGAGTTCATCGCCGTCTTCGAGGAGGAGGTCGAGCGCCTCGCCGCTGGGGGGGAGCGGGCCGCCTTCCTGGTGCAGGGCACCCTCTACCCCGACGTCATCGAGAGCGTCTCCTTCAAGGGCCCGTCGGCGACCATCAAGAGCCACCACAACGTCGGCGGGCTCCCCGAGGTGATGAAGCTCCAGCTCGTCGAGCCTCTGCGCGAGCTCTTCAAGGACGAGGTGCGCCGCCTCGGCCAGGAGCTCGGCCTTCCCCGGGAGGCGGTGCAGCGCCAGCCCTTCCCGGGGCCCGGTCTCGCCATCCGCGTCCTCGGGGAGGTCACCGAGGAGCGGCTCGCGGTCCTCCGCCGCGCCGATGCGGTCGTCCAGGACGAGGTGCGCGCCGCCGGCCTCTACGAGAAGCTCTGGCAGTCCTTCGCCGTCCTCCTCCCGGTGCGCAGCGTCGGGGTCATGGGGGACGAGCGGACCTACGAGTCCACCTGCGCCATCCGCGCCGTGGAGTCCACGGACGGCATGACCGGCGACTGGTCCCGGCTCCCCTACGACCTCCTGGCGCGCCTCTCATCTCGCATCATCAACGAGGTGCGCGGCATCAACCGGGTGGTCTACGACGTGTCCTCGAAGCCGCCCGCCACCATCGAGTGGGAGTAGCGGCTCTCCATCCCCCGTACACGATTGGTTGATCCAGGCTCGCTCTCTCCGGGCGGGCGTGTGGGGCGAGGTGGGTCGCGGTGGTCGGGGCGCCGACGTCCCCGGGCGCCCGGGCTTCGCTGTCCCGCGAGTCGGGGCTATCATCGAGCCACTCGGAGGCAGGAATGCAGATCGGTCGGACCATCGCTCTCGTCGCTATCGCCACCGCCGGAGTCACCGTGGTGGTGGGCGGCTGCCAAGGCTACAACTTCAACCCGGTCGGATCGTGCATCATCCAGCCCGGATCCAAGCAGGTGACGCTCGAGGACGTGACCACAGCGGACATCGTCTTCGTGGTTGACGACTCGGCTTCCATGACGAGCAAGCAGGAGGCGCTGGCGCAGAACTTCAACGTGTTCATCAACTCGCTGAACCAGAGCAACGTCGACCGCGTGAACCACGGGCTCGAGCCCTACGACTTCCACATCGCGGTCACCACCTCCTCCATCTACTGGGCGAACACGAACAGCCAGGGAAGCGTCTGCCTCCTGCAGAGCGGCCAGACCGAGTGCTGCAAGGTGTCCTCGTGCTCCGCCGTCTCCTCCTGCACGCCCGGCGCCGCCTGCGGCACCAACGGAGTATGCACCTTCGCGCGCAGCGCGATCGGGACCGGCTATCCCCCGGTGACCTTCGAGTATCAGTGCTGCACCGGGATCGTGCAGGACTGCCAGGCCCAGTCCTGTTTCCCGGGCGACGTCTGCCCGAGCTTCACCACCACCTACACCACCACCGGCTGCTCCACCGGGGTGTTCCAACAGGGGGACGCCTACCCGTCCGGCGCCTTCGTGGCCGCGCCCAGCAACCCGAAGGTGTTGCACTTCACGAAGGACCTCTACACGCCGCAGCCCAACACCGCCGCCATCGCCGCGCTCACCCAGCAGTTCGAGCAGAACATCCAGGTGGGCAACTGCGGGTCCCCGCAGGAGCAGCACCTCGAGGCCGCGAGGCTCGCCCTGCAGCAGGTGCTCGCCGGGAAGTACGGAAGCGACATGCCGCACCTCGGGGCGAAGCTCATCGTCGTCTGGGTCGGCGACGAGGACGACTGCTCGAGCCCCGGGCCGGGCGCGACGAACACCGACGCGGGGATGTCCATCGTCCTCCTTCACTCGGGGGACACCGGCGCCGACGAGTGCGTCGCCGACAAGAACGTGGCCGCCCAGAACGCGAACATCCCCATGCGGGCCTTCCCGGTCGGGGACTACGAGAGCTACTTCGCGGGCCTCGTGGCTCCGAGCGGCCAGAGCCCGAGCTCGAGCCAGCCGTACCGGGCCTTCAGCGCGGCCTTCATCACCGGTACCGTGCCCTGCGTGAACAGCCAGAACGTGGTCGTCGGCTACACGGCGGCGGACCAGTACCTCACTCCGCAGTGCGTGTCCTCCGCGGCGAGCTACTCGGTGGGATCGGCGAGTTGCCCGGCCGACGGCCAAGGGATCTGGGCAGGAGCCGTCCGCTTCTCCACGCTCGGGAACGCGTTCACCGGTCGCGGCTACTCCGTGGTCCAGGACACGGTGTGCGACAGCATCTCCACCACCGGATTCGGCAACGTCCTCTCCCAGATCGCGAACCTGGTGAGCGCGCCGAGCGCGCTCTCGCTCGCGAGCCAGCCCGCTGCCAGCGAGGTCACCCTCATCCAGATCGTCGATGCGAGCGGCTACCAGGTGAAGATCTGCCCTGAGGCGCTCAGCCAGAGCGACACCTCCACGGCGGGCTGGTGGTTCATGGACTGCGGTACCCCCACGAGCCCCCCGCCGCCGGTCGCGACCGACGGCTCGGGGAACCCGGTGACGACGGCCTGCATCTACATCAACCACGACAGCGGCACCTGCGAGGCGAGCGCGGGCCAGACCTATTCCGCCGAATACCTGGGCCAGGTCCCCCCCGGCGGATGCCCGAACGCGACGCAAATCCCGGCGCCGTCCGCCGCCTGCGCCAGCGCGCTCGGAGCCTCCGGATCAAACCAGAGCGCCGCCGACTGGTGGTGCTATGGTGCGAATGGTGGAAACGGCACCTGTGTCTGCAACACGGCGCAGTAGCGCCGCGCGACTGGCAGCGCTCGCTGCAGCATTGACGGGTTGCGGGGCCGTTCCCACCTATGCGGTGACGACCTGCCAGGGGCTCGGCGTCGCCGAGGATCGCACCGATATCCTGTTCGTGGTCGACGACTCGGGCTCGATGTTCGACAAGCAGGAGAACCTGGCGGCGAACTTCACTTCCTTCATCACCCGCCTCGCCGCCTCGCCGGCCCGAAACGACCTCCAGATCGGCGTCACCACAACCTCGGTGGACCGTTACGGCCTCGGGCTGTTTCCGGACACCTTCGCGGCGACCGGCGCCTGCCTGTCCCCGCCTTCCCTGGGACAGCCCTACCCGCAGGGAGCCCTCGTGTCCGTGTCGGGCCCCGACGTGGCAGTGGACCGGCTGCAGAGCACCACCGCTCCGCCGCGCATCCTCTCCGGCGCCTCGCCCACCCTGGTCGCCGACTTCAGCGAGAACGTGGCGGTCGGGGTCTGCGGCTCCGGCCGGGAGCAGGGGCTCGCCGGGGCCCGGCTCGCCCTCTCCGATCCGAACCTCTCCGGCCCGAACGCCGGGTTCCTCCGGAGCGGGGCCCGCCTGGCGGTGGTGATCGTCTCGGACGACGACGACTGCTCCGACCCGGATCACACCGGGGCGTCGGAGGAGCCGCCGGACTGCACGCACTATCCGGTGGAGGGCTACGTGGACTTTTTCTCGGGTCCCATCGGGGGCGAGACGAAGGACCTCTACGTGGCGGTCATCGGCGCCGTGGACCCGGCCACCCTCGAGCCCTCTGCCTGCATCGAGGAGCCCTCGGGCGCGCAGGCGGAGCACCCGGCCTACCGGTACAAGGCCTTCGTCGACGCCTTCGGCTCCCGGGGTCTCATCGACAGCGTCTGCAACCCGAGCTTCGCGAACACGCTCGCCGCCATCGCCTCCCAGATCTCGCAGGAGGTCGCGCTCTCGGCGGCGCCGGCGGATCCGCGCCTCCTCTCGGTCTCGGTCGTCCACCCCGACGGCTCCCGCCAGGCCTGCAGCGTCAAGGAGGCGGGCGACGCCGAGGCCGCCGACGTGACCTACCTCGCCCCGAGCGGGAGCCGGCCTCCCTCGCTCGAGTTCGGGGGCTCGTGCCTCCTCGAGGCGGGCGATCAGGTGGAGGTCTCGCTCCTTTGCGTTGGGTGAGCGCCTCCCCCGGCGCCCTCGCTCTGGAATGCCGCGCAGTGGCTTGCCGGAGTGCCGAAAAGGGAGCAAATAGACGCTCATGCAGGCACGTGCGGGGAACACCCGGCCGGGGCTTGTCGCCTGGGCCAGCGTGGCAGTCTCCTTGGCCATTTCGGTGAACGTGGCGGACGCCCAGGCGGCCGCTCCGGCGGCTCCGGCCGCGCCCGCATCCGCGACCCCGGCCGGGGAGGGAACGCTCCCCCCGGAGGCGCGCCGGCTCCTCGAGGCGGTGGACGAGGCCTGGCCTCTGCGGGATACGCCGGGCCGCATGGACGACATCCTCGCGGACCTCAAGAAGGCCGAGGCGCTCGCTCCCCGCGACTACGCAGTCCTCTGGCGCGTGGCGCGCTGGTATTACTGGATGGCCGATGCCCCCGGCATCCCGGACGCGGAGAAGGCTCGACTCGGAAAGCTCGCCTGGGAGTACGGAGACAAGGCCATCCAGGCGGACCCGACCCGGGTGGAGGGCTGGTTCTATGCCTCCACGGGCGTCGGGATGTACTCCATCGGGATCAGCATCGTGAAGGCGCTCCTCGACGGGATGGAGTCGAAGTACCTGGATCGGCTGAAGAAGGCGCAATCCATCGACCCGACCTTCTACGGGTTTGGCGCCGGGGTCTCCTGGGGCCGGTACTACTACGAGCTGCCCTGGCCGAAGTATGACGCCGAAAAGAGCGAGCAGGAGTACCGGGAGGCGCTCGCGAAGAACCCCAGAAACCTCCGGGCCAAGGTCTTTCTGGCGGAGCTCTACCTCAAGGAGGATCATCCAGAGGAGGCGAGGAAACTCCTCGAGGACGTCCTCGCCGCGACTCCCGGGGCGTACGACCCGCCAGAGGAGAGGCGGGCCCAGGCCATGGCCCGCGCGGTGCTCGCGAGGTCGAAGGGGTAGAAGCGAGATAGGGGGGACCGATGAGCGCAAGGCAGGCGCGGAATCTGGTGGAGATGTTCGAGGCCCAGGCGGCCTCCCGGGGCGACGGGGTCGCCATGCTCCACAAGCGGGACGGACGCTGGCAGGCAATCTCGTGGAAGGAAACGGCGCGGCGAGCACGGGACGTCTCGGACGGGCTCGCCTCTCTGGGAGTGAAGCCCGGCGACCGGGTCTCCATCCTGGCGGACACCTGCCCGGACTGGATCGTGGCCGACCTCGGGATCCTCGGCGCCGGAGCCATCACCGTTCCCGTCTACCAGTCGAACCCGGCCCAGGAGGTGCAGTACATCCTGGACGACGCCGGGGTCACCTGGGTGTTCGTGGATCAGGACCAACAGGCCGCGAAGCTGAGGGAGGTCCGGAGCCAACTCGACCGCCTCGCCGGGGTGATCCGATTCGCCGGCAGCCCGCAGTCGGACCACGAGCGGACTCTCGCAGACCTGGAGAGGGCCGGGGCCGAGTGGCGCAAGGCGAACCCCAGGGCGCACGCGGCGCGCGTGGCCGCCATCAGTCCGGAGGTCCCGGCGACCTACCTCTACACATCAGGCACCACCGGCAACCCGAAGGGCGTGGTTCTCACCCAGGGGAACTGGACCTACGTGGCGGGTGCGGTCGCCGAGATCGAGCTCGTACGCTCCGACGACGTGGTCCTCATGTTCCTGCCCATGGCGCACTCCTTCGCGAAGGCCATCGAGGCCGTCTGGTTCAGCGTGGGGTGCCAGGTGGCCTTCGTCGAGTCGCTCGACCGCATCGTCGAGAACGCTGGCGAAGTGCGGCCGACAGTGATGCCCTCCGTGCCCCGCATCTTCGAGAAGGCCTTCAACGCGGTGGTGGCAAAGGGGCTCGCCACCCCCGGCCTCAAGGGCTGGCTCTTCGGGCTCGCGATGAGCGGCTTCGAGGCCTGGGCGGACGGGAAGGAGAGGGGTCTCGAGATCCGGACCCTGGGGTTCCGGCTGGGGGAGAAGCTCGTCTTCCCCAAGCTCCGCCATCTCCTCGCCGAACGCTTCGGCGGGCGCATGCGCCTCTTCGTGTCGGGTGGCGCGCCCCTCTCCAACAAGGTGGAGTGGTTCTTCACGCTGCTCGGGTTCACGGTGCGCGAAGGGTGGGGGCTGACCGAGACCTCGGCGGCCACCTGCGTGAACCGGATCGAGAAGAACAAGGTGGACACGGTGGGCCCCCCCGTCCCGGGCACCGAGATCCGCATCGCCGAGGACGGCGAGATTCTGGTGAAGGGTGGGGGCGTGATGAAGGGCTACTACAACAAGCCCGAGGCCACCGCCGAGGTCCTGAAGGACGGCTGGCTCGCCACCGGGGACATCGGCGAGGTCGACGCGGACGGGTACCTGAAGATCACCGATCGGAAGAAGGACCTCATCAAGACTTCGGGAGGTAAGTACGTCGCCCCCCAGAACCTCGAGAACGAGCTCAAGACGGACCCTCTCATCTCGCAGGCCGTGGTTCACGGAGACCAACGCAAGTTCTGCTCTGCTCTCATCACCTTGAACGTCGAGGCGGCCCGCAAGTGGGCCCAGGAGAACGGCGTCCCGGACGAGGAGCCTCTGCACACGAACCCGAGGGTGAGGCTCCACGTCCAGCACGCCATCGACGCCCTGAATTCGAAGCTCGCGAGCTACGCCACCATCAAGAAGTTCGCCATCCTGGAGAACGACTTCACACAGGAGAGCGGCGAGCTCACCCCGACCCTGAAGGTGAAGCGCAAGGTAGTCACGGCTCGCTACAAGAAGATCCTCGACGGCTTCTACGAGGACTGACGCGCCAGAAAGCGGCCGAGCTGCCTTGACACGGGGGAGGCCTGCGGCTAATTCGTCACCGATTCCCGAATCAACAGAGGAGGACGGCGACGATGGCAGCGCAGAGCGTGAGGGACGTGTTCGAGAGGCACATGCCCGAGAAGCTTCGAGCCAAGCCCGACGTCGTCTCCAAGATCAACGCCGTCTACCAGTTCAACATCAGCGGCCCGAACGGCGGCCAGTGGGCCGTGGACTGCACCCGGCCCGGGGGCCTCGTGACCGCCGGGACGGCCACGGGCGCCCGGTGCACCGTCACTGCCAAGGACGATGACTTTCTCAACGTCGTGAACGGTAAGATGAACCCACAGATGGCATTCATGTCCGGAAAGCTCAAGATTCAAGGGGACATGGGGTTGGCCATGAAGCTCCAGCAGATCCTCTGACTCGTACCGGAGGGAGGGAAGGGTGAGTGACCTCCCGCTCGCGGGCGTCCGGATTCTGGACCTGTCGCGGCTTCTGCCAGGCCCCTACGCCACCATGGTCCTCGCGGACCTGGGGGCCGACGTCATCAAGATCGAGGATCCGCGGAGCGGAGATCCCGCCCGCTGGATGCCGCCGCTCGCGGGGAGCCAGTCCGGCTGCTTCCACGCGCTCAATCGAAACAAGCGTTCCGCGACGCTAGACCTCCGGATGCCGGAAGGGGCAGCCGCGCTGAGACGGCTTTCTCGGAGCTGCGACGTCCTCGTCGAGTCCTTTCGCCCGGGGGTGATGGATCGGCTGGGGATTGGCTGGGAAGCGCTGTCCCAGGAGAACCCACGCCTCGTGCTTTGCTCCATCAGCGGATACGGTCAGGACGGACCCTACCGAAGTCGCGCCGGCCATGACCTCGACTACGTGGCCTTGACGGGAGTTCTGGGCCTCAACGGCCCGCGGGAGCATCCGGTGCCCCTCTCCGTGCAGGTGGCGGACGTGGCGGGTGGCTCTTGGCCAGCGGTGGCGGGGATCCTGGCCGCACTTCTGCGGAGGGGGATGACAGGGCGAGGCGGGCGCATCGACATCGCCATGGCAGATGGAGCGCTCGCGCTGCTCGCCCTCCAGCAAGGGGTCGCAGACGCGCGGGGTGAACCGCTCATGCGGGAAGCCGAGATGCTGAACGGGGGCTGGGCTCGCTACGGTGTTTACCGGACGCACGACGACCGGTTCGTGGCGTTCGCAGCCTTCGAGCCGAAGTTCTTCCGAGCCTTCTGCGATGCGGTGGGGCACCCCGAACTGGCGCAAGCGCGGATCGACGAAATGGCGGCTGGTCCACGGGCGGAACTGGAAAGGATCTTCGCCTCGCGCACGAGGGAGGAGTGGGCCGCCTTCGCGGCGGAACACGACGTCTGCCTCATGCCCGTCCTCGAAGGAGCCGAGCCGAGCCGAGACCCTCAGCTCTCCGCCCGTGGGAACTTCCTTGAGATCGACACGCCGTGGGAGGGGAGCGCGATGCGCAGCCTCGCGTCCCCGGTCCGCATCGCGGGGGTCGAACCGCCTCGCCGGCCGGCGCCCGCCCTCGGGGCTGACACCGAGGCCGTGCTTTCCGAGGCCGGATTCGAGCCTATCGAGCTGGAGGAGCTCCGGCGCTCGGGGGCCCTAAGGTAGGTTCTTTGGCGCCCCCTCCGCCGCGCGGTAGGTCCCGAAGACTTCAGGAATATCCCTTGACGGAAACTCATGTGAAGACTACAAGACCGTTCCTCACGAACTGCCGCGGGGTGGAGCAGCCAGGTAGCTCGTCGGGCTCATAACCCGAAGGTCCCGGGTTCAAATCCCGGCCCCGCAACCACCAAAACCCTAGGCCTCGTCGGTACTTACCGGCGGGGCCTTTGAGTCTCTACTGATACTATTCGTCAAGTGTGACCATTTCGTGCCCATGACTGTGACGGACCCGATTTAGGACCTCCACCGCTGCCCTGAGGTCTTGCTCCTCCACGATGTTGTAGCGCTTGAACACGGCTTGGGTCCTGTGGCCGGAGAATCGAGCGACCACGGACTCCGGCAGGCCACTCCGCCGAGCCTGGGTAACGAACGACCGTCTGAGGTCGTGCACCCAAACGCCCTCGAGCCCAGCCGCCATGCGTGCCCTCTCCACGGCGCCCTGGATGTCCTGCCAGGGCTTGCCCGTCCCTGGGTTCACGAACACGAAGTCGACTCCGAGTCGGCGAACCTGCTCGGCTATCCCTATACGCTGCAGGCGGCTATCGCTGGCTGCCACGCGCGAGCGCGCAGGGCCGAAGAGACAGATTGGAAGCGCATCGTCGCGCTCTACGACGCGCTTGTGGAGCTCACTCAATCTCCGGTCGTGGGGCTCAATCGCGCCGTCTCGATGGCGTTCGGGCCTGCCGCCGGCGTCGAGCTCGTGGACGCGCTCGCGGACGAGCGGAGGTAGCGCCGAATACCATACCCGGGTAAGGTATCACATGGCTCATACACAACGGACGAAGGACAGGTTGGTCGCCCGTATCAGTCGGATCCGAGGCCAACTCAACGCCGTTCAGACCGCCCTTGAGGAAAAACGCGAGTGCGGCGAGGTCTTGCAGGTCCTCGCTGCTTGCAGGGGAGCCCTTAACTCGCTGGTAGCGGAGGTGATCGAAGATCACATCCGTTTCCACATAGCTGATCCTTTGGAGCGCCCAGGCACGAAGCAATCTCAGGCGGTGCAGGAGCTGATCGAGGTGCTCCGGACCTACATGAAGTGACGGCGAGCACATGGGCATCTCGGTCACGGCTTCGGAGCAGGGTGGTACGGAACCGCCTCGTTTAGACTGGGCCGATCTCGGCCGGATCGCACTCGTGAGTGCTGCGGCCATCGGTGCGTGGTTCGGCCTCTGGCCTCGGCTTGGCTCGGTGGACGTTATTGGGGTCGGCGCTGTCGTCGCGGGCGGCTACCCCATCTACCGCGGGGCGTTCGAGGCGCTGCGAGAGCGCCGCATGACGATGGAACTCTCCATGACCCTCGCGATCGGCGCGGCGATGGTCATCGGTGAGGTATTCACGGCGCTCGTCATCGCGATGTTCGTCTTGATCGCGGAGGTGCTCGAAGGGCTCACCGTCACCCGAGGACGCCGGGCCATCCAGCACCTCGTCAAGCTTCTGCCCCAGACCGTGCTTGTCAAACGCGGCGACGCCGAGGAGGAGATCGAGGCGGCGAGTGTCGCGGTCGGCGACCTCGTGATCGTAAAGCCGGGAGCGCTCGTGCCCGTGGATGGCGAGGTGCTGCGCGGCTGCTCTGCGGTGGACCAGTCTAGCGTTACCGGTGAGTCGATGCCGGTCGAAAAAAGCCTGGGGGCGATGGTGTTTGCTGGGACTATCAACCAATCGGGCATGCTCGAGGTCAGGACGAACGGCGTCGGCCGTAGCACCGCTTTCGGGAAGATCATCGAGGCGGTCGAGCATGCCGAACGGTCGCGCGCTCCTATCCAGAAGACAGCAGATCGGCTCGCCGGCTATCTCGTGTACTTCGCACTCGGCTGCGCTGCGTTTACGTTCGTCATCACCCGGGATGCCCGGTCCACTATCTCAGTCATTATCGTAGCGGGCGCCTGCGGCATCGCTGCCGGGACCCCGCTCGCCATCCTTGGCGCCATCGGCCGGGCGGCGCGCATCGGCTCCATCGTGAAGGGCGGCCTCTTCCTGGAGACGCTCGGAAGGGTGGACACCCTGGTCCTGGACAAGACCGGGACCGTCACCTTTGGCGAGCCGCGGGTAGTCGCGCTGCGGCCCGCGCCCGGGTCCGGAGAGGAAGAGCTCCTCCACACGGCCGCAATCGCGGAGAAGCGCTCGGAACACCCGGTCGCCCGAGCCATCCTGGGTGAGGCGGCCAAGCGCGAGATGGCCGTACCAGATCCGGATCAGTTCGAGTACACGCCCGGCCGCGGCGTCGCCTGCGAACACGAGGGCAGACAGATCCTGGTCGGCACCACCGCCTTTCTTGCACAGCGTGGCGTCATTCTTGGACCGGCTTCTGCTGCCACGCAGGGATCGGAGGTGTGGGTTGCCTGCGGCGAGCGCGTCCTGGGATCGGTGCAGGTGGAGGACGTGATACGCCCCAACGCGGTTGAAGCCGTTCGGGAACTGCGCTCTATGGGAATCTGGACACTGCTCCTAACCGGCGACGCGGAGGCGGTGGGCTCAGACGTGGCTCGGCACCTCGAGGTAGAGGACGTCGCCTCAGGACTTCTCCCAGATCAGAAGCTCGAGCGCATTAAGGCGCTTATGCGGGAGTGCCACACGGTGGCCATGGTCGGTGACGGTATCAACGATGCGCCGGCGCTCGTGGAGGCGAGCGTTGGGATCGCGATGGGAACCGGAACGGCCGTGGCGATGGAGAGCGCCGACATCGTGCTGCTGGGCAGCGATCTACTGAAACTCGCCGAGACAGTGAAAATCGCCCGGCGGTGCAAAAGGATCATCCTGGAAAACTTTGTCGGGACGCTCGTTGTCGATGGGCTGGGGATCGGGCTCGCCGCCTTTGGGCTCCTGGACCCGCTGCTCGCCGCTTTCATCCACGTCTCGTCGGAGCTCGCGTTTATTTTGAACTCAACCAGGATGCTCCCGGCCACTACTGAGGCGAGTCCCCGCACACCCAACCCCGGCCAGTCGAGCCGGACGGCACGTCGGAACGGCGCGAAGCGCTCGGCAAGCTCGCGCATCTCATCCCGCATACAGATGGTGCTCGGCGCAGGGAAGCACAGGAGTGACGCACCCCGGCCGACCTGGTCGTACGGTGCCCGCCAGTGACTGTGCCCGTCCGAGCATTCGAAGGCCTCAGTCATTCTAGCGTTCGGTATGGGTGGGGTTATCCGTTCCCCGTGCGCCACCACAGGAAGAACGCCGCCGACGCGAGCGTCGCGACTGTGACGGGGATGCCCACCCGCGCGTGCGAGCGCCAGCCGATGCGAATCCCCTGCTGCGCCGCAGCGTCCACCACGATGATGTTGGCGATGCTGCCAACGATGAGGAGGTTACCGGCGAGCGTGCTGACGAGCGCCAGGAGCGGCCCAGCCGAGGGATGAGTTGCCACCGGGAGGAGTAGCATCACGGCCGGGACGTTGGAGACGAGGTTGCTCAGAACGAATGTCGTGACAAAGAGCGGAGCGGGCCGGGCGACGTCTAGGCCGGATGCGGCTAGGCTTGCGACCCAGCGAGCGGGGATTCCTGTCGCTTGCAGGGCGTGGTTCACAACGAAGAGCCCAACGAATAGGACGAGTAGCTCCCAATCGACGAGGCCCAGCTTCTGCCGAGAGTGCATGCTGCGGCTCATGAGCAATAGGCCGGCTACCGTTAGCGCGGCCACCTCTCGGGGCCACTGTGCGACGAGGAAGACCACAAGCAGCGCCACGGTGAGACCCAATCCCTTGGTCGTCTGCCAGACGTCGAGGTGGGGCACATCATCTCCCTGGGGTTCCGAACACAGACCCGCGCGCGCGGGCTTCCCCCAGCGGCCGCGCGTGATGGCGACGAGGATGAGCCAGGTCAGGACTAGCCCGGTAGCCACCGGAGCAGCCGCCTGAAGGAAGTACCGAGAGAACGAAAGCCTGAGGGTGCTCCCGATGAGCATGTTCTGCGGGTTGCCGATAAGGGTCGAGGCGGATCCGATGTTGGCGGCGCAGGCTAGCCCGAGCAGGAACGGCACGGGCTCAGAGTCGCGGCGGACGGTGGCCTTGGCCAGGATGGGGGCCATCGTGAGGCAGACGATGTCGTTG
>Ga0335077_10003226_pt1 | contig 19622 bp, 18 predicted proteins | sample Lox_Sample_31_FD_207151 | JGI IMG/M metagenome (GOLD analysis project Ga0335077, IMG submission 207151) | Soil microbial communities from Loxahatchee National Wildlife Refuge, Florida, United States - Lox_Sample_3.1 | ecosystem: Environmental > Terrestrial > Soil > Wetlands | place: USA...
CTCCCGGGCGCCAGGCCTCCACGATTGCGGGCACATGCTCGGCTGTCCATCGTGTGGAGAGCGGTCTGCCGTTGACCAGGACGACGACGGTTGGTGTTCCCGTCTCATAAACAGCCTTGACCAGGTCCTCCTGAACGCCTGTCAGATCCAGGCTGGCTACGTCGTGGCCTTCTCCGTCAGTGGGAGGGTCTTTTTCTTCGTCCACGTCATTTTGTCCCTGGTTCTCTCCCACCACTAGAATGGCTACGTCCGCGCCTTTAGCCGCGCGAACTGCTTCAGGGAATCCGCTTTTGTCATTGCCTAAGACTTCGCACCCCTTCGCCCAGACAACTTTGGCCTGTGGGCCGGCTGTGGCTTTGATCCCCTCCAGAACACTGACCACGTGCTGCGTGATCTTTTTGGGCGAATAATCCCCGAGCAAGTTCATGAGGTTCTCGGCATCGGGTCCAATCACCGCAATCGACTTCAGGTCTTTTCGGAGCGGCAGCGTGTTGTTTTCGTTCTTGAGCAGCACAATGCCTTCACGGCCCGCGCGCAGAGCCAACTCCTGGTATGGTTGCGCGTGGACGGTCGCGACGGCGTGCTCCACATCCACGTAGGGGTGTTCGAACAGGCCCAGGCGGAACTTCAGCTCCAGGACTCGCCGCAGGGCGCGATCAACCAACGCGACGGGCACTGTTCCTTCTTCGACGCTCTCAATCAAAGGACCCATGTAGGCGGGTTCGTAGGTGATGTTCAAATCGACGCCGGCTTTCAGGGCTAGTGCGCCGGCTTCCTTCTGGGTTCGCGCAACCTTCTCGTAGATTAGCGATCCGAAACCGCCGCCTTCGCTTTCCACCACTCCCTTGAAGCCGAGTTCCTGCCGCAGGACATCGTTCATCCACTTCTCGGATCCATGCGCGGGCACGTCCTCCACTTCCGGATATCCCGCCATCACGCCCAGGCCGCCGGCCTTTGTGATCGCCGCAATCCAGGGAGGCAGGAAATTCTTGCGCAGCGATCGTTCCGACAACTCGATGGGCCCCCGCTCCAGACCGCTGGCGGGCTCGCTTTGCGTAGGGAAATCGGTGAGCACCGCGATCACTTTGTCGGGCGCAGAGATGTCGAGTCCCTGGGTGGCCTGCACAATGGCCTCGCCGATCCGTGAATAAAGGTAAGGATCTTCGGTGTAGGCTTCTTCGTTACGTCCCATCCGCGGGTCGCGATGCACTTCCATGACGAGCGTGGAAAGCATGTGTATGCCGACTGCCCTTGCCTCCGCGGCTGCGGCTGCGTAAACCGCCTTCACCAGGTCGAGGTCGAACGCACTCCCAATCGCGAGTCCCTCCGGAAAAACGGTTGCGCCGGGAAACATCGCGCCATGCGTGCCCTCTTCATCCTCCAGAAGAGGTATTTTCAGGCGCGTCTGGGTGAGTGCGATCTTCTGCAGCTCATTGAAGTACTCCGCCTGCTGGCGGGCGTCTTTGTGCAGAATCTCATCGGCCAGCGTGAAGAAACCGCAGCCTGGCCCGATTTCGCTGGTGTAGGTGCCGGCTGCGAATCTTTTGCAAGCCTCCGTCTTCGATGGGATGTCCTTCCCCAACTCATCCACGTAGACGCAAGGCAAATTGAGCTGGCCGACTTTCTCCTTGAGCGTCATGCGGCTCATCAGGTCATCGATGCGTTCTTCGACGGACCGTTTCGGATCCAGGTAGACCGGCACATCGGCGCGGGCTTGCGCGAAAAGCGCCGAAGAGCCGAACAGCGACGCGAACGTCACTGCGGCCAACCACGAGAGTAGAACATCAACCTTCATTTCCTCACCTCCAGAGCATCCCTCGTGCAGTGCACCATGGGACCGGCGCCTGCTTCGAGAGATGGCAGCCTTGACGCGCATCTTATCAGGGTGCAGGGCTGGCCGTCGGTTGCAGGAAGTCTCATGTGCTCCGTCGATGCAAACAGAAGTGAAGCGCTGAGCGTCCGGACCCGAGTCGGGTTATTGTGTAGTTATGCCCCTGGCGCTTGACTGCAGGGGGGCCCATTCACTTGGAAAGGAGAGTAACCGCTTGATTCCCAGAGCTGATCTGAAGGCGCAATATCACAGCATCAAAGCGGAGATTGATGCGGCTATCGAGCGCACCCTTGAGACCAGCCAGTTCATACTGGGCAGCGAAGTGGCTGCTTTTGAGGAAGAGTTTGCCGCCTTCTGCCACGCCTCCTATGCGATCGGCGTAAACAGCGGAACCAGCGCGCTGCACCTGGCCATGCTCGCGGTGGGAATCGGTCCCGGCGACGAGGTCATTACGGTGCCATTCACCTTTGTCGCTACGGTGGCCGCGATCGACTATGCCGGCGCACGGCCGGTCTTTGTGGACATCGAACCCGTTACCTACACGATTGACGTGGGAAAGATCGAAGCGGCGATCACGCCGCGGACCAAGGCGATCGTGCCGGTGCATCTTTACGGACACTCGGCGGACATGGATCCCATCATGGAAATCGCCCGGCGTCACAATCTGCTGGTCATCGAGGATGCCGCTCAGGCGCATGCGGCCGAGTACAAGGGCCGGCGTGTGGGCAGCATCGGCGATCTGGGCTGCTTCAGTTTCTATCCCACGAAAAGTTTAGGCGCCTACGGCGAGGGCGGGGCCGTGGTCACAAACGACGCGGACTACAAGAAAACCATTCGCCTGCTTCGCGACTGGGGCCAGGACCAACGCTACAATCACGCGCTGAAAGGCTACAACTATCGTATGGAGGGTTTTCAGGGGGCCATTCTTCGGGTAAAACTGCGCCACCTGGAAGCCTGGACCGAAGCGCGCCGCGCCAATGCCCGGATGTATGACCAGCTTCTGGCAGGCAGCGGCATCGAGACGCCCGTGGCCCGGCCTGATGCGCGCCACGTTTACTGTGTGTACGCGGTGCGCACTCCGCAGCGAGATGCAGTGCGAGCGGCGCTGGCTGAACGGGACATTCAAAGCGCGGTGCATTATCCGGTTCCCATCCACCTTTTGGCCGCTTGGGCCGATCTTGGCTACAGCAGGGGCGATTTTCCGGTCGCTGAGAAAATGGCGCAAGAAGAGTTGAGCCTGCCAATGTACGCCGAATTGACGCCCGCACAGATGGAAAGCGTGGTCTCCGCGGCTCGGGAGTCCTGCCTCGTCCGGCAAGCCTGAATCAGGCGCCCCACACGACGGCTTCTTCACGAAGCATTTCGTGCCGGTACCAGGAGATGGTTCTCGTCAAGCCGTCTTCCAGCGATACACTGGCTCGGAACCCAAAACACCGTTCGGCTCGCGCGGTATCGAGCCGGCGACGGGGTTGCCCGTTGGGCTGCGAGCTATCCCAGACAATCTCGCCTTCATACCCGCACAAGCGCGCGATCGTTGTGGCCAGATCACAAATTGAGATCTCCTCGCCGCTTCCCAGGTTTACCGGCTCCAGGCCGTCATAGCGCTGCGCAGCCAGCGCGAAGCCGCGCGCCGCATCCTCCACAAAGAGAAACTCGCGCGTGGCGGAGCCGTCGCCCCAGCAAACCACGGTCCGCACGCCGCTCTGTTTAGCCTCGAGAAATTTTCGGATTAGCGCCGGAATCACGTGCGAGGAATTCGAGTCGAAATGATCCCGGGGTCCATACAGATTGGCCGGCAGCAGGTAGATGGCGTTCATTCCATATTGCCGCCGGTACGCCTGACACTGTACGAGCAGGGCTTTCTTGGCAATCCCATAGGGCGCGTTTGTGCTCTCGGGATATCCTTCCCACAAGGACTCTTCCCGGAAGGGTAGCGGAGTAACTTTGGGATAGGCGCAGACAGTGCCTGCCACCATGGTTTTTTCAACGCCGTACCGGCGGGCATATTCGATCAACTGAATCCCCATGATGGCGTTCTCATAGAAGAAGCGGCCCGGGTTTTCGCGATTTGCGCCAATGCCGCCGACCACTGCTGCCAGATGAAACAGCACCTCAGGCTGCGCGACGGCGAACATGCGCTCCATTCCATCGGCGGTCGTGAGATTGTAATCCAGGCGCCTGGGGACAAAGATCTCTGTGCAACCCATCCGGCGGAGGTGCGCAACGAGCGCGCCGCCCAGGAAACCTGCTCCCCCCGTCACGCAGATGCGCTTTTTCGACAGGTCAAGCATGTCTGTCAAGAGGCGGTTCGGGCGGCAGCTTGAGGCTGGCCCGCCATTTGCAGCTTGAGCTGTTCCATCTCTGCGTCCACCAATGACCGCACCAGCTCCTGAAATCCCATGCGGTGATGCCAGTTCAAAACGCGCCGGGCTTTAGCGGGATCGGCGCATAAGGTATCCACTTCCGCCGGCCGGAAATAACGCGCATCAAAGCGCACGTACTTGCGCCAATCGAGGCCGGCATGAGAAAAAGCCTCTTCCGCGAACTCACGCACCGAATGAGTCTCGCCCGTGCCAATCACGAAATCATCCGGCCGGTCGCGTTGCAGCATCATCCACATAGCTTCGACGTATTCCTTGGCGTAGCCCCAGTCCCGGCGGGCATCCAGATTTCCCAGATACAAGCTGCTTTCGAGACCCAGCTTGATTTGGGCGACCGCGCGCGCAATCTTGCGCGTCACGAAGGTCTCACCGCGGCGCGGCGATTCGTGGTTGAACAGGATGCCGCAACAGGCGAACATATCGTAGCTTTCGCGATAGTTGACTGTGCAGGAATGCGCGAAAAGTTTGGAGCAGGCGTACGGGCTCCGGGGATGGAAGGGGGTTTCTTCGCGCTGCGGGGCAGGCGCCGAGCCGAACATCTCGCTCGACGACGCTTGATAAAAGCGCGCCTTGATCCCCGTCAGCCGCACCGCTTCCAGCAGCCGCAAAGCGCCGGTTGCGGTGACGTCCGCCGTGTATTCCGGGATATCAAAGCTTACGCGTACATGGCTTTGGGCCGCCAGGTTGTAGATTTCATCCGGCCGGATGCTGGATAGCAGTTTCCACAGGCTGCTGGCATCGCTCAGGTCGGCGAAGTGCAGGAAAAATCGATTGTCGCGCCGGTGCAGGTCCGCATAGACGCCGTCAACCCTGCCGGTATTGAAGCTGCTCGAGCGGCGCTTCAAGCCGTGGACTTCGTATCCTTTACCCAGGAGAAATTCCGCCAGGTATGATCCGTCTTGCCCGGTAACCCCGGTAATGAACGCGCGTTTCATAATTGGTTTGAATTGCTGGCAAGTATAGTGGGGCCGGGGAGGATTCCGTCTCACCGTTCACAGCGAAAGCGTACTAAGATACCAGTGCCGGAGCGGGTCCAACCCCGTCTGCCGGCAGACAAGGAAGTCAAACATGAGGCGACGAGAGTTCATTTCAGCGCTTGGCGTGGGCGCTTCGCAGCTTGCGGCGGCGCCGCCGGCTCCACCTCAAGGGAAGGGGCGGCCCAGGATTGGATCCGTGAGCTGGAATTTCCATAGCCTCGCTCCCGGAGCGCACCCGGAGGAGGCCATCGACATCATCGGAAGCCTGGGCTTCGATGGCATTGAACTCATCGCGAATTCGCGCCAGGACGTTGATGAGTATTGGACCGACGCCACCATCGGCCGCATTAACAAACAGGTCGAGCGCAATCACCTGGTGGTGAACCAGTTCCCGTTCTTCCAGCCGGTGGTGGAGGGGCTCACCAGCCGGAACGCCGACGAACGGAACCGCAGCGTCGACTATTTCGAGCGTGGCTGCCGTATCGCAAAGAAGCTCGGCGCGCCCATGGTCAACATCGTGGCACCTTGGGCGCGGGAACTGAGCGATCCGTCAAATGGATATCTGCCGCGTTATTTCCTCGGGGAGACAAAGTCCGGAGAGAAGTTTCATATCAACATCGCGCCCGGCTACGACTTCGACGAACTGTGGCGCCTGTTCACCCAGACCATGAAGGATTGCCTGGACCGCGCGAAGCTGCACGGAATGAAATTCTCGATCGAGAACCACACGTACACCATGATCTCGGTGACGGACAGCTTCCTGCGCCTGTGGGACTCGATTCGCGACCCGGCGCTCGGCTGCAACCTCGATTGCGGCTGGGCCATGAATCAGCGGGACTATCCGCCCGTGGCCATCCACAAATTGAAGGGACGCCTCATGAACCTCCACGTGCGCGACATCGACGCCACCATGCGCGAATACGTCGCCATCGGAAAAGGCGTGATGGACTTCAAGGCTATCGCCGACGCCGTGAAAGCCACCGGCTTCACCGGTTTCCTCTCGCTTGAGCAGGACGGCTCCGGCGAGGACATGAAAGAGACGTGCCGCCGCTATGTGCGCACGATGAAGGAGCTTTTCTCCTGACGGCGCGTCATTGCTTCTCGAGAACGAGCGTCTGGTCGGTTTCGCCCAAAGATGTTGACAAGTGCCGTTCGATGGTAATCTTCGCGTGATCCGCCGAGAGGACCCACTTCTCGTGAGTGATCAGATCCCCGCCTTGATACGAGCCTTTGCCATCGAAAACTAGCGCGTTGTCGACCCATTTGAAGGCGCCTGAGACTTTGATGGCCGCCCCCGTAACGCTGATGTCGCAGTCCTTGCCGTCCGTGGTGCAGGTGTAGTCGCTCGTGCCGGAACCGGCGGCCATCGCCTGCGTGCGGGTGATCCGCAGGGTTGGGTCCTTGTGGACGATTTTATCGGTGCGGCTAGAAATCGGCGGCGCCATCCCAAAGTCGCTCTTGTCGACATTCAGTTTCCACTCGCCGCTGAAATCGGGTACTGCGGCCAGGATGGTCCCAACTCCCGCCACCAGCAGTGCAATCGTCACCTTCTGCACAATTCGCATTTTGGCCCCTCCCCCGTACGTTCCAAGGTATCGCGTTTCTAATGGCATTGAATCGACCTACGAGCCGCCGTCCAGTGGCTTCCCGATTTCCCAATGGTGTCCGAACGGATCGACAATTCGCCCTAAACGCCATCCGTACTGGTTGCTCACGGACCAAACAACGCTGGCTCCTGCTCTGACGGCCCGTTCGAAAGCGGCATCCGGATCGTTCACAATCATCACCATCCGCACAGAACCGCCGCCAAGGGACTCAGGACTGAAATTCAGGTGCTCCGGCGATTCGTCTGCAACCCAGAACTCGGCTCCCTCCACGGACAATCGCGCGACTACCGATCCACTCGCGTCGTCTATGCGGAATAATTCGCCGGCTCCGAAGGCGGCCTTGTAGAATTCGATCGCCTTGGCCCCGTTTCGAACCGAAAGCATGGGCGCAATCGAGGTCTTCATAAACATTGAATAACGATTTGCCGGCACGTCACCGCTGCTTCTCCAGCAACAGCGCCCAGTCCAGCCAGCCCGGCGTCTTCGGCGAGGTCCATACACCGCCTTGAACCGGTAGCAGCGGAATCTTCTGTCCGGTAAACGCGCTGAACCACGTCGCCTGATACGTCCCCGGTTCGAGCTTGATCGTCACATCCCCCTCTTTCGGCAGGTACACCGCATAGATCTCGCCCGGTTTCGCCAGGCAAAACGCGCCGTTGTTCACCAGTTCATCGTGCGGCTCGGTCTTCCACCATTCGAAGCTGGTGAAAAAGTCTACCATGTGCTCATAGCCCTTGAGCATCACCGTGGTGTCGTCGCTGCGCCCGTTGATCCAGCCGCCGCCCAGGTCCGGCCAGATGTTGGTACCGCGGCGGCAAGTCTCGCCCGCCGTTCCATACGCGCCTGCCATGGCGATTTCCCATGCCATCTGCCGCAACGTTTCCGAGGAATCCGACCCTGGCCCCGGCGCCCAATGCGGATAATGATCCTCGTACCCGTACTCTTCATTGGTTTGCGGAATGATGCGGCCGGTCTTTTTCTGAATCTCCCGTTCCTCCAGCATCAGCGGGTGCTGCGGGCGGCGCCAGTCCTGAATCGAGGTGAATCCAAACCATTCCGATGCACGGTCCTGATTCTCGCGATGCACCGGATGGCTCGTGCCCAGGTGCTTGTACGGATCCCAGCTCTCGATCAGTGTTCCAGTCGCATGCACCCACTTCTCGTCGCGGAAGCTGTCCATGTCGTCCCCCAGGTCGTAGGTGATGTTCGAAAACGCGCTCAGCCGCTGCACCATGTAGTGAAGGTAGCGGCGCTCGTCATCGCTATATTCCACCGGTTGCGCCTTGTGCGTTGAAATATCCTGGATCACGGAGATGATCACGTCCCGCTCTCGGGCGAACCGTAGCATCCGCTCCCATTTCTGCCAGTAAAGAATGTTGAAGCGCGTGAAATCGATGCCAGGATGGTCGAAGCTCTCCGGGTCCTTCGCAAGCCACGGCCGCAGCGCCATGGTGAAGTTCTCGCCCGTCATCACCGGCTCGCCCCAGAAGATGTTGGCGTTGCCCGCCAGCAGGACGCGAAGCCGGTTGATCTTCATCCGGTGCAGGCGTTCGATCGAGTACTCGATGGTTCTTTCATCCCGCCAGCCCATGAGCCAGAACGCCGTGGTGCCGTTGAAGAAGTAATGCTCGCCCGTGCCCTCCCAGATGAAGTGCCAGCGGTACTGCGGGTCCACGCGCAACACGCCGCGCCGGTGGCCGTCTGAGGCCCGGAACGTGCCCGTGTGTTTTTTTTCGAAACCGCCCTGCCTGTAGGCGATCGAGTATTCATAATCGCCGGGCGAAGACGGCATGAAGCGAATGCGGAACACGCTGCCGTCCGGCGAATCGCAGAACCCTTCGACGGCGGTGCGCCCGCTCGCACCGGCTTTTCCGAATGAGCCGGCGAGCGAGGCGTGGGTGAACGGATTGCCCGCATCGGGCCCGGCAACGTTGACCGTGATCTCCAGAAAATCGTACGCCTCGACGCTTGCGGACGGCTGCGAAAAAGAGACCTCTCTCGGCGCTCCCAGTAACACCGGCAGCAGCACCAAACCCAGCACTAAAGTGTGGCGAACCATGCACCCCCTCCAGATTCCGTTTCAGCGTACGGAACCAGCTGGGCCCATGTCTAGCGAAAGCCTACGAATGGTTCTCAAAATCCTCTGATCCGTTGAATCCGGCGCGCTAATGCCTTCCGTTCAGACCGTTCGCGGCCGCAACTCGAGTGAGTAGGCTCGCCGGCGCGCCGTGGTCTCCCTGGAGGGTAGTCGCTTCGGCGCGGGATTTGGCGCGATACGCGGCGGGCGTCATCCCCACCAGTTTTCGGAACACCGTTCCGAAATAGCTCTGGTCGCAGAATCCCATTTCCTGGCTGATGTTCGACACCGAATGGTCCGTCATCACCAGCAATGCCTGGGCGCGCTCGATCCGGCAGTGATTCAGGTACGCCATGAATGACTGTCCGGTGGCCCGTTTAAAGAAGCTCATAAAATGGGATTCGCTCATTCCGCAGATGCGCGCGGCCTCTTGCACCTGAATCGGGTCGCCGAAGTTTCTCTCCAGGTGCTCGAACAACGGGCGCAACCTTTCGAGGGCGCGCTGCTGGCGCTGAAAGGTCTCCACGGTTCCGGCATACGAAGCGTATTGATTCACCAGCAGGATGAGAATCATCTTCAGATACGTCTTTACCGCAAGGCGGGCCCGCGGCGCGGCGGCAGGCAGTTCCATGCGGATGCGTTGCATCAGATCGAACGCCTGGTGGGGAACGCCGCTCTTGGCGGGAACAATGTGGGGGAACTGCGGGTCCTGCAGCAGGAAGGGCGTCAGGTACTCGGCGTTGTCGGGACCACCGTCCGCCCGGATCAGGTCCGGCTGGAAGAACAGGACCGACATTGTGAAGGGCAACGCCGTGCGGCACGCGAAACGGTGATAGAGCGTGCTGCCCACCACCGCCAGGTCGCCCTCATGGACAGGCAAAGAACGGTCCTGAATTTCGAGGCTGGCTGCTCCGGCGCACAGATACAGGAGCTCGAAATAATCGTGGCGGTTCTTGCGGACGTTGCGGCCCTGGCAACTGCTCAGGAACCGCACGTCAATGGGAAACGCGGGATCGAAAGGCCAGACATGAATTCCCTCGGCGTTGATTTGCGGCTCGACCACGCGCGCCTGGTCTTCGCACAGCTTCCGGGGAACCCGCACAGGGACATTATTATTCCATGCACCCTGTCAATGGTCAACCAATCCTGCGCTGCCGGGAGCTAGGGCAACAGCTCCTGGTAAAGCTTCACCTCAAATTTCTCCACCAACCCAGGCTGCACGTCGTTAAAGAAGTGCGTGATATAAGGCATGGCGCAGTGCTCGTCGAAGGTCTTCTTATCTTTCCATTTTTCGACATAGGTGATCCAGCGGGGATCGTCCTGCCGCTGATTCAACTCGTAGCGGATGCAGCCCGGCTCTTTATGAGTCGGCTGCATCAGCGGGTGCATGGCGGCGATCAGCTCCTCCGTTTTGCCTTCCTTGGCCCGGAATTCCGCGACACACACGACTTGAGTGGTTTCTTTCTTGATCATGATCGGCTCCTGAGCGCTTGCGAATCCTTTTTCAACGAAAGATACAGCTCGTAGGCTTTCTCGGGCCTCTCCTGATCGTGCACCACCGCGCGAACTGCCTGAATCATGGCAATGGGCGCCTCGCATTGAAAAATGTTGCGGCCCATATCGACGCCGGAAGCGCCTTGATCGATAGCCTCGTACGCCATCTTGAGCGCATCCAGCTCAGGCAGTTTCTTGCCGCCGGCGATCACCAGGGGAACGGGGCAGGCCGCGGCCACGCGCGCGAAGCCTTTTTCGCAGTAATACGTTTTGACCACGTGCGCGCCCATCTCCGCGCAGATGCGCGTGGCCAGACCCAGGTACTTGGCGTCGCGCACCAGCTCCTTCCCTACCCCGGTGACCGCCAGCGTTGGGATGCCGTGCTGGTTGCCCGCGTCCACTACTTTGACCAGGTTGCCGATCGACTGATGCTCGTGTTCGCCGCCGATATAAACCTGCACCGCCATGGCGGATGCGTTCAGCCGCACGGCGTCTCCGACGTCGACAGCCACCAGCTCATTGGAAAGCTCTTTCAGGATGCTCTGTCCGCCGCTCGACCGCAGCACCACCGGCTTCGACATCTCAGCGGGAATCGAGGTACGCAGCGCGCCCCGCGTGATCATAAGCGCATCCGCGTAAGGAACCAGCGGCACGATGGAAATGTCGATGCGCTCCAGGCCCGTCGTCGGTCCCTGGAAGTAGCCGTGATCCACCGCGAGCATGACCGTTTTCCCAGTAGCCGGGTTGAAGATACGCGCCAGCCGGTTCTTCATTCCCCAGTCAAGCGAATTGCTGCCCTTGAGAAAAAATGCGCTCGCCTGCATGGGAACGCCCACGTGGTAATCTTTGCCGTCCTGAACATCATCAAAATCAGGCATTGCCGGATTCTCCTTTCAATTCTCCAAACCCACTGCAAAAACCCTCGAACATCAAGCTCATCGAGGTGGCCCCTGGATCCTGATGCCCGCGCGTCTTCTCCCCCAAAAGTTTCGCGCGGCCATAACGGGCCGTAAGATTTTGCGTTGCTTCCGCCCCCGTTCGCGCAGCTTCCGCGGCCTCGTGCAGCGCCTCGGTCACGCTCGTGCCGGCATCGGCCGCCTCGCGCAATGCTCTGATCGCCGGCACCAGCGCATCCATCATGGTCTTGTCGCCGGGCTCGGCTTTGGTCTGTTTTCGGATGGCTGCGAGCCCCGCCTCGAATATCGCGGCCAGATCACTCGCGCTGATCGAATTGCCGCAGGCTGGGGCATCCGCCATGCCGCTAAAAAATGTGCCGAGCAGGGAACTCGAGGCACCACCATCAACACCCAGCACGCCCCAGCCCGCGTCGCGCAGGCAAGTTTTCAGATCCTCCGGACTACCCGGCGCGAAGGCCTTTTCCAGGCGCTCCACGGCTCGCAGCATGGTGGTGCCATGATCGCCATCGCCCGCCGCGCAGTCCAGTTGCGAAAGCATGGCGTGCTGCGCGCGAATCGCCGCTGCGGCTCCCGCGATCATGCGCGCAAAATCGTCCTTGGTGATCGCATCCTTCATCGAACGATAAAATAAGGCGCGTTACTAGGCGCGTCCCACAGGCGAAGCAAATCCGCATCCATGCGCGCGATCATCAACTGGAAGCCGGCCTGCTCCTGTGTCGTGATAAACTCGCCCACCTTGCTGCGCACCAGCTTGATCCCTTTCGATTTCAAAATCTGGCTCACCCGCCGGAACAGAATGAATAATTCCATGAGCGTGGTGGCGCCCGCCCCGTTGACGATGACAAGCAACTCTTCGCCCGATTTAACGTCCAGATCCTTGAGCAGCATTTCGAGCATGATCTCGGCGGTCTCATCGGCGGTCTTCAGTTGCATGCGGCCCGTGCCCGCTTCCCCGTGCTGCCCCATGCCGATTTCCATTTCATCATCGCCCAGCTCGAAAATCGGCTGCCCCGTCGAGGGATGCGTCGCCGTCTGCACGGCCACCGCGAGCGTTCGCATATTGCGACCCATGCGCTCAGCGATCTCGAAACAGAAATCCAGCGAACGGCCTTCCTCGGCGGCGGCTCCCGCCACTTTGTACACCGGCAGGAACCCCACCAGCCCTCGGCGGTCGTCAGGATTCGGTCCGCCCGCGATGTCCTCGTGGGTCAGCGTCATCTTGACGTTCAGGCCCTCGCGCTTTGCCATCTCCATGGTGATGTTGGCGGAGAGCACGTCGCCCGCATGGTTGAGCACAATGAAAAGGACACCGGCGCCATATTCTGCCAGCCGGATGGCTTCCAGGCACCGCGGCGCCCCAGGCGCGGCGAAGATCTCGCCGGCTATGCTGAAGTCCAGCATGCCGTCGCCCACAAAGCCGCTCAACCCCGGCTCATGCCCGCTGCCGCCCAGCGTCACCACGCCGACCTTGCCGTGCGCCTTGGGCACAGCGCGCGCTACCAGGTTGCTGCCGACCAGCCGGATCTGGCTGGGGTGCGACAGCGCGAAACCCTCCAACAGTTCCGGCACGATGTTTTCAGGCTTGTTGATGAACTTCTTCATTCGCATCGATTCACCCCCTCGCTCTCACTCGTAATTCGCCGGGTCGGGCAAGACGATCGGCTGCCGGAAGCCCCGCGTGTGCGTGGCCAGGACAACCACCCCGATCACAAACCAGATGCCGCCGGCGATCTTGGCAGGCGCGCCCAGCCCCAGCCAGATGATGGTGCAGAACGCGAATCCCAGCCCGGGCAGCACGATATCGGCCAAGAACTCCCTCGCGTGTCCTTCTGCGCGCCGCACCCAGAATTGCCAGACCACGGCCAGATTCACTCCCATGAAACCAAGGAATGCGCCGAAATTCAGAATCTCCGCCGTCGTCTCGTAACTCATCACCAGCGCGCCGCCATAGGCCAGGATCCCGATCAGCCAGATGTTGCGATTCGGCGTGTTGCGCACCGGGTGCAGATGGGCGAAAAACCGGCGGGGAATCACGTCGTCCCGGCCCATGCCGAACAAGAGGCGCGCCGCGCCCACCTGCGTGGTCATTCCCGCTCCAATATTAGCCACCACCAGCAGGATCGCCATCGCCTGAAAGAGCCAGACTCCGCCAACGCGCCCCGTCACCTCGATGAATGCCGTTTCGATATTCGCATAGGTATTGTAATCCGGCCAGACGAGCTCGCCCAGGTATACCAGCAGCCCCCCAAATATGCCGGTGAACACGCAAACCACAACGGCGGCAAGCATCACGTTGCGTCGCGGATTCTTCACGTCCTCGGCCAGCGTCGTCACCGCATCGAAACCCAAATACGTTAGCGCCGCGAAAGAAGTCGCGCCGGCGATATCACGAACGTTGAAGGTCGCGCGATCATAGAACGGCTTGATCGAAAACAGGCTGGTGACGCCATGCTGCGCGAGAAGGTACCGGACGGCGAGGAAAATATAGCTCAGCAGCACCGCGAACATGAATGTAAGCAGCACCTGGTTGGCTCGCGCCGTCGAGCGGATTCCGCGCAGATTCAGATATGTAATGCCGCCCGCGAACAGCGCGGCGCATACGGGATACGGCAGCTCTGGAACCGCCCGCTGCAGGGCAAGGCTGCCGTAAATGACGCAGAACAGCGGGCTGACCACGTAATCCAGCAGCATCGCCCAGCCCGAAACGAAACCGAGATACGGATGCAGGCCCCGGCCCACATACGTGTATGCGGAACCCGCCGAGGGGTACAGCGCCGCCATCCTGCCGTAGCTGATGGCGGTCAGCACCATGGCGACCATTGCTGCCAGGATCGTAACAACCGCGTGCCCGTGTGACCGCAGCGCCGCCAGGCCGAAAACCGTCGCTGGAGCGCTTGGTGTGACCGCAACAAGCCCGTAAAGGATCAGGTCCCAAACTGACAGGACGCGTCTCAGGCGCTGGACGCTGTCGCCGCGCTCGCTCTGCGCCGTGGAACTGTCCATCAAACGGTCGCGGTACCGCTTGCCCCAGGTCCCGCCCACAAGGGTAGACCGTCTGTGGGAACATCGAATGCTTCTACCTGGCCGAATTCATATTCGGTGACGTGGATTCGCTTCCGGCGAGCTAGTCCAAAAGCCACGTTGGTTGGCAACTTGCCCGCTGTTTGAATACGTTCGACCACCTCGCCCTTCGTGCCCAGCACGGTCACGTCGCGCTGCCCAAAGACGGCCACATACAATCTGCCATCGGTCGAGAAAGCCATGCCATCCGGACCTTTCCATCCCGGCGGCGCGTCCGGCCGGATCACATTTCCAAACAAAATGCGCGGCCCGGCGATCTCCTTCCCCTTCCATTCATACCGGTAGATGTTGCCCGTTAGCGTCTCGTTCGCGTACAGCAGCCGGTCCGGCCCAAACGCAATTCCGTTGGTGAATTTGATCCCGCTGTCCAGTTTCTTCACCTTCCCCGTCTCGACATCGACTCGATACACGCGCCCATCATACTTGACGTCCATGTAGTCCGGCCGGATCTGGTTGTTCGGTGCGAAATTGTCGATGAAAACGCCAGAATCGGTCAGGTAGAGGCCGCCATCCGGACCGAAGCAAAGGTCGTTCGGGAACAGGAAGGCTTCGCCGTCGCAGGCGGTCGCCACCACTTCAGCCTGGCCCGACATGGTCAGCCGAACAAGCGACGGCGTCTTCGATTCAGCGACCCAGATGACTCCCTCCGCATCCACCGCCAGACCGTTCGGACGGCCGGTTTTCTTGATCACGCGCTTGGTCTGGCCGTCCGCGCTGATATGCGTCACGCAGCCGCGCTCGGCCCCGCCTTCCACGATCACCCAGGTTCCGTCCGGAAGGGCCACCGGACCTTCCGGAGCCATGAAACCACTTGCAAAAACCATATAAGACCTCCCTGGAAAACCTCAGATCTTGGCCGTTTGGCCGCCGTCCACGAACATGGCAGAACCTGTTACGAACGAAGCATCGTCGGACGCCAGGAACAACACGGCCTTCGCCAGTTCTTCGGGGCGCCCCAGCCGCCCTACTGGATGCGAGTCCGCCAGCGCTTTCAGCGCGTCCGGTGCGAAAGTGTCCCGAATCATCGGCGTGTCGGTAGCCCCGGGAACCAATGCGTTCACGCGAACCCCTTGCTTGGCGTGATCGATGGCTATGGCCTTGGTGAATAGTGTTACGCCACCCTTGGAGGTCGCATAGGCCACTATATTCGCGGCAGCATCGTGCACGCCAACCGTCGACGAAGTGTTAATGATCGATCCGCCACCCTGGTGGATCATGTGCGGCAACACGGCACGGCAACACAAATAAGTCCCCGTCAGGTTAATTGAGATCACGCGATTCCAGGTCTGCTCATCGGTTTCGAGAACCGTTCCGAAGCGGTGAATTCCCGCGCCATTGAAGAGGACATCGATGCGCCCGTAAGCCTGGAGTACCGTATCCACCATCCGCGCCACCTGCGCGGAATCAGATACGTCCACTTGGATGAAAATCGCCTCCCCGCCGGCCGCTTTGATAGCCTTGGCGGTATCGTTCCCCCCATCCGCACTGTAATCCGCGACTGCGACCCTGGCGCCCTCGCGCGCAAACAGTTCCGCCGTTGCGCGGCCGATGCCTGACGCGCCACCAGTGACCAAGGCCACTTTGTCCTTGAGTCTCATCGCCAACCTCCTAGCCAGCCATGATCGGGCACACCACACCCTTTTCTGGCTCGGCCAGACCCAATCAAGAGTCCTACGGACCAAGCCGCGATGGATATAAGAAAACTCTGAAAGAGTTTTGAAATACCATGTTACCGGCGCCCCGCGTGCCAACCGTGCTGGCCCAACAAAAATTTGGGCGATCGTTACAGACTGGCGGTTCGGCGGCTAATACTTTACCGTTATAGAGGAAACCGGCGGATGGAGATGAACGGAATGGCGCGGTTCACAGACCAGGTGGCCCTGGTCGTCGGCGGGGCGCAAGGCATCGGCAAAGCCATCGCTGTGCGGTTGGGCCGCGAAGGGGCTCACGTCGCAATCTCGGATATCGACTGCTCAATGATGGAGGCCACCGTTCGCGAGATGTGTGCCGCGGGCTCTGACGCGCGCCCCGTGCCATGCGATGTGCGGGACTCGGCCCAAGTGCGGGCCATGGTCGACCAGGTCATTAAATGGCACGGCCGCATCGACGTGCTGATGTATGTGGCCGGCATCGCCCCGGCCGTGCCGTTTCTGGAGATCACTGAAGAGACCTGGGACAACACAGTGGACACGAATCTGCGCGGCGCGTTTCTGGTTTCGAGAGCCGTAACACCGCACATGGTGGCCCGCAAGCGCGGCAAGCTGGTTTTCATGGGATCCACCAACTGCTGGGACGCCGAGGCGAGTCTGGGCCACTACAACGTCTCCAAAGCCGGTGTATTTCTTCTGGCCAAGACCTTGGCGCGCGAACTCGGCCCACACGGCATCAACTCCAACGCCCTGGGCCCCGGATTCATCAAAACGCGGTTGACGGTGCCGGTCCTAAATGACCCCGAATTCATGAAAAAGTACGACCCCGCCCACGGTCTCATCCCGCTCGGCCGCTTGGGAACGCCCGAGGATGTTGCCGCGCCTGCGCTGTTTCTGGCATCCGAAGAAGCCAGCTATATCAACGGCGTGTTGTTGTTCGTGGATGGCGGGCAATTGGCGTAAAGGAGGGCAACCGTGCATCGGCGCGAATTTCTGAAGACGGCAGTGGGCTTGGCAGGTCTTGCGGCAGGCGCCCGAGCCCAGATCGTCCGGCCCGCCAGCGGGCCTTTGCGCGTGCATCCGCAGAATCCTCGCTATTTTGCCGACGCCAGCGGCCGGCCTGTCTTTCTCACTGGCGCTCATACCTGGGCCAACCTGCAGGACACGGGCGTCGCGCCCGTTCCCACCTTCGACTGGGAAGGCTACCTCGCCATGATGCTCAGCCACAACCACAACTTCATGCGGCTGTGGGGATGGCAACAATCGGCCTGGGCTCCCTGGACGCCGGACAAGATTCTGTTTGAGCCCGTCCTTTATATGCGCACAGGTCCCGGTACGGCGCTGGACGGCGGCTTGAAATTCGACCTCAAGAAATTCAATCCCGCCTATTTCGACCGCATGCACGCACGCCTCACCGAGTGCCGTGACCGCGGCATTTACTGCGCGGTGCAGCTTTTTCAGGGCTTCAGCTCGAACAAGGGGTACCATTGCGGAAGCCAGACGTGGTCGGGGCATCCGTACAACACGCAGAACAACATCAACGGCATCGATGGCGACAAGGACGGCGACAAAGTGGTCGACTGGAACCAGCCGGCGATTCGCGAATTGCATGCGGCCTATCTCAAGAAGGTGGTCGACACCGTGGCCGACCTCGACAACGTCCTCTACGAAGTGATCAACGAGGGCGGCGTCAAGGACTGGGACTGGTGGGTGGTCGATACCGTTCACAAAATGGAAACCGAGAACGGCAAGCGGCACCCCGTCGGGCTGACGGGCGCAGGCCCCGAAAGCATGGATGAGATGATGGCGAGTCCCGCGGACTGGATCTCGCCGTTCGGCCGCCATTTCTTGTTCGATCCACCCGCCTGGGACGGCAAGAAGGTCAGCGTCAATGACACCGACCACCTCTGGGGACACGGCGGCACCGTGAGTTGGGCGTGGAAGAGTTTCATCCGCGGGCACAACACACTGCTGATGGATAGCTGGGATCCCATCGCCGGAAGCCCCTGCCCGGAAGTGAACTGGGGGCCGCGGCCGGGCTACCCGCTGCGCGATCTGAACCGGCGTGACGATTGGACCTGGGAGCCGGTGCGTAAAGCCATCGGCTACACGCGCGCCTATTCGCTCCGCATGGACCTGGCGACAACTGTCCCGCACAACGAATTGGCGTCGACGGGCTATTGTCTGGCCAATCCGGAACGCGAGTTTCTGGTCTATCTGCCCGAAGGCGATCGCGTCGATGTCGATCTGTCTCACGCACGGGGCACATTGACCGTTGAGTGGATGCAGCCTGAGGAAGGGACGGTGACACCCGGCGGCACCGTCGCGGGCGGCAAAAAACTTGACTTCGCCGTGCCGTTCACCGGCCCGGCCGTGCTGTATATCAAGAAAGAAAGCGCATGAAGGCCGCGGTTTGGCATGGCCGCCAGGATGTTCGCATTGAAAAGGTGAATGACCCTCCGCCGCCCCCGCCCGGCCAGGTGCAAGTCAAAGTGGCGTGGTGCGGCATCTGCGGCACCGACCTGCACGAGTACATGGGCGGCCCGCTTTACATCCCGCTCGGCCGCCCGCATCCAGTTACCGGTGTGCAGGCCCCGGTCATCATCGGCCATGAGATGTCCGGCGAGGTAGTTGCCGTAGGCGAAGGAGTCGAAAATTTCGCGGTAGGCGACCGTGTTGCAGCCTGCCCCATCATCGGCTGCAGCAAGTGCCGCTGGTGCCGGACCGGTTCGATGGCGCAATGCGACCGCGTGGCGTTCCTGGGCACTTCCTGGACCGGCGGCGCGTTAGCGGAGCGCCTGAACCTGAACGCCTACCAGTGCTACCACCTGACGGACGCGATTACCGATGAAATCGGCGCGCTGGTTGAGCCGTTCTCATCCACGGTGCGCGCCGTCGCGCAGGGCCAGCCCGGCCCCGAAGATAATGTCGCGATCGTAGGCGCGGGGCCCATCGGCCTGATGGCGCTGATGGCCGCGCGCCTCCGCGGAGTCAAACGCGTGGTCGCGATTGAAATGGCCGAACGCCGCATCGAAGCCGCGAAACAATGCGGCGCCGATGACGTCATCGATCCCTCGCGCGAAGATCCCGAGAAGCGTGCGCTCGAAATCACCGATGGCCAGGGTTTCGACATGGTCATGGAATGCGCCGGCCAGCCGGCGTCCGTGTTGATCGCAGCCAAATTGACCCGAACCCGCGGCCGCCTGGTCGTCATGGGCGTTTTCGAAAAACCCGCAGCCATCGACCTCACCGACGTCGTTTTCCGCGAGAAAACCATCTCCGGCAGCATGAGCGGCTACGGCCTCTACGACGAAACCATCCGTATCATGACGGATCCGCGCTTCCGCGGCGACTTACTGATCACCGACCATATCGCGCTCGACGATTTGGTCGGCAAGGGTTACTACGGATTACTCAACGAAAAAGACAAGCATGTGAAGATGTTGGTGCGGCCGGAGTAAGTCCGGCGGCACATGCTCGGCTAGTGGCCTGTCGCAAAGAAACAATTAGCATGGGGGCGGTGTCTAATATGACATGCCCTTCGGATCTGAGCCCATTGCGTTGAACGCCGATGAACGAGCGGAACTCGAGCAGATCACTCAATCCAG
>Ga0335077_10003227_pt1 | contig 19621 bp, 18 predicted proteins | sample Lox_Sample_31_FD_207151 | JGI IMG/M metagenome (GOLD analysis project Ga0335077, IMG submission 207151) | Soil microbial communities from Loxahatchee National Wildlife Refuge, Florida, United States - Lox_Sample_3.1 | ecosystem: Environmental > Terrestrial > Soil > Wetlands | place: USA...
CGGTGAATCCCTCGGGAGGATTGAAGGCGAAGGGCCACCCGATCGGTGCGACCGGCGTGTCCATGCACGCGCTTTGCGCAATGCAGCTCACGGGTACTGCCGGGGACCTTCAGGTGAAGAACGCCCATCTCGGCGGCATCTTCAATATGGGGGGAACGTCGGTGGCAAACTACGTGAGCATTCTCGAGCGCATCAAGTAGCGCGGCAATCTATTTGAACTTGCGTTCAGCGGGAGATGGCAGGAACGACGAGTCGAAAACATCGTCGGGTTTTGGCTTTGCCGCCTTGAACTTGTAGGTTAGCGCAATTTGCTCAACGGCGCGGGCGAAGCGGTCCTCATCGATGCCGCCAAAACCATTCGCCTTTACTTCGGGCGTAATGATGTTGTCGCGGAGCGCTATCGTCAGCCGTTCCAGTTCGACACTTTTCTTGGCTTGAGCATTGCGTTTGAGCACTGACTCGATGGCGGTTGAAGGTTGTTTCACTGTGTCCTTCAGGCTCTTCAGGAAAGCGCGCAGAAACCCTTTGACGGCGTCCGGGTTCTCGGCCGCGAATTTCGGGTTCACGATGATGGCAGTGCCATAAAGGACAACGCCATAGTCGGCCATCAGCAACACGTTGATATCGTCGACTGGAACGCCTTTGTCTTTAAGATCGACATAGGTGGAGAAAGAAATGCCGGTAACGGCGTCGACCTGGCCGGCTGCCAGCATCGGCTCGCGGACAGGGAAGCTGACGTTTTCGATTGTCACCTTGGATGCGTTGATGTTGTTCGCCTGCACAAAGATCGGCCATTGTGCGAAGGAGCTGTCGGCTGCCGGTGCACCCAGGATTTTTCCTTCCAGATCCTTGGGCATATAAACTCCGCGGCTCTTGCGCCCGATCACGGCGAAAGGCGGCCGGTTGTAGACCATGAACACCGCCTTGATCGGAATGCCCGGCTTGGCGTCGCGGAACTTGATCAGCGCATTGATGTCAGCGAAACCCATGTCGAAGTCGCCCGACGCAACTCGCTCGATCGATTCAAGCGAACCTGCCGATGGCTCTATGCTGACGTTGAGGCCTTCGGTCTTGTAATAATTCCTGTCGATTGCCAGCAGGAACGGCGCCGAGGGCCCTTCGATCTTGAAGTCGAGTGTGAACCTGACGGGAGTTTCCGCCGCCGCGGCGCCGGTCATCAGCGTTGCGGCGGATATCAGCGCCACCCGGGCCCATCGGCCAATGTGGTGAGCGCTCATTACTCATTTCCCTCTCAGACGGCCTGCGCATCAGGGCGAGGCGATGCCTCAGCAAAGGATACGACGCCGCAAAGGGCAAGACATCGACGCACAACCATCGAACAATTTGCCGCGATATGACTAACGTTACGACCGCTTAGTCTCGAGTTTACCAATCTCGAACGCGATAAAGGCGCATTTGGGATAGACTTGCCGACCTATGCGGAGAGTCAGCCGATGCCACCGGTGACGGCCAACAGGGTTGCACGCGACATTCCGCCGCTGCGGGCGCCTTATGCTCCGCCGGACGAAATGATTGCGAGGTCGCTAATTGCGACAGCCGCCCGTCCCGAGAATGCCGAAGCGCGCATCGACGCCCGTGCGCGGCGTTTGGTCGAGGCCATTCGCGCCCGCACAGGGGGGGTGGGTGGGGTAGAGGATTTCCTGCACGCTTATGCTCTATCCACCAAGGAAGGTCTGGCGCTGATGGTGCTGGCGGAGGCGCTTCTGCGTGTACCGGACGCAGAGACCGCCGACCGGTTGATTGAAGACAAGCTCAAGGCCGGCGACTGGGCGCATCACGAGGCGCGCTCGGCCTCACTTCTGGTGTCGGCGTCGGCCTGGACGCTCGGTCTCACCGCCCGCGTTATCCATCCGGGTGAAACGCCGGAAGGCATCGTCGAATCGCTGGTCAAACGGCTTGGATTGCCGGCGGTGCGCGCGGCCACGCGTCAGGCTATGCGTTTGCTTGGGTCGCATTTCGTGCTCGGGCAGACGATTCAGGAAGCTCTGTCACGCGCCGGCTCGCACCGCGAGTTTCTCTATTCATTTGACATGCTCGGCGAGGCCGCGCGTACCGGTGACGACGCTGAGCGTTACTTTGAGTCTTACGCCAATGCCATCGATGCGATTGGCAGAAGCGCCGGCAACGACGCGTTGCCGAAGCGGCCAGGGATCTCTGTAAAATTGTCGGCGCTGCATCCGCGCTATGAGCCATTATCGCGCGACCGTGTACTCGACGAACTGACGCCCAGGCTGCTTGAATTGGCTCAACTTGCGAAACGGCACGAGCTTAATTTTACCGTCGACGCCGAAGAAGCCGACCGGCTCGAACTGTCGCTCGAGGTAATCGCCGGGGTGTTGCGCGATTCCTCGCTCGCGGGCTGGGACGGTTTTGGTCTTGCGATACAATCCTACCAGAAACGCGCTGGCGCCGTGATCGACTGGGTCGCGCAAGCGGCGCAAACGCTTGACCATCGGCTGATGGTTCGCCTCGTCAAAGGCGCCTATTGGGATACCGAGATCAAGCGTGCGCAGGAGCGGGGGCTTGCCGACTATCCTGTGTTCACGCGCAAGGCGATGACCGACCTTTGCTATCTCGATTGCGTGCGGAAATTGCTGGCGGCACGGCCGCGACTCTATCCGCAATTCGCAACTCACAATGCGCTGACCGTGGCTTGCGTGATCGAGGATGCCGGCGGAACGAGCGGCTACGAATTTCAGCGGCTGCACGGCATGGGTGAGACTTTATATGAGGCGTTGCTTGACGATTTGCCGGATCTGACATGCCGGGTCTACGCGCCGGTCGGAGGTTATTCTGATTTGCTCGCTTACCTGGTGCGCCGGCTCCTGGAGAACGGCGCCAATTCATCCTTCGTGTCCGTCTCGGCCGATCCGAATGTGCCGATCGAAACCATTCTGCGGCGGCCACAGTCCTGGATTGTCGACGAATCTCATGCGCGTCATTCGCATATTCCGCTGCCACGCGATTTGTTTGGCGCCAACCGGCGCAATTCGACGGGCGTTGAATTCGGCGACCGCGCTTCGCTCGACACGCTGCTTTCCGAGATCCACGCAGCCCCGCAAAAGACGCACGCACAGGCGCTGATCGACGGCGTGGCAATCGCGGGACGGGAGCGGCCGGTCAAGTCGCCGATCGATGGCAAACCCATAGGCACGGTGCAGGAAGGCGATGAAACCATCGTCGCTTCGGCCATCGCAGCGGGTTGCGCTGGCTTTCCCGCCTGGGACACAACGTCAGTTGCGGACCGTGCCATCGCCCTCGAACGCGCCGGTGATCTGATTGAACAGAATCGCGGCCGTTTGATCGCGCTCTTGCAGAAAGAAGGCGGTAAGACAATCGACGATTGCGTTTCGGAGGTGCGTGAGGCGGCGGACTTTTGTCGCTATTACGCCAGCGAAGCGCGCCGCACGCTTGCGCCAAGGCTATTGCCGGGCCCGACCGGCGAGAGCAATGAGCTGCGCGCGCGCGGCCGTGGCGTCTTCGCTTGCATCAGTCCGTGGAATTTCCCTTTGGCGATTTTCACTGGTCAGATTGCCGGTGCACTCGCCGCGGGTAATTGCGTTGTGGCCAAGCCCGCTGAACAGACGCCGCTGATCGCCTTCGAGGCTGTGAAACTCCTGCACGCGGCCGGTGTACCGGTTGGGGCGCTGCAGCTGGTACCGGGCGACGGCAAGATCGGGGCCATGCTGACCGCGGATCGTCGCATCACCGGAGTTGTTTTCACCGGCTCGACGGAAGTTGCTCGCGTGATCAACCGCGCGCTCTCGGCCAAAGATGGGCCAATCTCGCCACTGATCGCCGAAACCGGCGGCATCAACGCCATGGTCGTCGATGCAACAGCCTTGCCCGAGCAGGTGACCGATGACGTAATCACGTCGGCGTTTCGATCCGCCGGGCAGCGCTGCTCCGCGCTGCGCTTATTGTGCGTACAGGATGACGTAGCGGACCGTGTCTTTGACATGGTCGCCGGTGCGGTCCGCGAACTCAGGCTTGGTGACCCACGCGATACGGCCACCCGGGTCGGCCCGGTGATCGACGCCGAAGCCAAGGGCAAGCTGGACGGCTGGATTGCCGCCATGGAATCGCGCGGCGCCGTATTGTTCCGGCACGACGTCGAATTGCCGAAGAGCGGTACCTATGTTGCGCCGGCCATCGTCGAGCTCGACAGCGCGCGCGAGCTCAAAGAAGAAGTATTTGGGCCGGTGCTGCATGTGATGCGCTGGCGTGCGGGCGAACTCGATCAACTTCTCGATGACATCGCAGCGAACGGCACGGCGCTCACCCTTGGTATCCATTCACGCATCGAAGCGACGGTCGCGCATATCGCGGAGCGCTTGCCGCATGGCAACGTCTATGTGAACCGCAATATGATCGGCGCCGTTGTCGGCTCGCAGCCATTCGGCGGCAGCCGATTGTCCGGCACCGGGCCAAAGGCGGGTGGCCCCGACTATCTGCATCGTTTCATCACCGAGCAGGTTGTGACCGTGAATACGACGGCGTCCGGCGGCAACGCCACGCTCCTGTCCGAAGACGAGTAGTGACGGCCTTTCGGCGAGAAATGCCGCTTTTTGGACCCATTTAACCTGTTAATCGGCCAATAACCGTGGCTCCGCGCAATGCGGCCCCGGTCGTGTGCGTTAACCGGTTTTGGCCGGGGATCGGATATTGTGGGTGTTATGAGTGATTCGGTCGCCCGACTTTATGACGCTGTGATCGCCGTTCGCGGCGGCGACCCGGCAAAATCGCGAACGGCTCGGCTCTTCCGTGCCGGCCGTGCCAAAATGGCGAAGAAGCTCGCGGAAGAAGCGGTCGAGGTCGTCATCGATGCGATGCACGGCCAGCCCGAAGCCGTTGTCAAGGAAAGTGCCGATCTCCTCTACAATCTCGTCGTGCTGTGGGTTCACGCCGGCGTCCATCCTGACGAGGTTTGGGCTGAAATGCGCCGGCGCGAGTTGATGTTCGGCATTGCCGAAAAAATACCGAAAGATTTGGTGCGGGTCGCGGCGCGGCGTAAAGTGGTGGCGCTGGAGACCAGACGCATTCGCAAGCGTCGCTGATCCGTCACAATTCTCCTCACGAGTACTTCGATGACTGCTGAGGCCGCCGAGCCGCGTTCTTTGTTGCGCCGACTTTATGACTGGTGCCTGGCCGCCGCCCATAAACCGCACGCGCTGTGGACTATGGGCGCCGTATCATTCGCCGAGAGTTCCTTTTTTCCTGTGCCGCCCGACATAATGCTGATCCCGATGGCGCTGGCGCGGCCGGAGCGCGCCTATGTGATGGCGGTCTGGTGCACAGTGACATCGGTCGCAGGTGGTTTGCTTGGATACAGCATTGGCGCGCTCCTTTATGACTCGGTGGGCGCCTGGCTGATTCATCTCTATGGCTATGGCGACAAGGTTGAGGCCTTTCGGGAGGCCTACGCGCAATGGGGGGCCTGGATCATCCTGCTCAAGGGTCTTACCCCGATCCCGTACAAGATAGTGACGATCACCTCGGGATTTGCCGGCTACAATCTTGGACTATTTCTGCTTTTTTCGATTATCACGCGCGGGGCACGGTTCTTTGTGCTGGCATTTCTGCTGCACCGCTATGGCGATAGGGCGCGTCATATTATTGAAAAGCGGTTAGGCTTATGGGTAATGCTCGGTGGCACGATTATCGTGATTGGTATCGTGGCAGCCGTGTATTTGATCTGAGGAACGGCGTTCCTCAATTTGGCCACCGGCTCGCTTTAGGCCGGCGGCGAAAAGGGGCCGACCGCCTGCAAGGCGGGCGAACGGACGCCGGTTTTGGCCATTTATGGGCATTAAACGGACATTGACCCTTCATCGGAATCGCGGCGCGGGTCCGTGCGCACTCGCCTTTTTATTCGCGACCGGCTTTGTACTGATGTCGGCCGTGGCAATTGCGCAGGACCAGCCGACCCCGACGCAAAAGCCTCCGCAGAGCGAGGGATTTCTCGCAACCATTAACCGTTGGTTTGAAAAGCAGAGCGCGAACATGAGCTCGTCGTTCAATGACGCGCGCAAGAAGGTAGAAGGTCTCAGCAGCGCTGCCGGCGATGCCGCCAAGACGACGGTCGAAGGTGCCAAGGATGCCGCCGGTGCTGTCGCGCGCATTCCGGCGGCTCGCGCGATCAGCGGCCACGAGAAATGTCAGCTGGCGCCAAATGGCGCACCCGACTGCGTCGCTGCCGCCAACATTATGTGCAAGGGAAAAGGCTTCGACTCCGGCAAAAGTCTCGACATGACGACGGCCGAGGTGTGCCCAGCCAAGGTTTATATGTCGGGGCGCTCGAGCGGACCCGAGTGCACGACCGAAACCTTCGTGTCTCGCGCCTTCTGCCAGTAACATCCACGCGGCTTCGAGCTGTTGACGCTATTGACGGATGGAATGCGCGGCGACCGTCGCGCCAGGACCAGGCCAATTTTTCGCAGGTTCCTCGGTCCTTCACATCAACTAATTTAGCGTGAAGAACTCTCCGCTTTGGGGTCGTTTTGAACCAAAAGGTTAAGCCAGTTCTGTGCGATCAGAAGCCAGGCAGCTCTGTCAGCATCGTCGGGAGCGCGTTCCAACTGTTCCTGCGCTTGTTGGGCGTACTGCCGATATTTCTCGTTTTGCGTCACATGAACCAGCCCAGCCCCACGCAGAGGCATCCAGCCAAACAAACCGCACCAAGAGCCGACAAGGCCAAACTGGCGATTTCGAAACTCATTGACGCCTCCCCACGCTAGCGCGGCCGCGTTAAAATTTTACCAAGCGTGTGCCGCAGCCGCCTGGCCTTGTGCAGCCAAAGCCCGTCCTGCGCTCAAGGAGCGATTGTTCGCGCCATAATCTCGCTCAGTTCGCAGGGGCGATTGAGGCATCGGCTGGCGGGATCCGGACGTAGCTGCTGAGAGAGCCTTTCGATGTGCTCATCGACGGCGCCGTCGAGTAGCTGGCCCACATAGGCGGAAACCCGCGTGAATCCGCTCGAATTGGTCAGATAATTGAGGTTCATCGTCGTCTCCTCTGACCCGGCAAGTAAAATGTGGATGTTCCGATGCTGAGAATAGATGACTGGGATTTGCGCGCTGTGTTGACCGTCACAAAAAGGCGCATTTCAGCAGCGCCTGTGATCCTTCGCACAGCCAACCTGCGTGGCCCGGGCAATGGTCCACATGCGAGACGCCGAACGCTCACAAAGTAGGGTTGGTCCCCTATTTCGGCCGATCGTAGGGGGTCGCTGTATGCCACACGCAGCGGTCCCCTTTTTTATGCCCCGGTTGTGAAGACGCCGTACCGGTTCAAAGACACGAGGTGCCTGGTTTGGGCTCACTGAGCGGCTGACCGGTGCGCGCTTGTGTCGTCGCCGAGCCTGTGTTTCCGTTTCGCGCATGAACCTTCATGCCAAGTTGATGGAACGCGAGAGTGCCGGGCGGCCGGTAACCGTCGGCCTTATCGGCGCCGGCAAGTTCGGCACCATGTTTGCGGCGCAAGCGCGGTTGACGCGTGGTCTTCATCTTGTCGCCGTCGCCGATCTCGACATTGCGCGTGCGCGCGGCCAGCTCAAGAGTGCGGGCTGGCCGGACGATGCCTATGCCGCAGCCTCGCTTGCCGACGCACACAAAAAACGGACGACTTTCATCACCGACAGCTCCGAAGCACTGATCGCCGATCCGCGGATCGAAGTTATCGTGGAAGCGACCGGAGTGCCGGGTGCGGGCATCCATCACGCGCTCACTACGATCGCCAACGGCAAGCATATCGTGATGGTGAACGTCGAAGCCGACGCAGTGGTGGGCCCGCTGCTCGCACGCCGTGCCAGGGCCGCCGGCGTCGTCTATTCACTTGCTTGGGGCGATCAGCCCGCGTTGATTTGCGAGCACGTCGATTGGGCGCGCGCCGCCGGGTTCAAGGTGGTCTGCGCCGGCAAAGGCACGCGGTACGAGCCGCACTATCACAAATCGAATCCCGACAACGTATGGGACATTCTCGACAAATATCTGAACATCTCCGATCGCAAGTCGATCAATCCGAAAATGTTCAATTCTTTCGTTGACGGAACCAAGTCCGGTATCGAGATGACCGCCGTCTGCAATGCGACCGGTCTGGTGCCGCAAACGAGCGGGCTGGGCTTCCCGCCGGCTACGCGCTTTGAACTGGCCGATATCTGCAAGCCGAAAAGCGACGGCGGCACGCTTGAAAAGGCGGGGGTCACCGAAGTGACATCATCTGTCTATCGCGACGGTCGCGACGTTCCGCATCATCTAGCGCTCGGCACCTATGTCGTGTTCGAAGGTGATACCGACTATGCACGCCGGTGTTTCAAGGAATACTCCATGTTGCCGGATAAGACCGGCCGATACGCAGCGCTCTACCGGCCGATTCACATGATCGGGCTCGAGTTGGGTATTTCGGTTGCGAGTGCGGCGCTGCGCAACGAACCCACCGGCGCCCCCACCGGATTTCGTTCCGACGTGGTGGCCACCGCCAAACGCGATCTGAAGTCCGGCGAGATGCTGGACGGAGAGGGCGGTTTTTGCGTCTGGGGCAGACAGACGCCGGCCGACGTGTCGCTTGAACGTGAATTGCTGCCTCTCGGCCTCGCGCATAATGTCAAGCTCAAGCGCGATATTGCCGAAGGGCAGCCGTTGAGATGGTCTGACGTTGCCTATGATCCAAACGATTCGGCGGTGAAAGCGCGCCGCGAGATGGAAGCGGCGTTCGGGCGGCGGAATGTCGGCGCCGAACCGGTGTTATGATTTCACGGAACAGAAAAAAACAGACTTCAGGGAGGACGTGATGAAAAACCTGCTTGCGGCAGTGGCGGCGCTTGCTCTCATGGCTTGGGTGCAACCCGGACGCGCGGACGATACCAAGCTGACGGTCATCGTGTTCCCCGGAGTTCAGAACCTGCCGATGTTCGCGGCACAGGCAAAGGGTCTCTACGCCAAGCGCAACCTCGACGTTGATATCAAGTTCACGCCCAACTCCGATGAGTTGCGCAACGGTCTCGCCGAAGGCCGTTATCAGATCGCGCACTCGGCAATCGACAACGCATTCGCTCTCAGGGACAAGGCCAATGCCGATATCGCGGTCGTGCTCGGGGGCGATAACAGTTTCAATCACCTGATCGTGCAGCCCGACATCAAGTCGCTCGCGGACATCAAGGGCAAGACGGTGGTGGTGGACGCGGTCAACACAGCTTACGCATTCCAACTCTACGAAATGCTGCGGCAGAAGGGCCTTAACAAGGGTGACTACGAGGTCAAGTCGGTAGGCGGAACCGGTTTTCGTCTGGAGGCGATGACCAAGGACAAGGCGATGGTTGCCGGGATGCTCAATCCGCCGTTTTCGATTCGTGCCGAAAAGGCGGGCCTTAAGGATATGGGCACGGCGGCCGCGGCGCTCGGCGCCTACCAGGGCACATCCGCCTTCGTACTGCGCGGCTGGGGCAAAGCCAACACCGACGCACTGGTCAAATACATAGAAGCTTATATTGAGGGGAGGCGCTGGAGTTTTGATCCCAGGAACAGAGATGAAGCCATTGCGCTGTTGGCCGAGAGGTTAAAATTGCCGGCGGAAATTGCGGCTCTCGCCTATGACAGCACGAAGGACGATTTCAGTCCTGACGGGGCGATCGATATGGCGGGCGTCAGCAACGTGCTCAAGCTGCGCGCGCAATATGAGGGCGGCACTCCGGCTGAGCCGGAGAAATATCTCGATTTGTCCTACTACCAGAAGGCACGTGCCGGGCTTTAACGCAGCGCTGCCGACGCGCTAGCCAAGTTCGATCGTGCCGTCGATTTTGTGCGCGAGACCGACCTTGCCGATGGTGAGCACCATCTGCGCCTGGACGGTCTCATTGCCCTTCAGCCGGCCGTCGGCCACCGCGGCGCGGATCGCCTTTTCAATTTCTTGCTGTGAGGTTACGCCCACGATCTTGAGGAATTTGCGCAACGACATATTGAGGGCTTCTTCGTTCATCTTTGGACTCCTTGAAAACCAAGTTTCCGCCATGCTACGGCGCGACTCGTACCCGCACCAAGCGGGTTATTTCGTCAAAGGCATGGCCTGCATTTTTGTTTGGCGGCCCAGCGACTTGACGCTATAGCTAGGCCTCCAGCCGGTGTGGCGGAATTGGCAGACGCGCACGACTCAAAATCGTGTTCCCAAAAGGAGTGTCGGTTCGACCCCGACCACCGGCACCACCTAACTCCAGGCCTCGCGCAGACGATGAACAGTTATGTGGCATTGCTTTGGCGCGACCCGCCACTCGCCGCTGCGGCGATCGTGACCGTCGTCGGCGCTTTGACAATCTGCGGATTTTTCTTTTTCCAATACGTACTTGGCTATCCGCCGTGCCCGCTCTGCCTCGATCAACGCAATGCCTTTTACGTCAGCGTTCCGCTCGCGGCACTGCTATGGCTGGGGGCCAACTACGGCGCCTCGAGCAAGGTCATGATCGCGGGCTTTGCCGTAATCGCGGCGGTCATGCTGTGGAACACCGGGCTCTCCGCGTATCACGCGGGGGTCGAATGGAAGTTCTGGCCGGGGCCGACGGATTGCTCGGGGCCCATCAACAGCCTCGGTTCCGCGGGCAATTTGTTGAAGCAGCTCGAGAACATCAGAATCGTGCGCTGTGACGAGGCGGCATGGCGCTTCCTCGGAATTTCACTTGCCGGCTATGACGTGCTGGTGTCGCTGTTTCTCGCGGCAGTCGCCGCCTGGGGCGCCAAGGCCTCGCTGGCGCGCCGAAGTCAGTCCGGCTAGAACCCTCGCCGAAAGGTCGGTCACCCATGGAAGTTCTGATTATCGGCGCCGGCATCGGCGGACTGACCCTCGGACTGATGCTGCATCGCGCCGGTATTGCTTGCCGCATCTTCGAGGCCGCGCCCGAACTCAAGGCCGTCGGCGTCGGCATCAATATCCTGCCGCATGCTTCACGCGAATTGTGCGCGCTTGGGCTGGAAGAAGCGCTCGCCAAGGTAGCCGTCACCACGCGCGAATACTGCTTCTACAACCGCTTCGGCCAGTTCATCTATAGCGAACCGGCAGGGCGCTTTGCGGGTTACGGCGTCCCGCAATTCTCAATTCACCGCGGCGACCTGCAGATGGTGCTGCTCGACGCTTTTGTTGAACGCGTCGGCAGCGACAAGGTCATTACCGGCTGGCGTTGCACCCGCGTCGAGCATGACGGGCCGCAGGCCGTTGCGCATTTCGAGGACAGCGATGGCAAACCGTTGCCGCCCCAGCGCGGCAGCGTCGTCATCAGCGCCGAGGGCATTCATTCGGTGCTGCGCAAGCAGCTTTATCCAAACGAAGGGCCGCCAAAATATTCCGGTATCAATATGTGGCGCGGCGTCACGCGTTGGAAGCCGTTTCTGTCCGGCGCCAGCATGATCCGCGTCGGCTGGCATCACCCGGCGAAGCTGCTGATCTATCCCATCCGCAACAATGTCGACGGCGAAGGCCGTCAGCTCGTCAACTGGGTTTGCGATATCGAAACGCCGCAGTACCAGGCACGCGATTGGAACAGGCGCGGAAAATTGGAGGACTTTTTGCCGGCCATGGCTGACTGGCATTTTGACTGGCTCGACGTGCCGAAATTCATCAGCAGATCGGATGCGATCCTCGAATATCCGATGGTCGACCAGGATCCCCTGCCGCGCTGGAGCTTTGGCCGCCTGACGCTCTTGGGCGATGCTGCACATCCGATGTATCCGCGCGGTGCCAATGGCGCGGCACAAGCCATCCTCGACTGCCGAGCGCTGACCGACGCGCTGTCCGCCGATGCCGATCCGGTTGCAGCGCTCAAAGCATATGAAGCCAACCGTCTGCCAGCGACCAGTGAAGTGGTCCTGGCGAATCGCAGGGCGCCGCCCGACGCCATTCTGCATGAAGTCTACCGCCGCACCGGCGACAAGCCGTTCAAGAATATCGACGATGTCATCAGCCGCGAGGAGCTCGTCGCTCTTTCGGAGGGCTACAAGCGCGTCGCCGGGTATGACAAGGAACGGCTGAAGACACGGGCGTGACACCCAAAATACTGACGACCACGAAATGCTAAGGCGCGCGTACATCCGGCGTCGCCCACTGCATATCGTGGCCGCTCGATGACGGAACCTTGCGGCTCGACATCATCGCTAGACGGCATGTAGGCACTATTTGTTCCAAAACAAGGGCGCGAGGAATAATGGCTAAAGCCGGCTACTCGACCACCGCGAAATCACTGCATTGGCTGATCGTAGCGTTGCTGCTTGCCCAGTTCGTCTTTGCCTGGACCATGCCGCATATCGGTCGCAACACGCCCGTTACGACATTGATCAGTCTGCATTTCACCTTCGGCATAATAATTTTGGTGGTTGCGATTGTGCGTCTCGTATGGCGCGGAATTCAGGGCGAACCGCCACCACTTGACGGCTTGCCGCCCTGGCAGGTGCAAAGCGCGCGCGTCATTCACTGGCTGCTTTACGGGCTGCTGCTGGTGATCCCCATTCTCGGCTGGATCAATGCGTCCTGGCGCGGCATGCCGATTATTCTGTTTGGGGCCGAACTACCGAAGCTGATCGCAACACGTATGCCCGGCTGGGGCTGGACCGGCGACGTGCACAGCCTGCTTGCCTATTATGTGATGTTGACGGTGATCGGCCTGCATATCGCATCGGCCCTTTATCACTACTTCATCCGCCGCGATCGCGTGCTGCAAAGGATGTTGCCGGACAGTTGAGCTTTACGGCTTGGGCATCACCTTTTGCTTCCAGCCCTCCCACGTTCGTGCAAGCCCGTGCCCTTCGCGCTCCTCGATTTTGCGCGCTTCCTCCGGATCCATGTAGGTGATCGGTCCTCCCATGCTCATGGCCTGAGCCTGGAGGCTGGCATTGAGGGCGAGGAAGATGGTGCGGCCCACCACGCGCGGCAGCGACGGTCCCGTGATGACCGCACCATGACCGCGCATCAGCGCAGCGGGATGATCGCCGAGCGCTTCCGCGAGGTTATGGCCGAGTGTGGGGTTGCGGATCAGCATGTCCGTCATTCCGGCCCGCTCGCGGATTTCAAAAACCGGAATGCCGAAACTGATGAAGGCCGAGCGATGGTACATCGGCTTGAGCGGCACCTTGGTGACCCCGAACGGGATCAACGACGGCGCATGCGTGTGCACGATCGCGATCACATCCGGGCGCATTTTGTAGATCTCGCCGTGGATATAGCGCTCGGTGAAGAGCGCCGACATCGGCAAACCGTGCGTGTCGACGGGCCGGCTATCGAGATCGAATTCCAGAATGTCCTTTGCAGTGACGAGGTCGGCGGACATCCCTCGTGCCATGAGAAAGCGGTTGGGATCCCGATTGTGCCGAACAGACACATGGCCCCAGCCGTCGAGCAGGCCATGATCGGCGAGGATGCGGTTGGCAGCGACCAGATCTTCTATCAGTTGCGGGTCAGGCGGTCCGGCCGAGACCGGCGCCGGTTGGGCAGCGGCAAGGCTTGCGATGCACGCAGCGGCCAGCGCCAGCAAAATCACGCTCCCGCTGCGACGCGCGTGCAGCTTGATGCTCATGACAAACTCCAATGCAGAACGGGCGCGATGGCTTAGGGCTCGAGTTCGGTATCCCAATAAAGATAATCGAGCCAGCTCTCATGCAGATAATTGGGCGGGAATAGCCGGCCGTTTCTGTGCAGATGGTGCACGGTCGGCTGGAACGGCATCTGCGACGGCCACATCTTGGCTTCGGCGGGAGTCAAGTTGCCTTTGCGCAAATTGCAAGGCGAGCAGGCGGCGACCACGTTGTCCCATGTCGTGTGCCCGCCGCGGGAACGCGGCAGCAAATGGTCGAACGTCAGGTCGTCGCGGTCGCCACAGTACTGGCACGAGAAACGATCGCGGAGGAACACGTTGAAGCGAGTGAAAGCTGGATGGGTCGAAGGCTTCACGAAGGTCTTGAGCGAAACCACGCTTGGCAGCTTCATCTCGAAGGAGGGGCTGTGCACCGCGCGGTCGTAGTTGGCGACGATATTCACGCGTTCGAGGAAAACCGCCTTGATCGCGTCCTGCCATGACCACAGCGACAGCGGGTAATAACTCAACGGCCGGAAGTCAGCGTTGAGCACCAGGGCCGGAAAACCGGCGGGCGAAACATGCACGTTCAAGCGACGCTCCTCGACCTCCTTGGAACGCTGCCGCCACGCAGCTTGGGCGGGCTAGTAATAGGGCAGCGTGACAGGATTGTGAAGCCGGAACGGGGAGTTACCCGCAGACCTGCTATTTGCGCCGCGCAAAGCATTTGGAGAGGAATTCGCCGCCCTGGCGCAGGCCTTCCTGGTCGATGCCGTGGCCAATCCCGGCGGCGATGTGCCATTCCGCGGGTACGTCGAGTGCAGCCAATCCCTGCGCCGCGTGAAGCAGCGCCTGCACCGGAATGAGCTCGTCGGCATCCCCATGGATCAGCAGGACTGGTGGCCGGCTGCGGATATCGGCTGCAAAGACGTTGGCCTCGATGTCCTCCGGCACCACAAGCATGCCGGAATATCCAACGATTGCCGCTGGCGGGACGCTCCGCCGCAAGCCGACGTGAAGCGCCATCATGGTGCCCTGGCTGAAACCGACCAGCGCAAGCGCAGCGGGCGGAAGGTTGCGCCGCTTGAGCTCGGTGTCGAGAAAGTTTTCGAGCGCCGGTGCAGCCTGGTTCACGCCGGTCCAACGTTCATCCGGATTGCGAAAAGTAAGTGGAAACCACTCACGGCCGGTTGGTGCCTGTCCGCACGCACGCGGCGCGTGCGGCGAAACGAAGGCGGCATCCGGTAGGAGTCCTTGCCAGGCGCGGCCGATTTCGATCAGGTCGTTGCCGTCCGCGCCGTAGCCGTGCAGAAACACCACAAGCTGGCGCGCGCGTCCGGAACGCGGCTCGATCCGCGGGCCATCGAGTTCAGCCATTCTTCCTTTTTCCTTTCGCTGTCTTCCTCTTGTTCCTCTTGGCCGTCTTTTTCGGCCGGCCATTCGGCTGAACCGGCACCACGTCACGCTTCTTTACTGCATGATAGTAGGCCCAGAGCAAATGCGCAGCCACGCCGCGCCAGGGACGCCAGACCTCGGCCATCTTTGTGAGCGCCTTGGCATCCGGCCTTTTGCGCAGGCCAAAAGCAATGCGAGCGGATTCCTGAACCGCGAGATCGCCGGAGGGAAACGCGTCGGCATGACCGAGGCAGAACAGAAGATAGATGTCGGCGGTCCACGGCCCAATTCCGTGTAACGCAATGAGCGCTGTATGGGCTTGATCGGCATCCATGTTTCCGACCGCGGTGAGATCGATGTGGCCTTTGGCCACCGCTTTCCCGATTTCCCGGATCGATTTGATCTTCGGGGCGGACAAGCCAAGCCGTTTGAGCTTGTCGGTGCGAGCCCGTCGGACCGTATCGTGATGAAACGGATCGAAGGCAGCGAATAGCCGCGCGCGGATCGCCGCGGCGCTTGCGGTTGAAAGCTGCTGGCCGCACACGATCGCGCACAGGCCGGAGAAGCCTGCTTGGCGGCGGCGCAGGCTGAAGGTTCCGGCCTTTTCTGCGATCGGCTTCAGCCGCGGATCCGCGACGATCAACTGCGCGAGCCCGGCCTGCAAATCGGCTTCGGTGTGGAGGAAGTGGGTCATGGTTTCCTTGGTAATATGCCACTCGTCCCTGCGGAAGCAGGGACCCAACCAAGCCCTTGACTGGATTCCCGCTTACGCGGGAATGAGCGGAGAGCCTGGCACCGCCATATAGGAACCATGCCACCCGTTTTCCGCTTCGCGCCATCGCCGAACGGCTATCTGCATCTCGGTCATGCGCTGTCGGCACTGCTCAATGACGAGATGGCCCGCGCCAAGGGCGGACGGCTGCTGTTGCGGATCGAGGATATCGATACGACCCGTTGCCGGCCGGAATACGAAACGGCGATTTACACCGATCTGACGTGGCTTGGGCTCCGGTGGGAAATGCCGGTGTTGCGGCAGTCCGAGCATTGGGACAACTACCGGGCTGCGCTCGCTAGGCTTGAGGCGATGGACCTGGTTTATCCGAGCTTCGAAACGCGAGCCGAAATCACGCGCCTGGTGGCGGCACGCAAAATCGAGGGCGCCTGGCCGCGGGATCCCGATGGCGCACCGCTTTATCCCGGCAGCGCAAAGGACATGTCGGATGGAGAACGCCGGCGCCGCATGGACTCCGGCGAACCTTATGCGCTGAGACTCAATATGCAGGCCGCACTGGCGCGTGTCGGTCCGCTGACGTGGGCCGAGAGCGGTGCCGGTCCCGCCGGCGAAACCGGCGACATTGCTGCCAACCCTGCCGCGTGGGGCGACGTGATCCTGGCACGCAAGGAGACGCCGACGAGCTATCACCTTGCGGTGGTTGTCGACGATGCGGCGCAGGGTATCACCGATGTGGTACGGGGCAGCGACCTGTTTCATGCAACCGCCGTCCATTGTCTCCTTCAGGCGCTACTGGACTTGCCGCGACCTCGTTATTGCCATCACCGCCTTATCCTCGATGCCGATGGAAACAAGCTCTCGAAGTCGACGCAGTCCACCGGCTTGCGCGAACTCCGTGCGCAAGGTGCATCGCCAGCCGAGATCCGCCGGCTGGTCGGGCTCGATTGACCGGCGCTTCCGTGGCATTGTCCGTGTCGGGGTGAGGGTATGTCGATACGCAGGCGAAAGAGCAGGCCCGGCAAGCGGCCGCGCGCGACAACGCGCGCATCGTTGCGTGCGGGCGTGACAAATGCACACAGCGTGCAAATGCGCGCGATCGAAGCCGCGCTCGCCGGTATCGCGCACGACATCCGCACGCCGCTCACCGGAATTGTAGCGCTTGCCGAATTGCTGGCGTCCTCCGATCTGGGCGCGCGTGAACGCGAATGGGCAAATGCGATCAAGAGCGGTGCTGACCATCTGTCTGTACTTGCGACATTGATCGTCGATGCAGCCAAGGCCGATGTCAGCGGCCTAGTTTTACGTAATGAGCCATTCGCGCCGCGCGTGCTCGTCGAAACCGTCGGCGCGGCACTCGCCGCGCGCGCCAGCAACAAGGCCATTGCGGCCGAGACAAAGATTACCGGCGATCTGCCCGACATGGTGCAGGGCGATGCCTTGCGCCTGCGTGCGGCGCTGGAAAATCTTGCCGACAATGCGGTGAAGTTCACGGATCAAGGCGCAGTCATTTTCACCGCGGGCGCCGAGCCGGCCGCACGCAATCGCTTGCGGCTGATCTTTACGTTCACCGACAGCGGCATCGGCATGAGCCAGGCTGAGTTAAAGCAGCTATTTCGTCCGTTCGTGCAAGGGAGCGCGGAAATCGCCAAGCGTTACGGCGGAGCCGGGCTGGGATTGTCCTTTGTAAAGCGCCTGGCGAATGCACTGGGCGGGGATCTCGCCGTGCGGAGCAAGAAGGGCGCCGGCTCGACGTTCCGCCTGACTGCATTGGTCAAGCGCGCAGACACCAATTCCAATGTGGCGCGCACGGATGCGCGCCCTGCGGCCACACGGCCACTGTCGATCCTGTGCGCCGAGGACAACCCCTATGGTCGTGTCGTGATGAACACGATCCTGCGTGAGCTCGGCCACCGCGTTGATTTCGTCGAGACCGGCCAGACGGCGGTCGAGGCGGCTGCCCGCGGCGACTACGAGGCCGTGTTGATGGACATTACGCTTCCCGGCTTCGACGGCGTGGAAGTAACGCGGCGCATCCGGGCATTGCCGGGAAAAGCGGGGAAGGTGCCGATCATCGGCATTTCCGGCCATAGCAATGCCACCGACGAAGCCACCGCCCGAGCAGCCGGCATGAATTTCTACTTCGTGAAACCGGTTGGCCCGGCCAAACTCGCACAGGCACTGGCGAAACTCATTTGATGGTTCAAACGTTATTCGCGCCTTTGGCGCGTTCGACGATGCGCACGACGTCCGACATAATGCGGTTCAATTCAAAGTCTTTCGGCGTGTAAACCGCTGCCACGCCCGCCTTTTCCAGCTCGGCCGCATCCTCCGGAGGGATAATGCCGCCGACCACCACTGGCACGTTAAGCCCGGCCTGCTTCATGCGGTCCACGACGTCCTCCACTAGGGGCAGGTGACTGCCGGAAAGCACCGACAGCCCGATGACGTGGGCCTTCTCCTTGCGAGCGGCGTCCACGATCTCCTCCGGCGTCAACCGGATGCCTTCGTAGACGACCTGCATTCCGGCATCGCGTGCGCGCACGGCGATTTGCTCGGCGCCGTTGGAATGACCGTCAAGGCCCGGCTTGCCGACAAGAAACGTCAGGCGGCGCCCAAGTTTGCGTGATATGCGGTCGACGTCGGCGCGAATGTCGTCGAGTCCGGTGACGTCGTTACGCATCGCGCGGCCGACGCCGGTCGGTGCACGATATTCGCCGAAGGCCTCGCGCAGCGTCCAACCCCATTCACCGGTGGTTACGCCGGCTTTGGCGCATGTGATCGACGCCGGCATGATGTTGCCGCCACCAGAGGCGGCTCGCTTCAATTCTTTCAGCGCTTCGGCAACCGCTGCATTGTCGCGCGCCGCGCGCCAGGCCTTGAGCCTCTCGATCTGCCTGCGTTCGGCGTCTTCCGACACAGTGAGGATGGCATCCGCCGCGCCGGCCAAAGGCGAGGGCTCGCTCTCGAGATACTTGTTGACGCCAACCACGATCTGTTCGCCCCGTTCGATCGCTTCCAGGCGCGCAGTGTTTGATTCGACCAGCTGTTGTTTCAAGTAGCCGGTATCGACCGCGGCGACAGCGCCGCCCATATTCTCAATGCGCTTGAGCTCTTCCGTGGCCTGCCGTTTCAAATCGTCAACCTTGCGCGTAATCTCATCCGAGCCGTCGAAAATGTCGCCGTAGTCAAGCAGGTCGGTCTCGTACGCGAGAATTTGCTGCATGCGCAGCGACCATTGCTGGTCCCAGGGCCGCGGCAGGCCAAGCGCTTCGTTCCAGGTGGGCAATTGAACCGCGCGCGCACGCGCGTTCTTTGACAATGTGACGGCCAACATCTCGATGAGAATGCGCGCCACATTATTCTCGGGCTGCGGCTCCGTCAGTCCAAGTGAATTCACCTGAACGCCGTAACGGAACAGCCGTTGTTTCGCGTCGGCGACCTTGTAGCGCTCGCGGGTAATTTCGTCCCACAGTTCTGTGAAAGCGCGCATCTTGCATAGTTCGGTAATGAAGCGGAGGCCGGCATTGACGAAGAATGAGATGCGTCCGACTACGTCGCCGAATTTTTCCGGCGGGACCTCGCCGGACGCTTTCACGGTGTCGAGCACGGCGATTGCAGTGGCGAGCGCAAAGGCAAGCTCCTGCACCGGCGTCGCGCCTGCCTCCTGCAAGTGATATGAGCAGACGTTGATCGGATTCCATTTCGGAATTTCTTTGGTCGTGAAGAGGATCACGTCCTTGATCAGCCGCATCGACGGCGCCGGCGGGAATACATAAGTGCCGCGCGAGAGGTATTCCTTGATGATGTCATTCTGAATGGTGCCTTGCAGGGATGCGCGGGGCGCGCCCTTCTCGTCGGCAACTGCGATGTAAAGCGCCATCAGCCATGCGGCGGTCGCGTTGATGGTCATCGAGGTGTTCATCTTCGCC
>Ga0335077_10003228_pt1 | contig 19620 bp, 14 predicted proteins | sample Lox_Sample_31_FD_207151 | JGI IMG/M metagenome (GOLD analysis project Ga0335077, IMG submission 207151) | Soil microbial communities from Loxahatchee National Wildlife Refuge, Florida, United States - Lox_Sample_3.1 | ecosystem: Environmental > Terrestrial > Soil > Wetlands | place: USA...
CCGCCCATGTCGAAGGAGATCAACCGGTCCGCGCCGATCACGGCCGCCAGACTGGCGCAGCCGATCGCCCCTGCAGCAGGGCCGGACTCGATGCCGTGGACCGGCGTGGACCGGGCCGCCGACACGAAGAAGGCGCCGCCGTTGGACTGGGTGATGAAGAGTGCACCGGGAAAGGCGCGCCCGCGAAGCCCGAGGTCGAGCGCGCCGAGGTAGCGGTCCATGATGGGCTGGATGTACGCGTTGACCACCGTGGTGCTCGTCCGCTCGTACTCGCGCCACTCCTGACTGATGCGATGGGACACCGATACCGCGACGCCCGGTAGCTCCTCGGCGACGATCTCCGCGGCGCGCCGCTCGTGGCTGGGATCGCGATAGGAGTAGAGGAACACCACTGCGACGGACTCGATGTCCTTGCCGTCGAGGGAGCGGAGGACACCGCGGAGCGCGCCCTCGTCGAGCGGCTGGAGCACGTCGCCCCGCGCGCCGAGCCGCTCGGGCACCTCGAGGCGAAGCCCGCGACGGACCAGCGCCTCGGGCCGGCGGTAGAGGACGTCGTACATGCGGTGGAAGTTGCCGCGCCCGATCTCGAGGACGTCGCGGAAGCCCTCGGTGGTGAGGAGGGCGGTTCGAGCCCCCTTCCGCTCGATGAGCGCGTTGATCCCTACTGTGGTGCCGTGGACCACCATCCGGCAGTCGGAGAGGTCCGCGCGCGCCTGGTCGACGCAGGCGAGCACGCCCTGCAGGAGGTCGCGCGGCGTGCTGAGGGCCTTCGTGTTGGTGACCGTCCCGGTGGACTCGTCGAGCACGACGAGGTCGGTGAAGGTGCCGCCGATGTCGATCCCGATGCGAAGCGCCACGTGCCCGATCCTGGAGCGGCCGCGGGTTGTCGGGAATGCGGGCGGGAGGCCCGTGCCGCTCGCCGGCCGAGAGCCGCCGCAGACCCGGACGACGACGCGAGCGAAGACGGAAAGAGACGCGCAGGGATTATAGGCAGCGCGTTTGCCGCGACGCAAGGCCGCGGAAGCGCGAGAACGCCGCGACGAGCGCTATCGACTGCAATCTGACCTTCCGCAGGTCGCGCAGGCTGCGATCTTGGAGTTCACCGCCACCTGCAGATCGCTCCAGCTGGCGGATCGCGTGCCGTTGGGCATGTAGCACAGCGCGCGTGAGACGTAGGCATTGGCTTCGCGCGGCGAGTCCCCGATTCTCTTGTTGGCGGCGGTCACGCACTGCGCGCGACTCGTCTGGGCCCAGGCGATCGACGCCAGCAGGAGCAGGGCAAGGGCGTGCACCGTAGCCACCGGCGACGTGTAACTGCTTCGGCCCCCGCCAAGCATACGTGCCCCTCCACCTGTCTACGCCTACGTGCGGAACTTCGGACCCAACCTCGGCAACGACTACCGGGGACGGCTGATGGCCGTGTGGCTCGACCGCTGAATTGACGCCGCCGCTCAGCTCGCGTGTGCGCGAGCAGGCTGCAGCACGCGGGCGAAGTGGCTCAGCTGGAGCCAGCCCGGAAACGCCTGGACGAGCGCTCTTGGGCCTTCCAGCTTGATGTGGCCCGATCGCACCGCGTCGGCCCAGGGGAGATGCCCGGTCCACACGCGGGCGAACACGCCCATGTCGGCGTGAACCGTCATGTCGACCGCGAAGCCCGGATCTTTCATGCACACGTCCACGCCCGATCGCTCGAGCACCAGCCAGGACGTCCACGTCCGCTGACTACGAGACGTCACGCCGCGCAGCTCGAATCGCACGACGACGCGGGGGGCCGGCAGGTGGGAGACGTCGATCCGCCTGTGCATGGCCCACATCAAGAGCTTCGGATCGAGGTTGTCGCGCGCGAACTGCTGGGCGGCGTGACGCTGACCCCACTCGCCAAGCCGCTCGACCACCTCGCGAAACTCCGTCCCGGCCTTCGTCAGCCGATACTCGCGACCACGGCCGGTGCGGAGCGGCGTGCTCTCGATCACGCCGGCGTCCTCCAGCTGGTGCAGACGCTGCGCCAGGAGCGTGCGCGAGATCAGCGGCATCCCGCTGCGGATCTCGTTGAACCGGCGGGACCCCGTGAACAGCTCGCGCAGGATGAGCGGCGTCCAGCGCTCGGCAAAGATCTCGCAGGCGACGGCGACCGGACAGAACTGACCATAGCCCTTCATGGCTATGACTCTAGTCAGACGGATCGGCCGCGGCAAGTCCATTTTTTGGTCTTGGCCGCCTCTGGCCCCGCTGCCATGCTAGTCGGCAGGGAGGAAAAGTCATGACGTCCACCGAAGCCGTCTCGACCGAACGGGCCGTGCGGACCACCTCAGATGAAGAGAGCCGTGACGTGGTCCACTGGGTGGCGGTGGCCGAGGAACTGGCCCCGACCTTCGCGGCCCGCGCCGCCGGCCACGATGCTGACGACACGTTCGTCTCCGAGAACTACGACGACCTCCGCCGGCAGCGTGTCTTCTCGGCCCCGGTGCCGGCCGAGCTGGGTGGGGGCGGCGCCACGCTCGCCGAGATCTGCGACGTGCTCCGTACCCTGGCCAGAGCATGCTCGGCCACCGGGCTTCCGCTCTCGATGCATATGCACCAGGTCCTCATCCCGGCCTGGCGCTGGGGGCACGAGCACGCACCCGTGGAGCCGTTCCTCCGGCGCGTCGCCGCCGAGGAGCTCATCGTTGCGAGCAGCGGCGGCTCCGACTGGCTGACCGGCTCCGGCCGCGCCGACAAAGTCGACGGTGGCTACCGGGTGAGCGGCCGCAAGATCTTCGCCAGCGGCTCGCCGGCCGCCGACCTCTTCAGCACGATGGCCGTCGACGAGGATCCGGCCGACGGTCCCACCGTCCTGCACTTCGCGGTTCCGTTCGATGCGCCCGGCCTGACGCGGCACGACAACTGGCGCACCTTGGGGATGCGCGGCACCGGCTCCAACGACGTGACGCTCGACGGCGTGTTCGTGCCGGACGCGGCGATCGGCGCGCGCCGGCCGTCGGGCCGCTGGTCGCACGTCTGGCACATCGTGGCGGCCCACGCGTTGCCCGCCATCTACTCCGCGTACGTCGGCGTTGCCGAGGCCGCCCGTGACGCGGCTCTGCGCGAGGCTTCTCGCCGCCGCGACGATCACGTCGTCCAGGAGATGGTCGGGGAGATGGAGACGGAGCTGGCGGCAGCACGGATGGCCTGGCGCTCGATGGTCGACGTGGCTAGCCGCGGCCGTGTCGGACCCGACGTGACCAACGAGGTGATGATGGGCCGCGCGCTGGCGGGGCAAGCCGTATTGCGCACGGCCGAGGCCGCGATGGAGGTGGCCGGCGGCGCCGGGTTCTTCAGGCGCGTCGGCCTCGAGCGGCTGTTCCGCGACGTTCAGGGCGCCCGATACCACGCCCTGCGGGGCCCCGCCCAGCGGCGGTACGCCGGGCGCCTGGCCCTCGGTCTCGATCCGAACGAGTGACACGGACGGGCATGGCCCATCCGGAAGGAGGATCACGTCATGATCGCTCGAGTATTCGTTGTCATGCTGACCGTGCTGCTGCTCGCCGGTGCTCCGGTCGCGTCCGCCCACGACGGTGAAAAGCTGGGCAGCGTCCACTTCCCCATCTCGTGCGCACCGGCGGTCCAGGCCGAGTTCGAGCGCGCCGTCGCGCTGCTGCACTCGTTCTGGTACGAGGAGGCGGTGAAGGCATTCACCACGATCACCACGAACGATCCGAGCTGCGCGATGGGCTACTGGGGGATCGCCATGAGCGTCTACTACCCGCTCTGGCAGCCGCCCAGCCCGGCGATGCTGCAGAAGGGCGCCGGCGCGCTCGAGAAGGCGAAAGGCCTGACCGCGACGCCGCGCGAGAAGGACTACATCGCCGCCATCGCGACCTTCTACCGGGACTCCGACAAGCTCGACCACCGTACGCGAGCGGTGGCCTACGAGAAGGCGATGGCGCAGCTCTACGCCCGGTATCCGGAAGACCGCGAGGCCGCGGTGTTCTACGCGCTGGCCCTCGACGCGACGGCGGTGCCGACGGACAAGACCTACGCCAACCAGTTGAAGGCCGGCGCAATTCTGGAAACGGTCTACGCCGAGCAGCCCGATCATCCCGGCGTCGCGCACTACATCATCCACAGCTATGATTACCCGCCGCTGGCCAACCGGGCGCTGGCCGCCGCCCGCGAGTACGTCAAGATCGCGCCGTCCGTCCCGCACGCCCAGCACATGCCTGCGCACATCTTCACGCGCCTCGGACTGTGGCAGGAATCGATCGACTCCAACCTCGCGTCGGCGAACGCGGGCAAGGCCTACTACGCCAGTCTTGGCAAGAACACCGTGTGGGACCAGACGCTGCACGCGATGGACTACCTCGTGTACGCGTACCTGCAGACCGGACAGGACCGGCAGGCCCGCGCCGTGCTGGAGGGCCTGAGCGGGATGCAGAAGTCGGAGCCCGAGAGCTTCGTGGCGGCCTACGCCTATGCCGCGATTCCCGCCCGCGTGGCGCTCGAGCGGCACCGCTTCGACGAGGCCGCCGCGCTCGGCCCCGCCTCCACGTCGTTCCCCTGGGACCGCTTTGCCTGGGCGGAAGCGATCACGTCGTTCGCGCGCGGGCTCGGCGCCGCTCGCAGCGGCGACTCTCTGAAGGCGCGAGCCGAGGCCCAGAAGCTGGCGGGCTACCAGGCCGCGCTGGTCGCCGCCAAGCAGGGCTACTGGGCGGAGCAGGTGGACATCCAGCAGCGGGCCGTGGCGGCGTGGGCCGCGCGCGCTGAGGGCAAGAACGACGAGGCGCTCGCCCTGATGCGCGCGGCGGCAGACCTCGAAGATTCCACGGAGAAGCATCCCGTCACGCCGGCGCCCGTCGTGCCGGCCCGCGAGCTCCTGGGCGAGATGCTCCTCGACCTTAACCAGCCCGCGCTGGCCCTTGCCGCCTTCGAGGCGTCGGCGGCGCGCGAGCCGAACCGGCTCAACGGCCTCTTCGGCGCGGCCCGCGCGGCCGAGCTGTCAGGCGACAAGGTCAAGGCCAGGACGCTCTACACGCGGGCCGTGGTTCTTTGCGACCGCGCCGACGGCGACCGGCCCGAGCTGCGCCAGGCCAAGGCGGCGCTCGCGAAGTGATCGGCGACGGGGGACGGCGGCCAGCCGTCCCCCGACCTCGTCGCCGGTGATCCTCCCCCCGCAAGAGCGCGAATTCCAATCGCCGGCCGCCGGGAAATGATAGAAGCGACTCGATGGCCACCATCGTCGTCGCGCTCATGTCCATCCTCGCCGTCGGGTTCCTGGGGACCTGGGCCGCATCGAGACTGCGCGTTCCTCACAGCGTGTTCCTCGTCATCCTGGGCGTGGCGGCCGGCATGGCGATTCGCGGGCACGCGGGCGCCACCAGCACGTACATCGGGCACCTGACGGAGGTCTTTCCGGACCTCGTGGTGCTCGTGCTCCTCCCCCCGCTGATCTTCGAAGCGGCGTATGGCCTCGACTTCGATCAGCTCCGGATCGACCTCCTCCCGCTCACCGCCCTGTCGATCGTCGCGCTGGGACTCTCGACGGCGTTCATCGGCTACGGCCTGCACTGGGTGTTTCGCCTCGAGCTTCTGCCCAGCCTGACCTTCGGGGCGCTGATCTCCGCGACGGATCCCATCGCGGTCGTCGCGCTGTTCAAGGAGGTCGGAGCGCCACGCCGTCTCAGCACCCTGGTCGAGGGGGAGAGCCTCCTCAACGACGGCACGGCCATCATGCTGTTCCGAGTGCTCCTCGCCGCGACCGCGGCTTCACAGATCGGCGAGGGGCTCATCGTCCGAGGCGTGCTCCAGTTCATCGAGGTCGCGGTGGGCGGGGCGCTCGTAGGTCTGGGCATGGCCGCGATGATGAGCCTGCTCCTCAGGCTCACATCGGGCTCCGGGGCTTCCCAGCTCGGCGTGACCGTGGTGGCCGCGTATCTGAGCTTCATCGTGGCCGACCACTACCTGCACGTCAGCGGTGTCATCGCGACCATGGCGGTCGGCCTGTATCTGGGACGCCGCGCGCGTCTCGAGCTGAACCGGGATGCCCTGGATGGGATGCGGCACATCTGGGAGTTCCTGGCGCTCAGTGCGAACGTCGTCGTCTTCGTCGCGGTGGGACTCGCCGCCGATCCCGCCGCGATGTGGATCAACCTCGCCGTCATCCCGACGACGGTGGGCATCGTGTACCTGGCCCGGGCGCTGTCCGTCTTCCTGACCATCCCGGCCGTCAACGCGCTGCGCCGTTCTCCACCGATCAGCATCGCCTACCAGGTGGTGCTGTTCTGGGGCGGGCTCCGGGGCGGGCTCGCCCTCGGCCTGGTGCTCGTCCTTCCGGCGGGTTTTCCCCACAAGCAGCTCTTCGCCGTCCTGGCCATCGCCGTGGTGACGGCGACGCTCTTGATCAATGCTCTCTCGACGAAGCGGGTGCTCCGCATGCTCGAGCTGGATCAGCTGGAGCCCGACGATCAGCGATTCTACGTAGCGGCCCTCGACCTCGCCCAGGGCGCCGCCTTCGAGCAGCTCTCGAGAGCCGCGGACACGGGAAGCTTGTCGCAGGTCCTCATCGACCAGCAGCGAGCGAGCGTCCGGGAGGCTCTCGGCGCGGCGCGGAACGTCAGCGAGGATGCTCCGCAGAGCGCTCCGCAGGAGATTCCGCACGATCCTGACGTCCGCTTCAGCGTCAGCTCGCTGCTCCTCCACGAGCAGCGAATCTACGATCAGCGGCTCGCCGATGGCGTGCTCTCGAAGGACGCCTACGGACACTTGCACCAGCTGGTGGCGAATCGACTCGATGCGTTCTCTCGGGAAGGCCTGGACGGACTGACCCGATTTACCTTCGGGCTCGGGGCCCAGAGCCGAGACGAGCTCCGCGGGAGCCCGAGGTCCAGGTTTTTCTCCCGCAGGGTCGGGGGATGGCTCCACCGCCTGACCATCCGTCTCGAGGTCTTGCTGCACTTGAAGCTCGCCCTGGACGACATGGCCGGCTCGTCCTTCGCGGCGTCCCTGAGGGGCTTGATCCGGCAATGGCTCGTCGAGGCCGACCTCGAACTGCAAACGTTCTTTCGCGCGTACCCCCACTACGCGGCCGCGGTGCAAGCCTCGTTCATTGCCGACGCCATCAACGCGCGGAGCCGCGCGGTCATCCAGCAGTTGTTCGATGCCTCGATCATCAGCGGGATCGTTCGGGCCAAGGCCGAGCAGCAGGTCGCGGCGATCCACGCGCAAGGCATGGCTGCCGCGAAGAGTCTGTTGATGCCCACCCGAGCGTACCTGCTGGGCCGGGTGCCCATCTTCGGGGCGCTTCCGGCGAGCGCGATCGAGAAGATCGCGGACTTCTCCAGACGCGTCGAGGTGCCACCCGGACGCGTGGTGGTCCGCGAAGGGGAGGAAGGCCATTCGTTCTTCGTGGTAACGGCAGGCCTCCTGGAAGTCCAGACGCCGGGGGAGAGCGGGGAGGGGCGTCCGCGCCTGTTCGCGGGCGACTACTTCGGGGAGGCCTCCCTGCTCTTCGACCAGCCGCGGAGTGCCACGGTCGTTGCGATCATGACCTCGGAGCTGCTCGAGCTGGACCGACCTACGTTCGAGTTCATCGTGAAGGAGTATCCCCTGGTGCGTGCGCAGATCTACGAGACGGCGCTCGCCAGGAGAAGGGCTCGCGACGACCGCATGGTGCCGCGCTAGTCAACTGCGGAGGGCGCCGGGCGCCCCTCGCGTCGCCCGGCATCGCCACGCCGGTCACCCGCGCGCGCGACGCACGCGTGTCTGGACGTCGCGCACCCGGTCGCCTTCGAAGCTGATCTCCACCTCGTGCTGCTCCTCCTCCCACCGGCTGACGGTCGAGAGCCAGCCGAGGCGATGGCGGCTATACGGCACGCTCCGCGTGCCGCGATAGATCAGCGTGTGCTGCGCGGCCGACGCGCGGCGGCGGTGCTCTTCCTCGGGGGGACCGCAGATCGCGAGCACGTCGGCGCGCGTGCTTGTGCCGGGCACGATCTGATCCAGGGTGTCGGCGGCAAGCACGCGACCGCGCTCACGTGCGCGGCCCTCTCCCCGGCCCAGCCGGAGCCGTCGGCGCACGAAGCGCCCCACGACCTGACTGAACATGAAGGCGCCCATGAGATTCCCGAGGATCAGCAGCACCAGCGACACGAGGATCGGCCGCCAGGCGATCCGGCCGCTGAAGTACGTGAACTGGATCTTGAGCACCTGGGGCACGCTCCCCTCCGCGCCGATCAGGGGCAAGCTGACGTTCTCCGTTCCGGCGCGCAGGCGGCTGGGCCGCCGCGTGGCCGTCGCCGGGCTGATCTCCTCGATCCGAAGGTGGTCGGCATCGTCGAAGTTCGCGATGAGGAGCGAGAAGTCCGGGGCGAGGCGGATCACGCGGTCGCGCTGCTCGAGATACATCGAGTAGAGCGTGACCGACCCGGCCGTCCCCGCGCCCAGGGTCAAGATGTAGCGACGCCCCCAGAAGAGCCCCTCGAACCACGTCGCGGGCTTGGGCGTGACCAGATCCTTGATCTTCATGGTCAGGCTCGCGAGTGTGATGGGATCGGTGAGCACCGGCGTCCACGGGATCTTGATGAAGGTGCCGAGTCCGGTCTGGGCCGGACTGGTCCCGCGCTTGTAGAAGGTCACGAACGACGCGGACTCGGGGAGAGGGTCGCCCTCCGCCGTCGTCCCGAGCTTGGAGCGGTCGCGAGCGAGGAGCGTGAGCCGGCCTTCGTTGACGACCTCGAAGCCACGGGCGTTCAGGTACTGACGGAGCTGTGGATCCGCGCGCTCCGTCGTGGTGCTGGCCGCCACCTCGGCCGGCCAGAGGATGTACAGATCCTGGCGCACATCCTCGGGACGCGTGTGCGGAGGCAGCGTCAGGCTCCAGGAGATGCGCACGGTCACGGGCCCGACCTCCGGCGTGACGGTCGCGAGGACGAACAGCGGCCCGATCGAGAACTGGGGGTGCGGCACGCTCGCGAGGAATACCTGGCCTGTCGCGGCGCCCGGCGCGACGGCGAGCGCGATGGCCGCGAGGATGAGGGCCGGCGCGCGGCGCGAGGCGATCATGGCCCGTGCGGTCGCTCCGTCATCGGCGCAAATGCGCCCTGGCACTCGCTCAGGCCGACCATCCCGCCCAGCGTCCTGCCTCCACGGCGGAGAGGAATTCCGTCACGTGCGCGTTGAAGAGGCCGGGCTCCTCGATGTTGGGCGTGTGGCCGCAGGCCGGGAACACCACGAGCCCGGCGTGCGGGATCAGCGCCCGCATCATCATCGACGGCTCGACGCAGGGCGTGTCCTGGTCGCCCACCATGACGAGCGTGGGCACGCGCAGCGCTCGGAGCCTTGCCTCGAGCTCCGGCACCGTCCGACGCTTGGACATCACCTCGCGGGCGAGGTGTGCGCACGCCTGGGCATCGTGCTCGGCGGACTGGCGGAGGAACTCGGCGAAGCCGCGCGGGTCCTTGCTCTTGAAAGAGGCGCGCGTGGACACAGAGTCCAGATTGCGGACCCGCCACTCGATCCCCTCGCGCTCGAGGCCTTCGGCGATGGCGGCCTGGCCTTGCAGGAACTGCTCCCGGTTCACCGAGCCGGCGCCGGCGCCGACCATGATGAGGCTCCGTGTCAGATCCGGATGCGCGATGGCGAAGTCGCGCGCCATGTTGGCGCCCATGGAACATCCGCCGAGATGCACCTGCCGCAATCCCAGGTGACGGAGCAGCTGGTGCAGGTCCTCGACGAGGATGTCCTGGGAATACGCGCGGGCTCCCTTGGGCACGCTGGACGGAGGATATCCGCGATGGTTGTAGGTCACCACGCGGTGGCGGCGGGAGAAGTAGCGCACCTGTGGCTCCCAGGAGCGGTGATCTCCCCCGAACTCATGGCTCCAGACGAGCGGAGAGCCGTCCCCGGTCTCCTCGTAGTACAGCTCGACGTCGGCGAGCTTGGCGATGGGCATCGAATGGTCTCCTCGCGGACGCTCCGTCGCCCGCCACCGTGGATCGCTGCTGGAAGGATGATACGCGCGCTTTGGGCGGCGCGCGTGTCGAGGTCGGGACGGGGGAATCGATCCCGTCCCCTAGTCGTCGGCGCCCGTCGGCGGGTAGTGTTTCAGTTTGCCCCGAGCGACGCGCGGGAAACCGGCCGGGTGGCTGCCCCGCCGGCCCCGCCCCGCTCACGGGTGAGTCGATCGAGGAAAACTGGGGCACTCCCCGCCGGCGCCCGCACTTGACCGGGCCGTGCGGTCCCGGCTATCGTCCGCCCCATCGTGTGGATCTTTCCGTCGTCCCGGGGCCGGCGGGACCAGCTGATCGCCCACGCGATGACCGGTCCCGTCGTCGCTCTGCTGCTGGTGGTCGTGGTCCTGCCCGAGATCGCCGCCCTGGTCTTGAGCTTCGAGCGCTACACGTACGGGCAGGCGCCGACGTGGATCGGCATCGCCAACTACGTGGCGCTCTGGAACGACCCGGCCTTCTGGAATGCCCTGCGCAACAACGTCCTGTTCGTCGTGTCGGCCGTGCTCCTCGAGCTCGGCGCGGGCCTGGCCATGGCCGTGGTGCTGGCGCAGGGCTTCCCGCTCCAGCGCCTGTGGGTGGCCCTTTACCTGGCTCCCTACGCGGTGAGCCCGGTGGTCGGCGTCATCACGTGGAAGTACATGCTCGAGCCCGACGTCGGCCTGGTGAATTACGCGCTGGGCCGCCTGGGACTCGGCTCGCCGGGATGGTTCGTCGATCCCTGGCTCGCCTTCTCGGCCGTGGTGGTGATCGAGGTGTGGCGCTACGCGCCCTTCGTCGCGATGGTGTGCTATCCGGCCATCCTGAGCTTGCCGCCGGACTACTTCGACGCTGCGCGCGTGGACGGCGCCGGGCCCTGGCAGACGTTCACGCGCGTGACGCTCCCGCTGATCCGGCCGGCGCTACTCGTGGCGGTCGTCTTCCGGGTGATCTTCGCGGTGCGCACCTTCGAGACCATCTGGATCCTCACGAAGGGCGGGCCCGTGGGCGCGACCGAGGTGCTGGCGACGTTCCTCTACCAGCAGGGCTTCCGGTACTGGGAGCTGGGCGCGGCCGCCGCCACGGCGTGGGTGATGCTCGCGGTGACGACGCTGGCGGCGGCCTGGTACCTGCTGTCCCTGCGGCGTGCCGCGGGAGACGCGGGATGAGCCGGCGGGTGCTGGCCTGGTGCGGTCTCCTCCTGGGCGCGGCGTGGTCCGCCGTGCCCATCTACCTGATCGTCGCCTCGTCGCTGAAAGCGCCCGCCGACCTCTTCGAGTTCCCGCCGAGGGTCCTGTGGCACCCCGTCGCGACGAGCTATCGGACGCTCTGGACGGACTGGCCGGAGTTCTTCCGCGCACTCAACACGAGCGCGATCGTGGCCCTGAGCGCGGCCGCGCTCACCGTGGCGCTGGCCGCGCCCGCGGGCTGGGCCTACAGCCGTCGTCGTGGGCGTGCCCTGGCCAGCACCGCATTGCTGTTGCTGGCGGCGCGCATGTTCCCGCCGATCGTCATCACCATCCCGCTCTACCCCGTCGTCCAGCGGCTGGGGCTTGCCGATCACGCGGCCGTCCTGATCGTGCTGTACACGGCCTTCTACGTGAGCCTGGCCACGTGGCTCGTCAAGTCGTTCCTGGACGAGATCCCCGTGGAGGTGGAGGAGGCCGCACGGGTAGATGGCTGCGGCACCGCGCAGATGCTCGCCCGGGTCACCCTGCCTCTCGCGGCGCCGGGGCTGGCCGCGACGTTCATCCTGACGCTCGTGTTCGCCTGGAACGAGTACCTGTTCGCCTTCCTGTTCACCGCCACGCGGACCAAGACGGCGCCGGTGGTGCTCTCGGAGATGCTCGGCTCGGCGACGGGCGTGGAATGGGGGCCGCTCTTCGCCGCGACCTCGATCCAGCTCGTGCCGATGCTCGTCGTCGTGTGGCTGGTGCAGGGGGCGCTCCTGCGAGGAATGACGGCGGGTGCGGTGAAGGGCTAGAGCGGGTCCTCTCGATACGCATACACGAGGGCGTTGACATCAGCCAGGATCATGTCCACCGTCCATCAGGTCGAGGAGGCCGGCGCTGTCGTCGAGATCGACACCCGGGCGGAGCCCAGAGCCCTTAAAGGTTGGCAAGGCTACGCTCGATCGCCTCGGCCGCCGCCGAGACCGCGCGATCGACTCGCGGAGAGCCTCCTCGATCACGGCGGTGAGCGTCCTGCCAGTCTGCGCGGCAAGAGCCTTGGCCTGGCGAAGAAGGTCGTCGAAGAAGGTCGTCGTCGAGCCGGACCGTCGTACGCACGCGTCGATGCGCGGGGGTCGTGCGCGCGGGATCTCAGAGGACTTCGAGGCGGCAGAGGGTCGATCGATGCGGTGTGCCGCCGCTGACGGGATCGTGGTCCTCGTTGAGCACGAGCAGGTTCTGGTTGGCGCCCGCCTCGGAGAAGGGGTCGAAGCCAGGGAGGCCGAGCTCGGGGCAGGCTTCCCACCAGCCGTGCGAGCAGCAGACCACCCCGGGCAGAATCGTCTCGGTGAGCTGCGCCTGGGCGCGGATGCGCCCGCTCGGTGTCTCCACCATGACCCAGGCGCCGGCCTCGACGCCATACCGCGCCGCCGTTTCGGGATGGACCTCGGCGGTCGGATTCGGCGCCGTCTTCCGGAGGCTCGGCAGGCCCCGGTGCTGGCTGTGCATGTACTGCGGACGCTTGGCGTTCGTCAGCACGAGCGGATAGCGTCCGGCGAGATCCGGCCGGCTCACGGGGCTCAAGACGGGCTCGATGTAGGCCGGCAGCGGCGGGAGGCTGTGCTCGGCGAAACGGAGGGAGAAGATCTCCACCTTCCGCGTCGGCGTCGCGAAGCCACGCGGCGCGCCCTTCGCCTCGTCGATCTCCGCGTACTTCCGGTACCGGAGCGGCTCGCGTGGGACCGACGTCCCGTACGGGAGCGTCCGCAGCTCCTCGAGGCTCACACCGCTCGGCTGGAGCAGATGGCGATAGCCGGTGTCGACGTCACCACCCCAGAACTGGTCGCCGAGGCCGAGCCGCGTCGCGAGGTCGAAGATGATGTCGACGTCGGACCGGCGCTCGTGAAGCGCCGGCACGACTGCCTCGCGGAACTGGATGTGGGCCATCGTTTCGATCGGATACCGTTGACCGATCTTGAGCGCCGAGCTTTCCATCCAGCTCGCGGCGGGCAGCAGCACGTCCGCGAACCGGCTCGTCGGCGTCTCCACCAGCTCGATCTGGGCGAAGAACTCGAGCTTCTCGAGCGCCTGGCGGCCGCGCAACGTATCGCCGTTGGCGAGGAGCGCGTTGGCCCCGAACGAGACGAGAGCGCGAACCGGGTAGGGCTCGCCCTCGAGGATCGCGCGATACAGGTCGTAGGCGGCGACGGTCCCGGGGACCGCGGGTGGGCCGATGGGCCGCTCGGCGCGTCCGAGCCGGCGCTGCTCCATCGCGGGACCCAGAGCCGAGCGCGCGCTCACGTCGGCCACCTTCGGCCCCTGGCCGGGCACGTTGCCGCCGGGACGGTCGAAGTCGCCGAGCAGCGCGTAGAGAATCTCGATTGCGCGCGACGCCTGGGTGGCGTTCGTGTGCTGCACGAGGCCGTTGTGGAAGTAGTGCGAGACCGGCCGATGCTCGGCGAGCAGCCGCGCGGCCGCCACGATCCGGTCCGCCGGCGCTCCCGTGATCCGCGCGACCCTCGACGGCTCGTAGTCGGCGGCGATCGTGGCCAGACGCTCGAAGGCCGGCCGGCACGTCACCTCGCTGTTGTCGGCGAGGCGCACCGTCCGCGCCCCGGTCAGCGCGAGCGCCGCCTCCCCCGCATACGCGCCCAGCTCGGCGTCATAAACGACGAGATCGGCGCCTCCTTCGACGGCGGCGACATATCGCCGCTGACCGGTCGGCTGCCCATCCAGCTCATCGCCCGTCAGCAGCATGCCGGTGTCGTCGCGCACGAGGAACGGCGCGTTGGTCCAGTCGCGGACGAACGCGGCGTCGTAGGCTCCCTCACGGATCAGCAGATGGATCAGACCGAGCGCGAGGGCGCCGTCGGTGCCCGGGCGGACCTGCAGCCACACGTCCGCCTTGTTCGCCAGGCCGACCCGGCGCGGATCGACGACCAGCAACTTCGCGCCTCGGGCCTTGGCCGCGGCGATGTCGGTGGCCAGGGTCAGGAAGTTGCCGTTCGGGTTCGAGCCCCAGACGACGATGCAGGCGCTGCGCCCAACGTCGGGCATCGGCAGGGCCGGAGTCCCGAAGGTGTAGTGAGCGCCCGCCGTGTCCCGCGGCCACTGGCAGAGGTGCGTCGTGCCGCCGATGTTCGGGGTGCCGAAGTGATTGATGAGCCGCTGGAGCCAGCGTTCGGCGTCGGTGAGCCCCGTGCCGCCGACGGTCCCCTTGTTGAATGCGACGGCCTCGGGCCCGGACGACGCGCGCACCTCGAGGAGCTTGCTCGCGATCAGGTCGAGCGCCTCGTCCCAGCTACACGGCTCCCAGCCCGGGTCGGGGTCTGTCTTGGGCCGGGTGCGCCGCATCGGCACGTTCACCCGGGCGCGATGGTCGTGGAACTCGGGCGCGGCTCGCCCCTTGGCACAGATGGCACCGCCGTGGGGATGCGACCGATCCGGCTCGACCTTCAGGACGCGCCCGTCGACATCCGCGGTCGTCACCACCGGGCAGTGCACGGCGCAGAACCCGCAGTAGCCCTTGACCGCACGAATCGCGTCCACCCTCGTCGTTCCGATACCGTGAGAGGAGTATACCCGGCTTCGGCACTGCCTCACATTGCGCATCGCGCGCTTGCGCGGACGGAATCCCCGGGCCTCCTGCCGGATGACAGCGGGCGCGGCGAGGGCTAGAATCATCGAGCGATGCGTCACCTCGATCGACGGCAGCTCATCACGGGTGCGACCGTCGCCGCCATCGCGGCCATGGCCGCGCCGTTCGCGCGCCGAGCCCGGGCCCAGGCGCCGGAGAGGTTCGTGGCGCTGGGCCACAAGGTCCATCAGCAGATCATCATGGGCGAGCGAGGTGGCGACGCGAAGAACCTCGCCGAGCCGTGGCTCAAGGACAAAGGCATCGCCCGCATCGAGTGGGTGACCTACGGGCTCGACGGGATCCACGACAAGCTGTTCCGCGAGGCGAGCCTTCCCAGGAGCACCGTGGACGTGGGCTTCCTTCTGAACTCCTACGCCTCGCCCCGCATCACCGAGCTGCTCGAGCCGCTCGACGAATGGCAGCAGAAGGCGCCGGTCGAGGACCTTCCGGACTTCTTCCCCAACATGGTGAAGACGGTCACCCTCGGGGGACGGGTCTACGGAATCCCGATGCGCGCCACCACCACCTTCCTTCACTACAATCGCGTGGTCTTCGAGGAGCGCGGCATCGCCGGGCCCCCGCGCACCATCGAGGAGTTCGCAGAGATCGCCCGCAAGTGCACGTTCACCCGCTCGAGCGGCGAGAAGGTCTACGGCTTTTCGGTGCAGGGCACCAAGGCGGAGATCTTCTACCCGTTGATCGATCTCGCGCGCGCCTGGGACGGCGACTTCCTCACTCCGGACTACCGCGTGGTGCTGAACGAGCCTCCGGTGGTTAAGGCGCTCACTCTCCTCCGGGATCTGGTGAAGGACGGCGTGATGCCGCCGAACCTCACCACCAACTCCAACACCGAGGAGGTGCGCTTCGTGCAGAGCGGCCGGTCGGCCATGACCATCCACGGCTCGAACTATCACAACACGTTCAACGATCCGAAGAACTCGAAGGTGGCAGGGCAGTTCGCCTACGCGCTCGTGCCGGCCTCGCAGGAGATGGCGGGCAGGCTGGAGTTCGCCCCGACCAAGACGGAGTTCTGGTCGTTCGTCATCCCGCGGAACGCGCCCCAGAAGGCGCTGTCCTGGGACTTCATCCGCACCTTGTCCAGCAAGCGCAGCATCGTGCAGATGGCGCTCAACGGGAACAGCCCGACGCGCGCGTCCGCGTACGCCGATCCCCAGCTCAAGGCCAAGGTGCCGTACGCGGAGCTGGAGCGGAAGGTCCTCCGCGTCTCGCGCGTGCCCTGGCCCGCCTTCGATCAGGTGAGCCGCGCCATCGATATCCTGGGTGAGGAGACGCACCGAGCGGTGCTCGGCATGAAGACGCCCAAGCAAGCCCTCGACGACGCGGCGCGCGCGATCACGCCGCTCGTGCCGAAGGCCTGAGGCAGTTGTCGTGGGCGATCGCGCGACCCTCCGGCTGTCGTGGGACGTCCCGGTGGAGGAGCGAGCGGACGTGCTCGTGGTCGGCGGAGGCTCCGCGGGCATCGCGGCCGCCACCGCGGCGGCGCGCAACGGCGCCCGCACGGTCCTGGTCGAGAAGTACGGCTTCCTCGGCGGCACCTCGACCGCGGGGCTGGTCGGCCCGTTCATGACGTCGTATTCCGCCGACGGCCGCGAGCCGGTGATCGGCGGCATCTTCCAGGAAGTGGTCGATCGCATGGCCGCCACCGGCGGCGCCATCGACCCTGGCAAGACGGAGGGGGGCGAGAAGTGGTCGGCCTACATCAAGCTCGGGCATGCGCACGTCACGCCCGTCCATCCCGAGGCGCTCAAGGTGGCGGCGATGGAGACGGTCGTCGAGGCCGGTGCGCGTCTCATGCTCCACACGGCGTTCGTGGACGTGATCCGGAACGAGCGTCCCGACCACCTCGACGGCATCGTGGTGCTGACGAAGGCTGGCCTCAGCGCTCTGCCCGCCGCGCTCGTGGTGGATTGCTCCGCGGACGCGGACGTGGCGGTGCGCGCGGGTGTCCCGACGCGCTCGGGCCGCGAGAGCGACGGGCGCATGATGCCGGCGACCATGTTCTTCCGCCTCGGCGGCGTGGACGACGAGCGCGTGGAGGCCTTCGCCCAGGAGCACGAGCGGCTGCATCCGGGCGAGCGTCTCTACGAGTGCATCGTCCAGGAGGCGCGGGCTCGCGGGCAGTTCCCGGTGCCGCGCGAGTACCTCAACATCTACCGGGAGCCCGAGCCGGGCATCTGGCGCGCAAACATCACGCGCCTGCACGACATCGACGGCACCAACCCCGAGCACCTGACGCGCGCCGAGGTCGAAGGTCGCCGCCAGGTCATGAAGGTGCTGGCCTTCATGCGCGAGCGCTGCCCGGGCCTGGAGCAGGCGCGGCTCCTCGAGGTGGCCGCGCAGATCGGCATCCGGGAGACTCGGCGCATCGAGGGCCTGTACACCCTGACTGGCGAGGACGTGCTCCGCGGAGCGCGCTTCGACGACGCCATCGCGCGCTGCGCGTATCCCATCGACATCCACGATCCCACCGGCACCCGAGGCAAGCTCGTGGGTCTGGAGGCCGCCGGCTACTACGAGATCCCATACCGCTGCCTCGTGCCGGTGCGCGTCGACAACCTGCTCGTCGCCGGGCGGTGCCTCTCGGCCACCCACGAAGCCGCGGCCAGCGCGCGCGTCATCCCGCCCGTCTACGCCATGGGCCAGGCCGCGGGCACCGCGGCGGCCCTCTGTGTCAGGGAGCGCCGTCGCCCGCGCGACCTGGACGGTGGGCGCCTGCGCGAGACGTTGCGGGCGCAGGGCGCGATCGTCTGACCGGCCTGGCCGCGGGCCGGGGCGTCGATCAGGTCACCAGCGCCCGGAGACGGAACCTCGGCTGATCCCAGGCGCGAGTCTGGAGGACGTCGCGCAGCGCCAGGACGGCGTCGAACACGTCGACGTAACGGACGTAGAGCGGGGCGAAGCCGAAGCGCATCACGTCGGGCGCGCGGAAGTCGCCGATGACTCGCCGCTCGATCAGCGCCTGGACGATCGCGTAGCCGTCGGGGTGGGCGTAGGACACCTGACTGCCGCAGTGCTCGGGGTCGGCGGGCGAGGCGAGCCGCAGGCCGTGCCCGCCGCACTCCTGAGTGACGACCCGGCGAAACAGCTCGCCGAGCGCGATGCACTTCGACCGCACCTGGCGAAGATCGACGGCCTCGAAGAGCTCGAGCCCGGCATCGAGGGCCGCGAGCGAGAGCACGGGCGGAGTACCGACCAGGAGCCGCTCGATTCCCGGAGCCGGCTCGTAGGTCGTGTCGAAGTCGAACGGCTGCGCGTGTCCCATCCAACCGGCCAGCGCGGGTTGAATCCGGTCGATCCACCGCTCCGCCACGAACAGGTACGCAGGGGCCCCGGGTCCGCCGTTGAGATATTTGTAGCTGCCGCCGACCGCCAGGTCGACCCCGGCCCGGTTGAGCGCCAGCGGCATGGCCCCGGCGGAGTGTGAAAGGTCCCAGAGCGCCAGCGCCCCCGCGCGCCGGGCGGCGGCGGTGAGCGCCGCCATGTCATGGATGGCGCCGGTCCGGTAGTGCACGTGGGTGAGCATGAGGACGGCGACGTCCTTGTCGAGCGCATCCGGCAAGGCCCTGGCGTCCACCGTGCGAAGGTCGATCGCGTCATCGAGGAGGCGGCGCAATCCCTGCGCGATGTGCAGATCGGTCGGGAAGTTGTCGGCCTCCGAGAGGATGACGCGACGGCCGGGATTCAGCTCGAGCGCGGCCGCCAGCAGCTTGAAGACGTTGATCGACGTGGAGTCGGCGACGATCACCTCGCCGGGCTCGGCGCCGATCAGACGCGCGATCCGGTCGCCCACCCGTCGCGGCCAGCCGATCCAGTCGTGGCGGTTCCAGCCCGCGATGAGGTCCCGCCCCCAGTCCTCGACGACTCGCGCCAGGCGGTCCGACGTGGTGCGCGGCAGTGCCCCGAGGGAGTTGCCGTCGAGGTAGATCACGCCGGGTGGCAGCGTGAACCACTCGCGACAGCCGCCCAGAGCGTCGCCCGCGTCCATCGCCTCCGCCACCGCCCGCGTGATGGTCTCCGTCATGGCGGTCCAAGGATATCATCCGGTGGAGCAGGTATTCGCTGACGATGGTTGCGACGCACGCTGGACCGACGCAAGGAGCGCACATGGACATCGCATTCCTGTGGAACCCTGACGCCCCTCCGCCACCGCCGACAGCGGCGTACAGTCACGCCGTCCGGGCCGGCGACTTTCTCTTCGTCACCGGGCAGCTCGGCGTGGATCCTCGGACGGGAGCGCTCGTCCCGGGAGGAGTGGCGGAGCAGACGCGCCGGATCATGGAGAACCTCCAGACCGTGCTCCGAGGCGCCGGAGCGAGCCTCGAACGCGCGGTGATGGCTCGAGTCTACCTCGTGAACTTCGCGGCCGACTACCCGACCATGAATGCGGTCTACGCCAGCTATTTCACGGCGGGGCGCTACCCGGCGCGGACGACCGTCGGCGTCACGAACCTGGCGCTGGGAGCGCTCGTCGAGATCGACCTCATCGTGCGCTGCTGAAGGGGCGCGTCGCTCTGCCTTCGAGGACGGCTCGGTCCTCGCCGTCCAGCTCGACCGGTGTCCCGTTCCTGATCAGCCCGGCCAATTCCCTCGTTGGGCACCATGAGCGTCAGCGTGTAGAGACCCGCCGGGGCTCATCCGGCGATCACAAGCTCAGCGGGGGAGCGGTGACGAGGATCGGATCGCCAAGACGCACGCTCACGAACCGCTGGTCACCATTTCGAAGGATGTCATCGGGACGTGCCGGGCCGGGAAACGGAACCAGAATCAGGCGGGTCCCTTCCCGGGCCACCTCGATGCCTCTCAGTTCGAGTCTTTCCGCTCTAGTCGGAACGCT
>Ga0335077_10003229_pt1 | contig 19617 bp, 19 predicted proteins | sample Lox_Sample_31_FD_207151 | JGI IMG/M metagenome (GOLD analysis project Ga0335077, IMG submission 207151) | Soil microbial communities from Loxahatchee National Wildlife Refuge, Florida, United States - Lox_Sample_3.1 | ecosystem: Environmental > Terrestrial > Soil > Wetlands | place: USA...
CTGCGCCGCCTCGGTGGCGTAAAGCTTCGCCATTGCCGCCTCGCGCGTCACGCGCGTCGCACCCGTGTCCTTGGTCCATGCGGCGCGGTAGACGAGGAGCGCAGCGGCATCGATCTCCAACGCCATATCGGCGACATGCCCCTGCACCATCTGCAATTCCGATAGCGGCGCACCGAACAACTCTCGGCTTTTGGCGCGTTTGAGCGTTTCGGCAAACGCGCGTCGCGCGAAACCGAGCGCGGCGGCACCGACCGAGGTGCGGAAAACATCGAGCGTCGCCATCGCAATCTTGAAGCCGTCGCCGCTCACACCGATCAGATCGGCGGCGTCGACCCGGCAATTCTTGAATACAAGGCGCGCAAGAGGATGCGGCGCGATCATTTCGATGCGCTCTGGCACCGACAGCCCGGGATTGTCGCCGCGCACGACGAACGCCGAAAGACCTTTCGCTCCAGGCGCCTCGCCAGTGCGGGCGAATACGACGTAAAGATCGGCGATGCCGCCGTTCGAGATCCAGGTTTTCTCGCCATTGAGAACATAGTGGTCACCGTCGCGCCGCGCCGCGGTTGAAATATTGGCGACGTCAGACCCGGAAGCCGGCTCGCTCAGCGCAAATGCGGCAATCGCCGCGCCACCGCGGGTTTTCGGCAGCCACTGCGCTTTTTGGGCGGCCGAGCCGAACAGCGAAATTGGGCCGGCGCCAAGACCCTGCATCGCGAAGGCAAAATCGGCGAGACCGGAACGGCGTGCCAATGTTTCGCGGATCAACGCCAATGTGCGAACGTCGATTTTTTCCGACGGATCGTCGCCGGGTGCGGTGTGCTTGAGCCAGCCGTCGCGCCCGAGCTTGAGTACCAGCTCGCGGCAGGCCGCATCAACGTTTCGGTGATCGACATTCCCGCAATGCAGCGCCGCCCAGCTTTCCAATCGTTCAGCCAGCGCCCGGTGGCGCTCCTCGAAAAACGGCCAATTGAGAAAACTGCGGCCAGGCATCGTTCAATTTCCGGCGAACTGTGGTTTCTGCCTGGCGACAAAGGCTTCATAGGCGCGGCGAAAATCCTGCGTCTGCATGCAGACCGCCTGCGCAAGCGCCTCCGCCTCGATCGCCGCGTCGAGCGGCATCGCAAACTCCTGATGCAACATCGTCTTCGTCATTGCATGGGCGAACGTCGGCCCGCCGGCCAGCTGCTGCGCCAGCGTCATCGCTTCTGCTTCAAGTTTGTCCGCGCCGACAATGCGGTTGAAAAAACCCCAGCGCTCACCCTCCTCCGCCGTCATCGTGCGGCCGGTGTAAAGCAGTTCCGACGCGCGGCCGTGACCGATGACGCGCGGCAGCAGGGCACAGGCGCCCATGTCGCAACCGGCGAGCCCGACGCGGGTGAACAAAAAAGCGGTTTTGGCTTGTGGTGTACCGAGGCGGATGTCGCAGAACAGCGCGATCATCGCGCCTGCTCCTACACAGACACCATCAATTGCCGCGATGATCGGCTGTGGGCAGGCGCGCATTGCCTTCACGAGCTCTCCGGTCATCCGGGTAAAATCGAGAAGTCCTTTCATATCGCGGCTCAACAGCGGTCCGATGATGTCGTGGACGTCTCCGCCGGAGCAGAAATTGCCGCCGTTTGAACCGAATATAACGACCTTGATATCGCGGGCCTGCTGGAGTGCGCGGAAGATCTTCCCCAGTTCAGCATAGCTCTCGAAGGTGATCGGGTTCTTCCGCTCGGTCCCCTTGAGAGTGATCACGGCAACGCCATTCTGAGCCCGCCAATTGAAATGCTCCGGTTTGAAGCCGCTCATGTTCATGCGCGCGATCCTCCGTTACGAATGCGGCCGGACAATCCGTCGAGATGACGGATCAAAGTGCCTGCTTCCGAAGCGTCGAACTCCGAGAGCAAGCCATCGACCCAAGACTCGTGCGCCTTGGCCATTGCATTGAATTCTTTCAGGCCATGCGGCGTCAGCCGCACGATAATGGCGCGACGATCATCGGCCGGCGCCTGGCGTGCGACCAGCCTGTCCGACACGAGTCGATCAATGATGCCGGTGACGTTGCCGTTCGAAACCATCAGGAAGCGCGACAGCTCGGTCATTGTCATGCCGTCGGGTTTCCGCTCGAGTGCCGCCATCACGTCGAATTGCGGCAGCGTCACCTCGAACTCGACGCGAAGCCGGTCGCGCACTTCTGCCTCGATCGCGCGCGCGGTGCGCAAAATGCGGAGCCACAGCCGCAACCGTTGTTTGCTCAGCGACGGCGCCGTCTGACGCGGCTTTGTCTTGGTAGCGGTTGTCACGCCGCACCTCCGGCGATGACAACGGCTTCGCCGTTGATCGTAGTGGCGGCCGGCGAGCACAGCCACAGCACCTTGGCGGCGACTTCATCGGGCGAAATCAGCCGGCCATGGACATTATCTTTGGCAAGCGCGGTGCGCGCCTCGACCACGCTGCGACCGGTCTTGTCGGCAATCGCGGCCGCCGAAGCGTCCAAAAGTGGCGTATCGGTAAAGCCCGGGCACACGGCATTTACGGTTACGCCAGTCGGCTGAAGTTCCGCGGCCAAAGCGCGCGCGAGACCAACGACTCCATGCTTGGCGGCGCAATAAGCCGCCACATACGGATAACCCTTCAGCCCCGCGGTAGAGGCCGTGAACACGATCCGCCGCGTCCCCTCGCCTTCGCGCACGACGTCGCCCAACGCTGCTTGCACCGTCAAAAACGCGCCGGTGAGATTGACGCCGATCATCCGCTGCCAGTGCTCGGCCGAGATTTTCCCGGCCGGCGCGCTCTCGGCGGCGCCGGCATTGACGATGACAATATCGATTGGTCCGTGCGCGGCGCGCGAGGACTGAACCATCGCTGCGCAATCCGCGGCACTCGTCACGTCGGCTATGATTGCTATGGCCTTCGGCAAACTCCTGGCAACATCCTCGAGCGGCGCCTTGCGCCGTCCGACAAGCGATACTGCGGCGCCCTCTTTCCCCAGCGCCCGCGCGGTCGCAGCCCCAATGCCGCTGCCGCCGCCGGTGATCAATGCGTGCAGGCCGTCGAGCGTCCCCATCACACCTTCCCCGTCATAATGTCGGGTCGCGACTTCAATCGGTGCAGTTGATCGCGGCCGGCCCAATAAGGCTTCGGCCAGGTCGAGCCCTCGTAGCCGAGATCGGCTGCGGCGTGCAGCGTCCAGTACGGATCAGAGAGATGAGGTCGTGCCAGGCACACGAGATCGGCCCGCCCGGCCATCAGAATTGAATTGACATGGTCCGCGTCGTAGATGTTGCCGACCGCGAGCGTCGCGACGCCGGCCTCATTGCGGATACGATCGGAAAATGGAGTCTGGAACATGCGCCCATAGACCGGCTTCGCCTGTTTCGTTGTCTGCCCGGCCGAAACGTCGATCATGTCGACACCGCCGTCGGTCAGGATGCGCGCAACCTCGACCGCGTCCTGCGGCGAAATTCCGCCCGGCGTCCAATCGTTGGCGGAGATACGCACCGAGATCGGCTTGTCGTCCGGCCATACGGCTCGTACCGCGCGAAACACCTCGAGGGGAAACCGCATTCGGTTCTCGAGACTGCCGCCATAGTCGTCAGTGCGCTTGTTGGTGAGCGGCGTAATGAAGGCCGACATCAGATAGCCGTGTGCGTAATGGAGCTCGAGCCAGTCGAAGCCGATCCGCTGTGCCATCTGCGCCGAACGCACAAACTCGTCGCGCACTTTGTCCATGTCGGAACGCGTCATCTCGCGCGGCGTCTGGTTATCCGCGCTCCATGCCACCGCCGACGGCGCCATCACCTTCCAATTGCCGGACGGCAGCGGCGCGTCCATCGTTTCCCAGCCAAGCTGGGTCGAACCTTTGGCGCCGGAATGGCCTAGCTGAATGGCGATCTTGGCATCGGTCTCGGCGTGGACGAAATCCACGATCCGCTTCCACGCGGCTTCATGCTCGAGGCGATAAAGCCCAGTACACCCGGGCGTAATACGACCCTCCGGCGACACGCAGGTCATCTCGGTAAAAATGAGGCCCGCCCCTCCCTTCGCGCGCTCGGCGTAATGGACCAAATGCCAGTCGGTCGGCATGCCGTCGACCGCGCGATACTGCGCCATCGGCGAAACCACGACCCGGTTCTTCAATTCGACGCCGCGCACGCGAAACGGCACGAACATCGGGGCTCGTCTTACCTGCGGCTCACGACCGGTGGCCTGGCGTTCGAACCAGCGCTCCGCATTGCCGAGCCAGGTCTTGTCGCGCGCGCGCAGGTTCTCATGGCTGATGCGCTGCGAGCGCGTCAGCAGCGAATAATTGAACTGCACTGGGTCTAGGTTGAGATAGCGCTCGACATTCTCGAACCATTCGGTTGAGTTGCGCGCTGCGCTTTGCAGCCGCAGTACCTCAAGCCGCCGCTCATCCTCGTAGCGGCGAAACGCGTGCGCCATGGTCGGTTCACTGTGCAGATAATCGGCCAGAGTGATGGCGCTTTCGAGCGCCAGCTTCGAGCCGGAACCGACCGAAAAATGCGCAGTGGCGGCGGCATCGCCAAGCAGGACGATGTTTTTATGACTCCAGCGCTCGCACAGAACGCGGTTGAAATTGAGCCATGCGGAGCCTCGCAGATGGCGTGCATTTGACATCAACTTGTGGCCGCCAAGATTGCGGGCGAAGATTTTCTCGCAAGCTGCAATCGTCTCGTCTGTACTCATGCGGTCAAAGCCCGCGCGACGCCAGGTCTCCTCCGAACATTCGACGATGAATGTCGCGGTATTGCTGTCGAACTGGTAGGCGTGCACCCAGATCCAACCGTGCTCGGTCTGCTCGAAGACGAAAGTGAAGGCTTCGTCGAATTTCTGCCGCGTGCCAAGCCAAATATACTTGCACGCGCGCACATCGATGTTTGGCTTGAACACGTCGGCAAGAGCGGTGCGGACCCGCGAATTCACGCCGTCGGCACCAACGATCAGGTCATAATCGGCGTAAGCAGAGACATCTTTGGCCTCCGTCTCGAATTCGAGCTTGACCCCGAGAGAAAGCGCGCGCGCCTGAAGAATGTTCAACAAACGCTTGCGGCCGATGCCGGAAAAACCGTGACCACCGGAGCGGACGGTCGTGCCGCGATAGTGCACCGCGATATCGTCCCAATAAACGAAAGACTCGCGGATGCGCGCCGCACTTTCCGGATCGTTGGCCTGGAGATTGCCGAGCGTCTCGTCGGATAGAACGACGCCCCAGCCGAAAGTGTCGTCCGGCCGGTTACGCTCGACAACCACGACCTCGTGCGCGGGATCCCGACGCTTCATCGAAATCGCGAAGTAGAGCCCGCCGGGGCCGCCACCGAGACAAACCGTGCGCATCGACCGATCCAGTCCTTAGGCCGTTACATCATTATATTATAAACCTATAATTTTTAAGTTTAAAGTATTTGGCCTTGGATGCAAGCCCCCTTGAGGATAAGCGGGAATCGCAAAAAGCGCCGGCTTTACTGGGTCTTGCAGTCCTTGGCGTAACCGTCGGCGTGGTTCGAGAAGATTTTCTCGACAATCTGCGTCTCGTATTTGCCGTCGGCGCGCTTTGCGACTTTCGTGAGGTAGAAATCCTCAATCGGATAGCCGTTGATGTTGAACTTGAAAGGTCCGCGCACGGACGTAAAGGCGCCCTTCTTGAGTTCGGCGCGCACTGCGTTCTGGTCGGCGAGATTGCCTTTTACCGCGGACACCGCACTGTTGATCAGCATCGCCGCATCGTAGGCTTGCATGGCGTATGATCCGGGCACTGCATTGTAGGCCGCTTCGTACTCGGAAACGAACTTCCTGTTGGCGGGACTGTCCATGTTTGGCGCCCACGTCAGCACGCCGTAGATGCCGACCGCGTTGTCCTTGAGCACGGGCAGCGTCGCTTCGTCGGCCGTGAATGCCGAGATCACCCGGATTTTGTCCTTGAGCCCCGCCTGAATATACGTATTGAGCAGATTGATGCCGAGGCCGCCCGGCATGAAGGTGAAAAGTGCGTCGGGTTTCGCTGCCGAGATTTTAGAAACCTCCGGCGCGAAATCGGTGGTGTTGAGCGGCACCAGCGATTCCTCGACGATTTCGCCTTTGTAGGTACGCTTGAACCCGGCAATCGCGTCCTTGCCAGCCGGATAGTTTGGCACCAAGGCGTAGACGCGCTTGTAACCGAGCTTGTTGGCGGCCTCACCGATCGCTTCGTAAATCTGGTCGTTCTGATAAGACGTCACGAAGAAATTGGGACCGCAACCCGCGCCGGCGAACGACGACGCCCCGGCATTGGTGCTGATCAGGATCTTGCCGGCATCGATTACCGGCTTGTGGATCGCGACCAGGATGTTCGAGAAGATCGGGCCGACCACGAAATCGACCTTGTCGCGTTCAATCATGCCCTGCACTTTCTGGATCGCGACATCAGGCTTGAGTTCATCGTCGACGACGACGAGCTCGACGTCTTTCCCGCCCATCTTGCCGCCAAGGTCCTTCAACGCGAGCTCGAAGCCGTTCTTCGATTGCTGGCCGAGCACGGAGGGCGGACCCGATAACGTATAAATGAGGCCAATGCGGATTTTGTCCTGCGCCGCCGCCGCGTTAACGACAAATAGAAGTGCCAAGGCAGCAGCCAACCCGCCCACGAATGCCCGCATGATCAAGACCTCCCGAAACGCCGACTTTTATCCCGCCTATTGGTCCAATAAAGCTCAGCAGAGTCAATCGCCGCCACTGCGCAACCCGATTGCTTCGGCGGCCTGCAGGCCGCATTATGGCGGCTGTTGTTGGCGTCAGGCGTGAGCCATGAAAGCGATTATTGTTGGCGGTGGCATCGGTGGGCTTACCACGGCGCTGATGCTGCACGCGCGTGGCATCGACTGCGAGATTTTTGAGCAAGCCGAGACCATACGGGAACTCGGCGTCGGCATTAACACGTTGCCGCACGCAATCAAGGAGCTGGCACAGCTCGGGCTCCTCTCCAAGCTCGACCAGGTCGGAATCCGGACCCACGAACTCTTTTATATGAACCGCATCGGCCAGGAGATCTGGCGTGAGCCGCGCGGCACCGATGCCGGCTTCGAATATCCGCAATTCTCAATTCACCGCGGCCGCTTGCAAGCGGTCATCTACCAGACTACGCGCGCGCGTCTCGGCGAATCGCGCATCCATACCGGACACCGGCTCGGTTCGTTCACGCAGGATGAAGGCGGCGTCACCTGCTATTTCTTCGGCCGCGACGGCTCGCATCGCTCGACAGCGCGGGGCGACATTCTGGTCGGCGCCGATGGCATCCATTCGATCGTGCGCGAAACACTCTTTCCAAACGAGGGCCCGGCCCGCTGGAACGGCTCGATGCTCTGGCGAGGTGCAGCCGACTGGCCGAAATTTCTGACCGGACGCTCGATGGTGATCGCCGGCGGCATGGCCGGCAAGCTGGTCGTCTATCCGATCGGCGAAGGCGTCCGTGAAGACAAGCCGCTGACCAACTGGGCCGTGCTGGTGAAAGTCGGCGAAGGCGGCGCACCGCCGCGCAAGGAAGACTGGTCGCGTGCCGGCAGGTTTGAAGACCTGATGCCTCACGTGCAACGCTTCAGTATTCCATTTGTCGACGCCAAAGCGCTGATCGAATCGACGCCGGAGTTCTGGGAATATCCGATGTGCGACCGCGATCCGCTGCCGCACTGGTCGTATGGCCGCGTCACATTGCTCGGGGACGCCGCGCATCCGATGTATCCGGTCGGCTCAAATGGCGCTTCGCAGGCGATCCTCGACGCCCGCTGCCTCGCCGATCGGCTTTGCGAGGCAGACCATGCCGGACAGGCGTTATGGGCCTATGAGCGTGAGCGGCTGCCGATGACGGCGCAGATCGTGCAGTCGAACCGCTCCGGCGGACCGGAGGGCGTGATCGATGCAGTCGAACAGCGCGCGCCCGACGGTTTCGACAATATCGACAACGTGCTGTCTTATGAAGACCGCAAGGCAATCGTCCGCGGCTATGCCGCCAAGGCGGGCTTCGCAAAGGAGCAGGTCAACAAACCAGGCAAAGTTGCCTAGGCGCCTGGAGGCGGTGGCAGGAAGTTGACTTCGTGCTTGGCGGACAGTGCAACGACGTCCGGCGGATTCTGTTCTTTCATCGAATGGATCGCCCAAAACAGGTCATAAAGCTTGCGCGTTGGAGTCACCCAGAACAAACATTTAAGGACCTGGTCGGACTTGTTGAACAGCCCGTGCGGGATGCCCATCGGCAACTTGATCAGATCACCGGCTGTCGCGATGAATTCCCTGCCGTCGATCAAAGCATCCATGCGTCCTTCCAGCATGTAGATGAATTCGTCTTGAGTCGGATGAATATGCGGCGGCACGAACGTAGTCGGCGGCAGTGTCGCGTGCCAGGCGAACGAAACTTCCGTGAGTTGCTTGGGGACGTAGGTTTGTCCCAGAATACTCCAAACGATTCCATCCAGACCCGAATTGGCCTTGGTGACGCCCGGTACCATCGCCTGCATTGCCGTCACTCCCTCTCACCCGCTTTCACGTAACCCTAAATGATGCACGACCCGCGCGCCAGCAGCCGTCGGCCTTCCGTCGCTTGTAGTGGCCTTCTTCGTTTCGTCCTGCAGCAGTGTACTGTCCGGTTTGTGGACGGCAGCGGTTCGCTGCTAACTTTCGCCGGCGCCAGCACAACCATGGCGCTTCCGCTCTTTTGGCTGGCTAGGAGGCAGGATAATGATCGCAGTCATCTTTGAGGTCTGGCCAAAGCCGGACCGCAAGCAGGACTACTTGAACATCGCCGCCGATCTGAAACCGCTGTTGGAGAAAATCGACGGCTTTATTTCTATCGAACGGTTCGAAAGCCTCTATGAGCCTGGCAAAATCCTGTCACTGTCGTTTTTCCGGGACGAAGCCGCGGTGCAGGCTTGGCGCACAACGAACGAACACCGGGTGGCACAGGCGAAAGGCCGCCGCGAGGTTTTCTCCAATTATCGGCTGCGCGTGGCCGGCGTGATTAGAGACTACGGCATGCGGGAACGCGACCAAGTCCCCAGCGATAGTCGTGCTGCCCATCACGCGTAAAGTTGTGTGCTAGGCTCAACAAATGCGGGATTTTGGCGATTATTTGCGCGCTTATTCGGCCTACGTCGCGGCCAGCCTTGGCTGGGGAAAAGCCCTGACGATTGCTCTTGTGTGGCTTGCCGGAATGTTTGCCCCGCTCGCATTAAAGAGGTTAGTGGAATTTCCGAGCCGGGTAGCGGTAACATGGATGATAGTTGGGCGCTGCTTGGCTACATCTTTGCGCCTTACGGAATGTGGAAACACCACCGCTCTCAGATTGCAAGCTTGACTCAGCGAGACCGAAAATAACCCCAGCGCAAATGCGATGCGCCGCCAGATATCCATAACTCTTTTTTGCGCCGCGGTTATTTTAGCCGGTCAGCTACCCGCCCGCGCGCAAACATTCTTTACGTACCAATGTCGCGACGGCTCTGAATTTATCGCCGCTTTCTTTGAGGGCGACAGACGAGCGCATCTGCAACTTGACGGAAAGGCCCTGACGCTTCCAAAGCGCCTATCCATGTCAGGATCACGCTACGCGAAAGGCGGCATTACATTAAGAATTACGAAGACAGCCGTCACGCTCAAGCGTGGGCAACAATTGACAGAATGTAAAATTAAACCGTCGAGCAAGTGAGAATGTCCGTCCTGGGTCATTCGTGATGGCCGCATCGCATCCGCTTTACCTCAAACGTGGACGTTCTTACCGGTCCGCTGTCCCAGGCATCAAAATGGCAAAGGCGACAAGCGCAATCAGTGCGGCTGCCGAGAGCCCCACGTCCATCAGCGAACAAAAAGCGAATGCCCGTTCTATTTTCAGGCGTTTGCCGGGACATCCCAGACTTCCGCCCGCGCTGGATACCCCAAGAATTCCACGTCAGACACGGCACGCTAATGCGAGCTTTCCTCGCAAAGGCTCGGTGACCGGATGATATGCGCACTGCGTGGTGGCGGACGCAGTCCAAGTCGAACCCGTCTCCACCGCCAATTCCCTGGTAACAGGGAAAAGAACAGGGAATTTTGCGGAAATGGGGTCTTGGCAGCGTCCAGCGGCTGCAAATTACGGCACCGATATAGGGTTTTCGACGCGATTTCCCTACTCCACAGAACAGGGAATTATTTTGGCAGGACAGGGAATCTTGCCGCGAGAACAGGGAATTCTGCCGGCCAAGATTGAAATCATCGCTGAATGGCATTTTTTGAAACTAGGAGCCTTTGCGTGATATCCCCTCTTGTCCAAAAGCAGACATTCACGGGTAGCTCCGGGACATCTGCTTCGGGAATAACGGACAATCGATGTTACAGAAGTTATGAGTCCGTAAAACGCTCCATAGGCGGCGAGATTTCAGTGACCAGATCGCGCAGGAGCTTCTTATTCGAGAGAGGCGCCAATGTCATTTCGCGCGGCTGTAGACGGGCAGTGCAAGCATAGACAGTTTTACCGTCAAGCTCGACCATGCACTCTTTGCAGGCATTCGCATTTATACAGGAGAAGCGGATTGCTAGAGTCGGATCGCGATTGGCACGAATCCAGCGTAGGCCGTCGAGTACCGATTGCCCAGCCTCAAAAGGCACCTCATAGGTTTCCCACCGACCGTTGTTTATGTCGAGGCCACGCCAAATTTTGAGCGTAGCACTCCCGCTCACGATGTTGTCTCCGTGAAGGCATGGGGGCCGCGCGACAATTCTATGCGTGCGTGCCGCAACCTCACAGTCTGATTGCATGCCCAGTCCGGCGACAAATGCGGATAATCCTCCCGCTGCTGCGCTCCACGGGTTTCCCTCCGCGCAAGCGCAGCCTCGGCGACCACGCGGGCGACGAGTAGCATATTGCGCAGATCGAACCAGTCGATCCGCCGCATGTCGAAGCGGTTGCCGTCACCGGACGGGGCGTTGCCAAGTTCTTCGGTGAGGAGGCCAATAGCGTCAAGCGCAGAAGCAATTTTCCTCTCACTGCGCAAGGCGCCAACATTATCTTGCATCGTTATCTGCAGCATCTGCTGCATTTCGGCGGTATTGAAGTTGCGCGTCGGTGCATCGGTGGTAATCAAATCAATCGCCTCCTGCGCGTTGTCGCTGTGATCGGGCAACGTCCGTAGGCGCTTGACGTAGTCCGCGGCGCTGCGGCCTGCGCGGCGACCAAATACCAGTGCTTCGGTGATGGCGTTGCCGGAGAGCCGGTTGGCTCCGTTGGCGCCACCAACTACTTCACCGGCCGCGAACAGGCCGGCCAAACCGGTTTGCATCTTCGCGTCGGTGACAATGCCACCCATGTGGTAGTGGGCAATGGGCGATACCTCGATCGGCATTTTGGTTAGATCGATACCATTCGCGCCGAGGCGGTCGATCACCGGCCCGAAGGATTCGCGCAAGGTGCGTTCCGGGCAGTGCTGAAAACTAAGATACACTCCGCCGTGCGGAGAACCGCGTCCGGCCTCGACCTCTTTGAGGATCGCGTAACTGCCGACATCCCGCGTGATCACGTATTTGCCGTCCTCGGCCACGCCGTAGCGCTGCGTGAATTCCTCCATACGGTTGTTCAGTAGACGCCCGCCAAGCTTGTAGCGAAAGGGATCCCACATGATCGGGTCCATGCCGATTAGCCGCGGCGCGAGGTGGCCGATCGGAAAAAACTGCACGAATTCCATATCCACAAGCGAAGCTCCGGCACGTAACGCCAGGGCATAGCCGTCACCGCCCATATTCGCTGATGCGCTGTTGCGTCGATAAAGCCGTGTGAGACCCCCGGTGGCTAGGATGGTCGCCTTTGCTGACAGGATCACTGGTGCCCCGGATCCGAGATGTAGGGCCGCCGCTCCGACAACGTCACCTTTGTCGCGCAGAAGATCAACGACGCACAGATCACCAGCTTTGCGAATTCCACCGCTTTTATTCACGATCGTGCGCAGGGTTTTCGATACAGCGGGCCCGGTGTTAAGAAAATCCACGTAGACGCAGCGGGGACGATCGTGACCGGGAGCCATGGCTTGTGTGATACGACCATCTTTCCGCGCCCAGCCAATTCCCCATTTGTCCATCGCGCGGACGCACTCTGACCCCTCTTCACACAACAACTGTGCAAGAGGCTCGTCGCATAGTCCGCGCCCGGCGGCGATTGTATCCGCATAGTGATAACTCCAATGGTCGGCAGTTTCCGAACCGAGCGCGGCCGCAACGGTCATCTGCGCCATCACGGTGGCACCACCACGGCCGATCAGACTACGGTCGGCGAGAAGCACCTGACAGCCGTCTCGCGCCGCCTCAATCGCCGCATACATGCCTGCTGCGCCCGATCCAATCACCAAAACATCGGTTTCGGCATGCATCGGTTCTCGGTTCATGAACATCTCGCGATGGATCGGGGTAAATGCATATCAATCACGAATGGCGACCCACAGCTACTCGTTCCACAGCCGACGAATAAATAGAGGCGCCACCAGTTGGTCGTATGGGACCGGCTGCGAAATCAGGCCATTCGCGGCGGCGAATTTATTTATGCCGTCTATAGCTTCCGCCGAAATGCTTGCATCATAAAAAGGCGCATCTCGGGCCACTAGATCGCCTATCAGCGAAGCCTCTTCCTTCGGAAAAAGCCGGATTCCTACTTTTGTCGCGAGTGACGGATCGGTCTTGAGCGCCCTCTGGGTCTTTACAATTGCCCGTACCGCGGCTGCTGCAATCCGCGGCCGCTCATTAATGAACCGATCGGTCGTTGTCAGCGCCGCAAAATTATACAGGCGCGCTCCTGGTGGCCCATCGCCACGACGTAGATCGAGATGGGTTTTTGCAATACCAAGTTTCTCGCCGATTGCGGCACGCATTCCGTTGCCCCAATAGGCATCTGCGCCCCGCTCAATCGCATCTACACCATCATGTCCGCGCCAAAGTTCGTTTTTGCCGGTGGTCGGACTTGGAACGATCTCAACATTGTCCCGCTCGAGATCGATTCCTGCTTCGGCCAGCATGTGCTTAAGAGCCATGTTGGGAAACGCCGTGGACGACGAAATCCGCAACCCTTTGAGCGCATTCATGTCGCCGCGTTTAACGCCAAGATCGGCGCGGACGGCCATAAACCAGTAGGAATATTGGGCTAGGGAGCACAAAAGCCTGGCGCCCTTCCAGCCGGGGAACGCCCGAGTAGCGGCATAGGCTGGGCCACCAAAAAAATGCAGCGTTCCGTCGAGCAAACGTTCAGGTCCGCTTCTCGCTCCGTAAACCAGCTCCAACTCAATCTCGATTCCCTCATCCTTGAAGAAACCGAGCTCAACTGCAGCGGTGGCTACAAAATACGATGGCGAATCCAAGTCTGCGACCATTAGACGAAACATTTGATACGTACGCCTCAAAAATACGAAATGCGGTAAATGAGAATCCAGTGATTTAGCTCGCTGTGGCGACGATCTTCTCGTAAGGCACGTCGCTCGAAAGAATTCCGATGTCCCGGGCAAATTGGTTCATTCCAGCAACAAAATTCCGTGAGATCGTGGTGTCATAAAAGGGAAGGTCGCGCTTGATCAGCTCGGCGATAAGCTCCGCTTCCGTCGGCGGAAAGAGCTTGCGTCCAATCTTTGTTGCAAGCGTCACGTTCTCTATCAACGCACCGTGGGCTCCCGCGATCGCCCGAACGGCTGCCGACGCAGCTGAAGGCGAGCGCTCGATAAGGCGGTCGCTCGTCGCTATCGACGCCATCGTATAGTTGAAACAAGGTTTAGGACCATCGCCGCGCCGCACATCGAGCACGATGGTTCCGACCCCGCGGCGCACGGCCACCTCCGCACCCATGCCATTCGCCCAGAAGCCGTCGATCTTGCGATCCTCGAGTGCTTTGGCCGCAGTGAGACCGAAATTGACGGTTTGACCGGTCGCCCCTGGAACTGGCGCGACCTTCACGCGGTCTCGATCGAGATCAAAGCCGGCCTCAATGAGAAGCCGGCGAAGCCCCATGTCGACCCATGGTGCTGCACCGATGCTGCGACCCTTAACAACCTGGAGGTCCCCTCGCCGGGCGTCTAGGTCCTTATGCATAACAAGAAACCAGTACATGCCCTGCGCCTGCGCGCAAAGCAGCTTGACGCCTTCCCACTGTGGGAACGCAGCCAGCGCCGAATGAGCAGATCCACCAACGAAATCGACCGCGCCCGAGTGCAGGGCAGCATAGGCCTTGTCGACCGGAAAAATCAGCTCAAGTTCGACATCGAGCCCCTCTTTTTTGAAAAAACCAAGCTCGATAGCGGCGATGGCCGGAAAGTACGAATTCGAAATCATATCCGGCACAGCAAGTTTCATTTCTGGCTGTCACTTGTTGAGCTGCAGCGCTTTCGCCCTGACGTCGGCATCGACAAATGCGTCGAGATTGACAGGCTTTGTGAGGTTGCCAGTCGTCACGAGTAGATCGCGTAGCCAGGCGAGCTTGTTCATTGGGATCGGCATGTCCGGGTCGACGGCCGAATACCGCTTTACTTCATCGTAGGTGAAAGCGGGCAGCGGATTGTCCGGCTTGGCAAGTGTGATCTCGCGCGTCAACTCGATCGTCTGGTCACGGTTCACAAGGGCATGACGAAATCCGGCCATCTCGGCAGCAAGGAAATGCGTCGCCTCATCCTTGCGCGCAGTAAGCGTCTTTCCAGTCGAATAAATGCAAAAACGAAGGTAATTCGGGACAGCTTCAATCGCATGAACGAGCATCTTCACGCCGGCCTTCTCGGCCGCCGGTGCAAATCCGCTTGATGCCGCCGCCGCATCAACGACACCGGCCGTCACAGCCTTGAAACGATCGGCGTCACTACCCATGACAGTGAACTTTACATTGGCCGCCGGTACATTGTTCTGCGCCAAGACCGCGCGCGCGACGAGATCGGGCAGCGCACCGGGCGCCGAAATGGCAAAGGTCTTGCCTTTGAGTTCGGCCGGGCTCTTTATGTCCGGCTTGGAATAGATGGCGTAGGTCAAACCTGGCCAATAGCAACCGATGACCTTGATATCGGCACCCCGCGAGGACGCAACCATGGGGGAGCCCGGATTACCTTCGTAGCTGTCTAATTCTCCCGCGAGCAGCGCCTTCAGCGCCAAAGTGTCGCCTTTGAACTGCGAGATCTCGATCTTCATCCCCTGTTTTTCCGCAAATCCGCCTTTACTTGGCATGAAGACGATTCCGGCGTCGCTTTTAGCCTCCACGATGCCATGCCGCCAGACCTTCATTTCATCGGCGTTTGCAGGAGCCATGGCGAGTGTTGTCAGTGCCGCCAAGCCCAGAATCCATTGGCATCCCTTCATTGCTGTCCGCATGACTTCCTCTTCGTCATTTGTTGCAGTTATTCGCCCGCAGCTCGTCCTGCATGTATTTTTTCTATCCAGCCGGCAGTTGCAGCGGCGGTCACGTCCTTCCCCTGGAATCCAGTCACCTGAAGTCCGAGCGGCAGGCCCTGTTCGCGCATTAACGGGAGCGAAATTGCCGGCACGCCAAGCAATGAGAATGGCACTGCAAACACTGGATCGCCGGTCGAGCCAAGGCCAACCGGCGCCGCCGCCGGAGCAGCCAAGGTTACGCAGGCATCGCATTGCGCGGCCAGGCTCTCGTAAAGAGCGCGAATATGGATCCGCTCGTTAAGGCCCGCGCGATAATCCTCGAGCCGCATCGCCTCCGCTTGCGTAAGACGCGTAAGCATCGCGCGGCTCAACTTGCCGGGATCACGGTTACGATAGATGTTGAGCGGCCAGCGTGATTCCCAGGTGTTGATCTGGATCGACAGCGCACCTGCGCTCGCGATCGCCTCCTCCACTGCATCAACCAGTCTGTCGGATTGTCGCGTGACGATTTCGATGCCGTCGCGCGCCAAGAGTGCAATTGATTCCTGAACTGCGTGCTTCGCCTCAGCGCTGGCCACTTGCCAGCCCGCAGTCTCAAGAAAGACGAGCCGCCGCGGCTTGGCTGCCAGCGGCACACGGAGCGGCCCGATCAAGCCCGGATGTCCCGGGTCGCCGCCTGCGCGTGCGGCAATTTCGGAGACGACCTGCCAGGCATCCTCAAGCGTTGCAGCCAGAACGCCCATGCAGCTCTGGCTCAACTCATCGTGGCTGCCACCTCGATTTATGCCGCCAACGCTCGGCTTGAAGCCCACACAGCCGCAGTAGCTGGCGGGGCGAACGATCGACCCCATTACCTGCGTGCCGAGCGCGGCACCGACAAGACCGGCGGCAACGGCAGCGGCCGAACCGCTGCTCGACCCTCCAGGAGTGCGAGCAAGATCACAAGGATTGCGGGTGCCGCGCGGCTCGGTGGCGGCAAACTCGGTTGTCACGGTCTTCCCGAGAACGACTGCTCCGGCTTCGCGCAAAGCAGCGACCGCGGCAGCATCGCGCCCAGAGCACCAGCCGTCAAACAACGGTGAGCCCATTCCGGTCGGCATGTCCGCAGTCTCGATGATGTCCTTGATGCCGACAGGCATGCCGTCGATCGCCGACAAGGGCTTGTGGTCGCGCCACCGTCTGGTCGACGCATCGGCGGCGGTGCGCGCACCGTCAGGATTGGTGTGAACAAAAGCGCCGATCTTCGGCTCCCAGATGGCGATCGCATCAAGACAGCGTTCGAGATAGGCTCGCGGTGTGTCATGTCCGCGGGCGAATTGCACAGCCGCAGCCAGAAACGGCCTTACTTGCGGCACGGGCGCGATATCGGGGGACAGCATCGGTCAGGCCTCGGCCAGTGTGATGGCGGCAACGCGGCGCTGGCTCGCGATCATCGAGGTTCCCAGCAGAAACTGGCGGGCGCGCGCCGGATCCCTCGCAATGTCACGAAGTTCATCAAGATTGCGCCGCCGGGTTTCCGGATCTCGCGCCTCCAGGCGTTTCTTGTTCGCGATGGACTGCTGCTGCACGAATTCGGTCGCGACCATGCGACGCTGCAAGCTGTAAAGATCAAGCAGAGCATCGGACGCCTTATCGAGCAAGACAGCTGCAAGCTTTCCCGCAAGGTTCGCCGCGTCTTGAATGCCTCCATTTAATCCCATCCCGCCGATCGGATTGTTGACGTGCGCGGAGTCGCCAGCGAGCAGCACGCGGCCTTTGCGGAACGTTTCCGCGACGCGCTGATGCGTGACATAGAGATTGCGGTGAACGATCTCGTAGGGTTGCGAGGCCGGAAAGAATTTTTGCATCCGCGCCTGGACGGCCGCATCGCTCATCAGTTGCTCCTCGGACTGATCGGGATTGGCCGGATATACCGTACGCCACAAACCCGGCGGTCCGTCCGCCGACACCTTGAAGCAATTGCACCATTCGTCCGGATCAGCGAAGTAGCTACGAAAACATAGTCCATACGACGCTTCAAAGTCGAACGGCGTAGTGAGTACAATGAATCGCTCCGGCCAGGTAAATCCCTCGAACGCGATATCGCTCTGCTTGCGCACAACGCTGCGTCCGCCGTCGGCTCCAATCAGATAAGCGCCTGAATGTGATCTAACTCCATCGGGACCGCGCACGTCGACGCTGACAAGTCCGTCAGTCTGCGCGACCCCAACCACCTCGTGCTTGAACAGCACTTCAACGTTGGACAGCTTTCGCAGACGGTCAAGAATGAGCCTGGCGGTTTTGAACTGTTCGCACTGAACGACGAACGGATAATTGGTGTCGTCCTTGAGCACAATGTGATCGAACTCGGCGACCTTCTTGCGGCCGGGCCGATCCCAGAATTGAAAGATGGGCGCTACCAGGCCGACGCGCGCCATGTCGTCCGCAAGACCGCCGTCGGCGAGCAAATCGAGCGTAGCGGGATGAGTCGTGGCCGCCCGTGGATCCGCCTGCAGGGTTTCGTTGACGTCAAACAGCCTAATCGGCAGACCACGGCTCCCGAGCAGCCACGCGCACAGCAAGCCGACCGGTCCGCCTCCAGCAATCAATACCCGCCGTTCCTCAACCATACTCGGAAAACTGCTGTTTAGTTATGTCCACAGCGTTACAACTGCAATTCGCTACAACAGTTCTGACACTGAAAATAGCAAAAAGGACAGCCGGCGGTGACGCGCCTGAAATCAGCGGACAACCGGCAAGATATCGATGTCGTATTCACACATCATCTCCCGGCCGAGAACCGGATCCTCTAGGAGAGCCGTAAACTGCGACGCCGGGCGGATACCTCCAATGGCGCCGAGCGTTCCACAGAACATTATCGTGCCCGTCTCAAATTTTGCTCCGGCGCGTGACATCAGGTCCGCGGGATCGCGCATCGCTGACAGTGGACCTTCCTGGTACTTCAGGCGCTTGTCGTCGATGGTGACGTAGGCGCGCAGGATTAATTGATCCCAATGGCTGGCGACATCTTCGAGACGCCATAGGCTTTTGCCGACCACTTTGGCGCAGAGTTGCTTCGACAGTGCGATGCCCATCGTTTCCGCCTTACGGTCGGTGTGATCGGAGCCAATGCCAAGCCAGAGCCCATCCACCATCGCCACGACCACCGGCTCCGCCTCGCCTGAAGTGTCGGCCCCGAGGACCTGAAGGTTCGCCGTTTGCATGAGATTTGCGGTGCTGATGCGATAAAACACCGGCACCGACGACGGGCGGGGCACGCCGATCGCGGCGAGCTCCTCGATGTGATGATGGAGCGCCTTCTCATCGCGGCCGGTCCAGCCCGCAACGACCAACATCTCCGGAGCAAGCTCAGCGCGATCGGTTTCATTGCCGGAATGGCGCTCGAAAGTGAGCATGACCTGTTCCTTGAGTTAGCGACAGGCACTTGGTACATGATCGCCGAGGAAAATCCACCGGTGGAAATCTGTTTTGGATGGTGAAACACTATGGCCGTCAACAAGAAGCATGACGAATTTCACACCCTCGACTTAAATGTCGGCTGGGAAACTCCGCCCGGCTATCCAAAAGGCATTGAGCAGAAGATTCTGTCCGGCGCGCTCGATGAGATGAACAAGCGCGGCACACGCACGCGACTCCTGCGCTTCGCGCCCGGCGTGTTCACGACCAAGCCCTTCGTGCACGAATACTGGGAGGAGGTCTTCCTCGTATCGGGCGACCTTACGGTCGGCAACGACGAATATGGAACCGGCGGCAAATCGTTTCCGCCCAACACCTATGCGGTCCGTCCGCCCGGCGCCCATCACGGGCCATTCAAGTCGAATGGCGGCTGCACGCTCTTGGAAATCCACTATTTCGATCCGGTCTGAGCTGCGCCGGACAGCGCGACACGCCATATCTGCTTTACCCCAAATAGCGACCGCGAAGGATTCCCGCAAATGGGCATGTCTGCTTTACCTCCGAAAGCGGACATATGCAGTGCAAACACGAATGTCCGCTTTGGGCGGTGGTTTCAACCGGTCACTGCAACACCGCTCTTATTCTATCGGCGGGGGTTTCGAATCCCAAGGTCTCGCGAGGGCGTTGATTGAGCCTCTTGGCGATCTTGTTCAGGTGGGCTTGAGAGAACTGCGAGAGATCTGTCCCCTTCGGGAAATACTGCCGCAGCAGGCCATTGGTGTTCTCGTTGCTGCCGCGCTGCCAGGGACTGCGTGGGTCGCAGAAATAAACCTGCACGTTGGTGGCAATCGTGAAGCGCTTGTGGTCAGCCAT
>Ga0335077_10003230_pt1 | contig 19613 bp, 16 predicted proteins | sample Lox_Sample_31_FD_207151 | JGI IMG/M metagenome (GOLD analysis project Ga0335077, IMG submission 207151) | Soil microbial communities from Loxahatchee National Wildlife Refuge, Florida, United States - Lox_Sample_3.1 | ecosystem: Environmental > Terrestrial > Soil > Wetlands | place: USA...
GTGGGATCCGGTGGGCCTGACGGTCCGAAGGGCCCGTAGTAGTAAGCGCACGCGGCGATCGCAAGCAGAACAAATGCCGAAAAGAAAAGATCCTTCCAAATGGCTCCCGGAACGAAGGGGACACCGTCCTTCTTCGTCAGCTCGTGATAGTCCTTGACGTATGTCTCTTTTCGCACGAGGCGCCCCGGCATCGGCCACTCGTTGATCCCGAGTTTCACGACCATCAGCAGATGAAGCGCCACAAACGCGATCAGAAGCCCAGGAATGACGAACACGTGCAAGGCAAAGAATCGGGAAAGGGTTGCGCCGGCAATGGTCGGGCCGCCGAGCATCAAGTGCACGATGGCGGGCCCCAAAAGCGGAACGCGGCTGGCAATCGACGCCCCGATGCCGAGACCCCAATACGCGTCCTGGTCGAATCGCAGAACCTGACCAGAGAAGGCCATCCCCAAAGTCACAATCAAGAGAAACACGCCAATAATCCAAGTCAACTCGCGCGGGTATTTGTACGCGCCAAAGAGAAAAACCTGGACCATGTGAATCAAAACGATCGCGACCATGAAGTCCGAGCCCCAACCATGAAGGGCGCGAATGTACCAACCGAGCGCAACGTTGTGGTTCAGGAGCTGGAGGCTGTTCCACGCCTCACCGGCAGACGGCACATAGATCAGTCCGAGCATGAGCCCGGTGACGATCTGAAACATGAACACGACGAAAGCGGCGCTACCGAACACGTAGAACCAGCTCGCAGTTTGGGTAGGAACACGATGCCCCATCGTCTCTTGGATCGTGCTCCCGATCTGCAGGCGCGCGTCCAGCCATTTGCCGATGGATGTTATTAGGCGCACGGTCGTATCTCACGCACGATGTCGCGATTGGAAGTCACAGGATTGCCGGGTGTGGGCATCTGATCGGCTTTGACCATCAGATTTCCGCCGTCGATCCGATAGTCGTATTGGAACAGCCCGCGTTCGGGAGGGCCGGAGGCGCGGCTGCCATCCTGGTAGTACGCGCCGCCATGACAAGGACACATGAACAGGCCCGATTGCGGGAACCAGCGAACCGGGCATCCGAGGTGGGCGCAGTTCACCGCAAACACCTGGAACGTTTGCCCGTCCACATTGCGGACCCAGCAGGCGATATCTGCCGTCTTGCCGTCCGATGGGCTTACGAGTGGATTCTGATAGGTCGCCAGCCGAGTCTGGCCGGCTGGAAATCTCGTCAGGTCGCCGAGAGAAACCCACGAATCATTCGGAGCGGCCTGGCTGCGCGCCACCGGAGAAAGCAGATAGCGCAGGATCGGTACGGCCAAGATCACGCCAACGATCCCATTGAGAAAGATCCCCGCTTTCACGAAAAGGTCGCGGCGTGTGAGATCGGTCTGCGCACTCATGGAGTCTCTCCCATTGATTTGGTGTTTGTGGGATATGGCTGACCGGGGAATCGCGGCCGCTGGGCGGCAAGCCAGGCTACGACGTCGGACACATCCTGCGCCGACATCGGTCTTCCGGGCGTGTCGTTGCGCCAATCAGGAGCGCCGAGTTCGGGCCGTCCCACGATCACGATCGTGCGGAGCTCCTGATCGCTGAGAAGAGCGAGAAAGGACCCGTCGACGATGGAGCTTGCCTTTTGACCGCCATGGCCATCGCTGCCATGGCACGATTGGCAATGGGTTGCATACACATTGGAACCGCGAGCAGCGTTTCCTGCCTCGGGCGAAGAATAAGGAGGGGCACTCGCGCCGCCAAGCGCGTTCGGTTTCGACCAGCGCTCCCGAATTCCTTTCACGAGCACTGCGATTTGCTGATCGGTGAGCATGCCGCCGGCACTTTGCGCAAACGCGGGCATCGATGTACCGGGGACCCCATCGCTCGCGGCTCGACGGATCGCGGCGTCATCCACGATCGCCAAGTACACCGGGTTACCAAGAGCGATTGCAGCGCCTCCCGCTCCGTCTGCACCGTGACATCCCGAGCAGTTCGCGCGATACAACACATTGAAATCCGAAATCGCGCTGGGAGTTTCGGGCACGTCGCTCGGAAGCGGCCTCCCGGGCGCACTGGCGCAGCCGCTCAGACTGAGGCTGGCGAAAACCGTGAGCCCGCAGGTGAGAGCAAGTCTCATGGAACTTTATCTCCCCGGTGCTTCGCTTCGCTGAATCCCGGACCTTCAAAGCCGAGGCGTTGCATGAAGGGCAAAAGCTGGCGAACGTGCACGCGCTCCTGTTGGGCCACAACCAGTCCCGCCACGATTCCGAACGCGAACTGCGAGGCGATAAACCACGGCCAACTAATGAGCTGATTCAACATCGGGTTGAGCAGCCCGAGAATGCTATGCAGCAGCCCGGTCCAGAGGATCGGCGCGATAACGCCCCCGAGAAGAATCGGGCGCCGAGGAAACATCGGCAACATCGTTCCGTAGAGCAGGCCGACGAGGACGGAAGTAAGAACATGGATTAACACTGCCAGAAGAAAACTTTCCATGTTGAATTGCGTGAGCGACGCGGTGCCGAACTTCAGTTCCTGGGAGTAGACGGTTGCCGCAAGCAGATTGATCGGATACCAGATGCTTTTCTTGATCAGAAGACCGTAAGAACATGCGAGTATCGCCATCGCCGCGGCACCGGCCAGCCCGCCTTTGATCCCCGCTGAAACCGGATACGTTTCGAGAGGAAGGAGTGCCCGCGGAAGCTCAGGTGCGACCGGCAATCGGTCGACTGCACGCCGAAGGCTTGTGGGAACGAAGGCCTCCTCTGTGACCTCGACCGTCTCCTCTTTCTGCTGGGGCAGGACGTCGCAAAACCACCCGATGGCGCCCGCAACAGCCAACACCGCGCCGAGAATGCTCACGAAAGCGTCCGTAACGAGGCCTGCGAACAAGAGCGCTATGCCAAATGCCAGGACGATCGGCCAAGCCGTCGGAGCGGGAACTTGAAGGGTTGCCCGCGCAGCTTTGGTTCCTGCCGTTCCTGAGGCGATCTGATCCATTGCCGAAAGCCTTTCTTAGCGACCGACCACGTACACGACGGTGAATACCACGACCCACACGACGTCGACGAAATGCCAATACAGAGAAAACACTTCAAGACGCTCGCTATATTTTGGCGTCACCCTGCCGAGGCTTGTAAATGCCATCACAATCGCGATAATGATCAACCCGACGGTGACGTGAGAAGCATGCAGGCCGACCAGCGAGTAATAGGTGGTGCCAAAAAGATTGGTGCTGATGGTGAGGCCGTCCTGGTAAATCAACTTGTGCCACTCGCGGCCTGTCCCTGCGAGGAAGATCGTCCCGAGCGCCAGAGTAAGGAACCACCAAATTCCGAATAGACGCGTCTTTGCATTGCGCAAAGCTCGGACGGCTAAGTGAATCGTGATGCTGCTCGAGAGCAGGCAAATCGTGATGAAAACCGGAACCGTGAGCACTTCCTTCGGTGACGGCCCGGACAAGCTCTTGCCGATGTAAAAAAGATAGGCTACGACGAAAATCGTGAAAATCGCCGATTCGGCAAAGATAAGACACGCCATGCCGACTTTCCCTCGATAGGGAAGCTTCCAAGCCGCAGATGTTTCCGACAACGGATTCGTAATTGCGCTCATTGACCGATTCCTTCACTCATAGCGACTGTCCGGATCTTCCGGGTGCTTCAAGTCCCACAATGGTCTGCGGCTGGCGACAGTGGGTATTGACGCAAAGTTGTATTCTGGAGGCGGCGAACCTACGGACCATTCCAGAGTCCAGGCATCCCAGGGATCGTTCCCCGCCTTGGCCCCTTTGAAGTAAGAAATAATTAGGTTCGCGACAAACACGAGAACTGCGATGCCCTGAACGAATGCGCCGATGGTGACTAGTAAATTCAGGGTTTCCCAACCGCGGCCAGGTTCGTACGTGTAAATGCGCCGCGGCATCCCGAGCAAGCCTGGAATGTGCATCAAATCAAAACACAAGTGAAATCCGATCAAGAATAGCCAGAAATGGAGTTTGCCTAGGGTTTCGTTGAACATTCTTCCAGTGATTTTCGGGTACCAGTAATAAAACGCGCCGAAAAGCGCATGCATAATCCCGCCAACGATTACATAGTGAAAATGTGCGACGACGAAATACGAGCCGCTAAGCTGCCAGTTGAAAGGCGCAACGGCCAGCATGATGCCGGTAAGCCCGGCAATCAGGAATTGGAAAAGGAAGCCAATGCAGAACAGCATGGGCGTATTGAATGAAATCCGTCCGCCCCACATCGTGCCAAGCCAGTTAAAGATCTTAATTCCGGTGGGAACGCCGACAACCATTGAGGTGATTGCAAAAAAGCTGTTCGCGTACGAGTTCATTCCGATGGTGAACATGTGGTGCGCCCACACGCTCATGCTGACGAAACCAATGCAAACCGTAGCGCCCACCATCACCGGATATCCAAAAATCGGTTTCCTGGAAAACACCGGAATAATTTCCGACAAGAACGCGAAGGCAGGAATCACTAGAACGTAGACCTCTGGATGGCCAAAAATCCAGAAGAAGTGCATCCAAAGAACCGCTGAGCCTCCGGCTTGCGTGTCAAAAAAGTGCCCGCCCAGATAACGGTCCACGCAAAGCATGAGCTGAGCTGCGGTCAGTGGCCCTATGACCAAAAAGACCATGCCAGCCATGACCAAGTTCAACCAGGCGAATAGAGGCATCCGGCTCAGAGTCATCCCGGGGCATCGCATGGAAATGATGGTGGCAATGATGTTGATCGCCGTGCCGACGCTGCCGAATCCTGAAACCAGCAGAGCGAGCGTCCAAAAGTCCGAGCTGTGCCCCGGCGAGAACGCCTTCGCCGTTAGCGGAGCGTAGGCCCACCAGCCCACATCCGGCGCATTGCCAGCTCCGTATAGTCCGTTTCCGCCAATGAAGCTGAAGTAGAGGAGAATTCCGCCGAACGCCATGAGCCAGAAACTAAAGGCATTCAGGCGCGGAAAAGCCATGTCTCGCGCGCCGATCATCAACGGGACCAGATAATTTGCAAAGCCGAACAGGACGGGCATCACGACGAAGAAAATCATCGTGGTTCCATGCATGGTGAACATGCGGTTGAAGACCTGCGGCGAGACAAAATCGTTGTGCGGACGCATCAGCTGTATGCGGATAATCATCGCTTCGGTTCCGGCAATCACGAGAAAGACCAAAGCGTAGAGGATGTACATAACGCCCAGTCGCTTGTGATCGACGGTCACGACCCACTCGTGTAATTTCTCGGTGATCGACTTTGCGGAAACGTCGGTCGGATTCATCGCGATTGAGTCTGAAGCCATGTTTACTCCCTTGCTTTCATCGCAGCGACTCCAGGTAAGCCACTAGATGGTCCAGGTCACCGTCTGCCAGCTTCATGGCCGGCATGAGGGAGCTTGGCTTGATTGAGTCGGGGTCCTGAATCCATTGGCGGAGGTTCGCCGGCGAATTTGGCACGAGGCCCGAGGCGAGGGTGTCTCGACTCATCAGGTGAGTGAGGTCGGGGCCGAACCGCCCATTGGCCACCGTTTCGTTCACCGTGTGGCAGTTCAGGCACCCGGTCGATTCGAAAATGCGGCGGCCTTCCTGGACCGAGGCGTCGTTCACCGGTGCGGCCTGTTGTGCATGAACCCATTTTTCGAATTGGTCCGGTGAGTCGACGTAAACACGCAGCAACATCTTGGCGTGCTCCACGCCGCAATACTGCGCGCACTGCCCGAGATAGAGTCCCGTCTCACGTGGATCAATCCACATGCTATTCGGGTGGTTAGGAATCAAATCAGTCTTCCCAGCGAGACGCGGAACCCAGAAGCTGTGATCGGTATCAGCCGAGAGCAAAGTCAGAAATGTGAGAGTAGGACGTGAGATGGTGCTGACCGGCACGTGCAATTCGTTCGCAGTAACGATTCCAAGTTGTGGATATCGAAACTCCCACCAGAACTGATGGCCTATAGCGGTGACGTCGATCGCTCCACGAGGTTCGGGAGCGTCTTGAATCGAATGGATCACACGCGCAGTGGCGAGAAACAGCACGAGAACGATCAGCACCGGAATCACAGTCCAGGCAAGCTCAACCTGATTGCTGCCGTAGACCTGCGGAGGCTCGCGATCCTCGTCTCCCGCGCGCCTGCGGTATTTGGCGATGGAATAAACGAGCAGACTGAAGACGACCACAAAAATCGAGCCTGTAATGCCGAGAACGAAAAGCGATAGATGGAAGATCGAGTCCGCAGGCGTCGAAAGCGGCTTGAAGATGTTCGGGTTCTGCGAAGCATTCTCAGGAGCACCGAGACAAAGTCTCGCGGCCAGCAGTAATCCCGCGAGCAGCACCGCAATCCCAACCAGCTTGCTGGCCACGAGTCGGTGCTTGCCGAGCTCCTTCATGCTCATTTCGTCCTTGTTATTGCTGTCCACCTGGGTCACCCATGGCCTCGATGAGTTCGTCGTGTGCTTGGACGTAGTCGAGTTGTGCGGTAAGGAAAAGTGCCTTGGCTTCGAGCTCTTGAGCGATTCCGGCATCCGCCTGAGACGGGAGCGCTGCCCCTTTGGAAAGTTGCTCCGCAGTCACACGGCTGGATTCGGTCCGCAAAGCCAGCAATTCCTGGGAAACATCCACCATTTCTTTCGTACGGTCGAGCTTGTTCAAAGCTGTCGAGACACGGAGTTCTACGTCGTCCGTCACTCTCAACAGATTCTCTTTTGCTTGGGCCAACTTGTCCGCGCTTTCTTGGACGGCCGAGTGCCTCCTGCCCCCGTCAAACAGGTCCCAGGTGAATTGAGCTCCGAAGGTGCCGAAGTTGCGAGCGAGGAACGGGACGTCACTCTGATAGCTGTAACTGGCGAAGGCGGAGACATCCGGAATGTAGTCGGCCTTCGCCAGACGGACTCCCGCCGACGCCTTCTCGACTTCAGCGCGGGCGGCAAGAATTTCCGGATGTGAAGCCAAAGCGACCCTTAGGCATTCCTCCCGAGGGCAAGATTCTGGGACGTCGGGTACCACAGGGTCGAGTTCGAGCGCCGTCGTGACGGGCAATCCCATCACGTCATCGAGCTGCATCGTCAGGTCGGAAAGTCGCAACTCCGTAGTGAGGAGGTCCTGCTTGGCTTGCAGGGTTTCGGCTTTGCTCTCGATCAGTTGTTCGTCGAGCGAACTCCCGTACTTCACCTGTTCGATGCGCTCGCGCTCGAGATCCCCGGCGGCCCGGGTCTTCGCCTCTGTGGCGTTTCGGTGCAACTGCGTGATCAGCAGTTGGTAGTAGATTTGGCGAACTCGCAGCTTGACTTCATTCACGGTCTGGCGCGAAGTCTCACGACTTGCTTCCAAGTCCGCGCGTGCCACGTCATTCAGAGGTTTCACTCGGGTGAAGAGTTGTGTCAGTGGCTGAGAGAGCGTCGTGCCGCTGACAACGAAAGTCTTGCCGCCCTGACTGAGAATATCCGGCTTTGCTGGAATCGGAGTGCCGTCTACTGTTCCCAGGCTGCCCGCCGGGATTTCGATGAACTGACTGTCTGTTACAGTAAAGATGCGGCTCGCGTTCGTCACGCCCGGGAGGTAATGGCTTCGCGCCTCGTCCTTCGCATGCTGTTTCTCTTGCGTCTGAAATTCAGCGATTCGAATAGCATGGTTATTCGTCACGGCCAACTGCACGGCTTCTTGAAGCGTAATGTGTCGAGACGGGGGGCTTTGAGCCGCGAGGGATACTCCAAGACTGGATAGAAGCAACAGTACGCCCAGGGCCCTGGCGAGGAGACTCATCACTTTTCTGCCTCCGCCGTCGTTGCACGATGTCGCATCGCGCTGATCTCCCCGTATTGCAGCGGCGACTCTCGCAAGCAAGCGACGAAGAGCAAGGCAATCACGCACATACAAACGATCAGATAGAATCCGTCGTTCAGGCTCAGCGTATATGCCTGAAGGCGCAGGCGCGCGCCCACAGCGTCTACAGCGCGGCCTGCCGCCTCAGCCAGGCCTGACGACTTGGCCAGGGCACCTGCTGTCAGTTGCTTGATGCTTCCGTCCGTGATCCAACTACCCTGTTGCACGTGCAGCCCAAGCAAGTTCGAGTGCAACTTCTCCCGCTCGGCAATGAACCGTCCCAATGCGACGGCGCCAAGAGTCCCTCCGAAAAGCCGGACCGTATGGAAGTAGGCGGAGAAGGTGAGGGCGCGCTGAGGTTTCAACAACCCGCCTGTAAAAACCGTCTGCAATATGATTGCTGAGACCAGGCCGATGAACGCAAAGCATTGTCCAAATGCCAAGAGAAACTCGGTGCGGTAGAAGTTTGCCGCGGCCCAGGCGCTGGTCATTTGAGCGTCCAGGATGGATGCGAATGCCAGGCTCGCAAAACCCGCCGCCAGCAGCAGGCGGGCATCCACGTTTGAAAGCAGCAGGAAACCGGCCACAATCGCCAGTGGCACGAACGAAACGGCACTCCAGATGACTGCCGGCCCGATTTGATCCGCCTGGAAACCGTGGATGGACAGCGACTGAGGGACTAGCGTGATCGTCGTCAGGAGAAAGAAGCGAAAGAAGAACAGGATAATTCCCAGCAGAATCGTATTCCGTTGAGCCAAGTACGGCATGTCGACAAGAGGGTTAGGACCCAACAGGCGCCGAACGAGCGAGCTCAGTAACAAGAAGGCGCCGCTGGCGACTAGCGCAGTGAAAACACCGGAATGCCACCAGTCGAGTCTCTCTCCCTGCTCGCACGCCGCCAAGATCAGTGCGAAGCCGGCGCTCGCGTACAGAAAGCCCGCAAAGCTCGGCGGATCGTGATGCTCTCTGGCGGGAGGTGACTTTGGTATTCCGAAATAAATGCACAGCATCATGACCGGCGTAATCACCGCTGCGTTCCAGAACATCCATTGCCAGGAGAGATGGTCCCTGTACCAGCCGTAGAGCGATGGGGCGAGGTTCACCGCGCCATCCACGAAGGACGCGTACAGCGCAATCGTGAAGGGAAGATACCGAATCGGAATACTACGCAAGGCGAAGGTGAGCGTCAGCGGATAGAACGTCCCGGAACTCAAACCCGCCAGAACCAATGCCACGATGACGAGAGCGTAGCTATGGATGAAGGGCAAGAAGCTGGAGAGCAGTGTGAACAATCCCGCGGCCCCCAGCAGAATCCGACGCGGCCCCATCAGTCCACCGAGGTAGACAGTGAATGGACCGATGAACATCAGCCCGACGTCGAAAGCCGTGCCGATCCAGGCGCCCTCGTCGTAGCCAAATCCGCGATGGCCCCGGAAGTCCGCGACACCCAACGAAATCATCCGGCTTGTTAGACTCACGACCCCTGCTCCGATGATCACACCCAGGATTCCGAGCAAGGGGCTCTGTGAAAGCTGGCCGGGCCCAGCTGACGCGATTCCGCGCGCGAGTTGTGCGGGCGTCGGTTGCGGCATGGCTAGACTCGAAGCGGACATTCAGAACTCCAGTCAGTGTTTCGTGCGGACTGTGGCGACTACCGAGAGACCTGGACGCAAGCTCTTCGCAAAGTCCGAATCCTCGAGCGCTATCTTCACGGGAATCCTTTGCACGACCTTGGTGAAATTGCCGGTCGCGTTGTCCGGGGGCAGCAGGGCGAACTGCGATCCACTGGCCGGAGCGATCTCGAGCACCTTGCCGTGGACGACTCGCCCCGGATATTCGTCGATGCGAATCTCCGCGGCATCGCCGACTTTCACATTGGTGAGTTGCGTCTCGCGATAGTTCGCCTGGACCCACTTGACCAGAGGCACGAACGAGATGACTTGCGTTCCCGGCGAAACGAGTTGTCCGGGTCTCACCTGTCTCTCGCCGACGGTGCCGTCACCTGGCGCTTCGATCGTTGTGTAGCCGAGGTTCACCTGCGCAACAGTCAGCGACGCTTCCTTCGCATGGAGGTCGGCGACAAGCTGCCCCTCCTGCGACTCGAGCACTGTCTTGGTTCGCCGCTCCGCTTCGGCGGCATCTTCGCTGGCGCGGAGCGCGGTCTTGGCCTGATCGAGATCCGCCTGGCGACTTGCGAGTTGCGCGGCATACCGCTGGTCATCCGCCACCGCCTGCTCGACTTTTTGCTGCGTGCTCGAGTGCGTTTGAAGGAGCGCCTCCTGGCGAAGACGCTCGGAATGGGTGCGAACTACGTCCGCCTGAACCGCATCAATGCCCGCTTGGGCGGCGGTGATCTGCGCTTTTGCCTGGTCAATTCCTGCAAGCGCGCGCTCGATCTTCGAGTCCTGAAGCTCGCGCTGGCGGCGATTGTTTTCAATCGCGGCGTGTCCTGCTTCGACGGCCGCGCTGGCTTGAGCAACTTGAGCTTTGTAATCGTCGTCTTCCAGCTCCGCTATCAGGTCGCCTTTGTGTACTGCCTGGTAGTCGGTGACTCCAACCTTCCGAACGATGCCCGCCACTTTGGTGCTGAGTGGCGTGATGTCTCCGCGAACGTAGGCGTCATCCGTAACTTGTTCAATCCGGCCGCCCTCCCAAGAGTTCCAGTTCCAAGTGATCGTGGCGAGGATCGCAGCCGCAAGCAACACGACTAATGCGGGCACTAAAAATCTCTGCCATTTCGGCTTGGGTTCCGGAACCTGCGCAGGCTCCGCATTCTTAGCGAGGCCCGGCGCGGTCGCTGTGCCCATCGTCGTCTACTCCTTCTCTCAAAGCTCGTTCCGTGTGCCTTGACCGATCGAATTCCGCGGGAATCACACCAGAAGCGTGGAGCTCAAACAATCAGACGATGGTATTGGCAATACCTTGGTATTGGGAATTGAGTGCTGCCGATATCGGAACGGTTGAGCGGCCACAAATCCAAACACGGTTGACGACATTCATCGGTGCGAAGGCATCGCCGATACGTTCGTCCAATTGTTTCTTTCCTGCATTACTGCCTTAATCGTCAATGTCTGCGCAGAAGCGATGAGGAAGGAAGACAAGGGACGATGAGCGCCCAACCGGCGGTACCACAAACAAGAGATACGGAAGGTCCTTACGACAAGACGGCTAAGTCGGCAGCTGTCGACGAATACCTGCTGGTCGCAGAAGCTCGAGCAGGATGCTCAGGTGCTTTCGAGCTACTTTACGAGCGTCATCGAACGAGAGTCTATCGTATTGCCTATCGCATTCTCCGCAATGAACAGGATGCGGAAGACGCCTCCCAACGATCGTTTCAACGCGCTTTCGCGAAGCTCGCCGGATTCCGCGGAGAATCGAGCTTTTCAACCTGGTTGACCCGCATTGCCATCAATGAAGCCCTGATGCTGCTCCGTCAGCGGCGTACGAGCGCCTGGATTGTTGAAACCGAGAGCCATGTGGACTATGAGTCTCCCGCCGTCAATCCCGTGGAAAAGGCGCTTACGCCCGAAGATGTTCTAGCCGCGAAAGAAGTTGGCGCCGCCGTGACTGAGGCAATTTCAAATCTCCGACAAAGTTTGCGGACGGTAGTGCTGCTTCGCGAATTCCAAGGATTGACGAGCATCGAGACCGCTCGCCGCATCGGCCTGACTGTAGCCGCCGTAAAATCTCGTTCCCTCCGTGCGAAGCGCGATCTACGGCGGCACTTGGAACGCAAATTCCAGCCTGTGCGCAGACCACTGCTAATGGAAAAGTGAAATAGATAAACAATTCGGGCGCGTTAGAACATGAACCGTGCGTCAAGTTGAATCTGGCGCGCTGCACCGAAAGTGGTGAATATTCGTCCGACGTTGTCGGCGAGGTTGCCAAGCACGCCCTAAAACTGAAAAAAGACGGAGACGTCCCGATAGCCACCGAACCTTGTGCCGGGACAGCGGGGCGGGTCAGTAGACTCCCCATAACAGCTTCCCCAATTGGATTGACCACGCGAAGGAAGTTAGGGAGCAGGGTCTCTTGAGATCTTGGCCGAGGGTGAGGATACCCCCCTTTTGACGGGAGGGTCGATCGTATTTAGTTCGGCAGTCTGTGCTGCGGACCGCTCGGTGAGGTGCAGTCTGCCAGCCATTTTCACCAAATCTGCGACCGAGTTGGCCTTCATTTTCTGCATCACCTGGCCTCGGTGTGCTTTCACCGTGATCTCACTTATCCCCAGCTCACCGCCGACTTGTTTGTTCAACAGGCCGGAGACAACCAGGATCATCACCTGGCGTTCGCGCCGCGTAAGCGACGCGTAACGGTTCCGCAGTTCCTGCATCTCCGTTTCATCAGCCAGAGCAAGGCGGCTTCTTTCAAGGGCTTGCCGGATCGCGGTCAGCAATACTCCATCGCTGAAGGGTTTTGTTAGGAATTCGATCGCGCCGCCCTTCATAGCCTGCACTGTCTTCGGTACGTCGCCGTAACCGGTGATGAAAATGATCGGCGTGTCGGTCCGTTCGACTGCAACTCGCTTCTGCAGTTCGAGACCATCGAGACCGGGAAGAGAAACATCCAGGACGAGACAGCTCGGAACAACGGCGCGCGGGCAACTTAGGAATTCCTGTGCAGATCCGAACGTCTTCGGCTGCCAGCCTTGGTTCTGCACCAGCAGCTCCAACGACTCGCGCACGGAGACATCATCGTCAACGACAAATACGATGGGAGATGCGGGCGACGGCATGGGTGCTACTCCCAATTCACGGCTCAATGCGCGCGCGAGGCCTATAATATACCCCCCCAAGATTCTTGAGAGCAGCCGATAATTTCAGTCTGCCCGGAGCGCTGCATTCAGCGCATCAAGTAAAGCCGTGTCGCTAAACGGCTTGAACAGGCAATCGACAGCGCCCTGTTCGAGCACTTGTGGGCGGACGGTTTCATTTTTCCTGGCGGTCATGAAGATGATTGGGATCCGTTTCTCGCGAAGCTTCAATTCCCTCTGAAGCTCAGGGCCGGTCATTCCCGGCATAAAGACGTCGAGGATCAGACACCTGGTCTCATCAACAAAACCAGATGACAGAAAGGCTTCCGCGGACGAAAAAGCTCGGACCGCAAAGCCAAACTCCTTAAGCAGGTCCGGTAGCGACTCTCGAATAGATTCGTCGTCATCAACGACTGACACAAGAGACTGTTCCCTGACGATCTTCTTCGGCGTAACCTCCATCAGCGAAGTTTGCGCCGTCGCCGGAAGGGCGTCCATCGTACTTTGGTATTGGTTTTGTAGCTGTTATTGGGCTCAGGTTTCCATCTCGGCTGAACCTGATGCCGAATCGGTCCGGCTCACGCGCGTTGTACAAGCAGATGGAGCCAAGATGTCAGGCGGAGAAGGGAGCCACGGACAATGCTCGTCGATGAACGCCGGAGGTCACTGCCCGCAGCAACTGCCGCAACAGCAGCGGACAGGTCCAAAGGCTCGAATCAACGAAGGACCACACACCTAGACTTAGAAGACCAGCCCGAGAGCTAACTCCTAGCCGGGATGTACTCCGCACGAAACTTCGAAGGAGTAGTGCCTTCAAGTTTTCGGAACATTCGAGCAAAATGGCTCGGATTCTGAAAACCCACGTCCAGCCCTGTTTCGATAATGCTGCGTTTGGGATTGCGAAGAAGCTCCTTAGCCCGATCAATCCTCTGAAGGAGCACATAATTATGCGGTGAGCGGCCTATGCTCCGCTTGAATAGCTCACTAAAGTAATGCGGACTCATTCCAGCAATCGCGGCAAGATCAAAAAGGCTGATGTCCGTTTCCAAATTATCGGCAATGTAATCCAGCACGCGCTTGAGACGATAGGGCGACAGTCCTCCCTTATAGAAAGCAGGCGTGATTCGCCGCACTGCGTAACGTTTTACCAGGTAGACCGCCAAGGCATTGGCGAGTGACTCTCCATAGATTGTTCCTGCCGGTGAGCAGTCGCCCAGATCGGCCGTCATCTCCGTAACCAGCGCCGATATGTGTGGGTCGACTAGATCCCAGTGCTCCCTTAGCTCGACATCCGCTTCGTGGGCGGTCTCGTCCAATGCGCCGGTCAAAAGCCGTGGGTGTATCGCCACAGCAACTCGATGCGTTGGTCCTGCCCAATTCACTTCATCCACTGTGCCCCGGGGTAGTAGGAAAATTGTCCCGGGACGTGAGCCGAAACGGAGGACTCGGCCATTCGTGGCGACTTCGTATTTCACTGCACCGTGCAACACCACGTGCAAGAAGTGATCGGGATGTTGATGATAGGGTATGAATACCGCCGGAACTTTATAGTTCTCTAATGCGATGCCTCGCCAGTGGACACGTGAACTTGACAGCGTAGGAGGAGCCTCGAGAAACCGCTCCTGACGGCCTTCACGAACCACATCTACTCCAGGAAGAACAAGCTGGTCAGTGGCAGGCGTTCCTGTCCTCATCCCGGCCACGCCACGGGAAACATCGTCCTGACTTCCAACGCCCATACGGGGCTCCAGGCGAAAAAATGGCTTCTGTTGGGGGACCGGCCCACGCGAATTATATCGGAAGTTTCGCACAAAACCGGATGTTCGGAGTAGAGCGATTTCAGAGCCTACTCTAGGCTCTCCGTCGCGCCGGGTTGGCCTAGCTCCCGAACGGCCCCCAGCGCTGGACAAACGAAGGAGAAAGCGCATGAGTACCATCAGGACGAAGGACTGCACACAAATCGACTACAGTGATACGAAACAAGGCGACATCCGCGCGTTCATAGATGAGCATTTTAAGGCGTGGCAAGGAATCGATGAGGACCGGATTCTGTCCTACTACGCCGAAACTGTCTCGATGCAGATTCCGGGAATGCTCATGAATGGGAAGGCGGCCCTCCGCGACCAGTTTGTTCGCCCCTTTATCGCCGGCTTTCCGGGAAATCGTTACCTCGTGAAGAACACGTTCTTCGGGAAAGACGTCGTCGTCGTTGAATGGAGCTTCGAAGCCGATCACAGCGGGCCGTTCATCGGTCGGGCTGCGACCGGCATCGCCGTCAAAGTACCCGGTTGCGGAGTGTATGAATTCGATCCGATCAATCGAAAGATCACCGCGGCCCGTATCTATTTCGACGTCACCACATTACTCAAACAGATTTCGTCGAACCAGCCTCCGGTGCTGCAGAATCTTCTGATGTCGTGGTTCGCTTCACGGACCATTTCAAATTTCAGGAGCGTCTCCGGAGAATCTTGTTCGCATTGATACACTGGTCCAGCCAGATCGCAGCAGGAGGTGGCGCGGGTCGAGTCAAGGCCGCAAACGCCGAGATCACTCTCGCCAAAAGCTGCGTATTTTCTTCAGTAGTCGACGGTTTTCTAAGCGAGTACAGCAGCCAACTATCAAATATGTTCAGCGCGCCGAGTCGGGAGTTTCTCACTGCGCGGCCGCGCCCATCGCCTTCCTTGGGCTGCGAGGAAGGTCGTCGGCGAGCTCCAAGCGCAGAATCACGCGATTCCTCAGCAGCTCGCTCAGTCGAATGTCTATCGTCGGCCCCGTCTCCCCGGTGCATTGCACCCGTAGATTGAGCTACAATGGCCGACCCAGGAGGAGAGGTATGGCTTCTTCCGTGCTTGCTTCCGTGAGTGACATCCGGGCGTTCATTGATGACTATTTTAGGGCATGGCAAGGAACCGATGAGGACCGGATTTTGTCCTTCTACGCCGAAACTGTGTCGGTGGAGATCCCGGGCATGGTTATGAATGGAAAGATGGCCCTCCGCGACCAGTTTGTTCGCCCCTTTATCGCTGCGTTTCCTGGAAATCATCACGTTGTCAGGAACATGATTTTCGGGAAAGACGTCGTCGTCGTTGAATGGAGCTTCGAAGCCGATCACAGTGGGCCGTTCATCGGTCGGGCTGCGACCGGCATCGCCGTCAAAGTACCCGGTTGCGGAGTGTATGAATTCGATCCGATCAATCGAAAGATCACCGCGGCCCGTATCCACTTCGAGGTCGCGACACTACTCAAACAGATTTCGTCACATCAACCTCAAGTCCTTCAGGATCTTCTGATATCGTGGTTTGCCTCGCGGACCATTTCGAACTCCAAGAGCTCCTCCGATCAATTCCGCCTTCATTAATACACTTGCCCCAACGGTGGGAGAAGGCTCGTCGAGGCGGAACCCAGAAGCGCAAACGGAGAGATCGGGCGGCCAAAGCTCCGGATTTTTTCCTCAGATGAGTTTGGCGAGTCCTTAGGTGCGCAGAGCTTGCACTTGTCGTTCAGGGTGCCGAGTCGGGAGTTTCTCACTGCGCCGCCGCGCCCGTTGCATTCCCTGGACCACAAGGAATGGAGAACGAGAACGTTGCACCTGGTCCGGCATTCGGCTCGGCCCAGAGACGGCCATTATGCCTCTCGATGATCGAGCGGCTGACCGACAAGCCGATTCCCATTCCATCGCTTTTCGTGGTGTAGAAAGTTTCAAACATTTTGTCCGCGGCTTCAGGCGTGAAACCGACTCCCGCATCTCGTACGCCAAGGCACACTCTATCGCCCTCATCTTTTTCGGTTCTGATCCGCAACTCTCTCGGGCGATCTTCCACAGCCGCCATCGAGTCCGAGGCATTCCGTAGCAGGTTCAGAATGACCTGTTGCAGTTGAATGCGGTCGCCGGTAACGAACGGGAGGTCGTCGGCGAGCTCCAAGCGCAGAATCACGCGATTCCTCTGCAGATCGCTCAACGACAACGCAATCACCTCTTGCGTGGCCTCGTTCAGATCCAGCGGCTCGAGCGTGAATTCCTTCTTGCTAAACAAGGCGCGCAATCGAGTGATTACATCTGAAGCGCGGTTGCCATCGCGAATGATGCGCCGCGCCGTTTCGCGTGCACCGTCGAGGTTTGGAGGGTCGCCATCCAACATCCGGCGACAAGTACTGGCATTGGTGATTATGCCGGCGAGCGGCTGATTGACCTCATGAGCAATCGAGGCAGTTAATGCGTTTAGCGTCGTGATCCGCGCCACGTGGGCAAGCTCGGAGCGAGCCCGGTCGAGGGCCTCCTCGGAGAGCTTGCTTTCTGTCACGTCTTGAAAAGCGCCGATGAACAAGGGACGACCACCGGTTTGCGCCATGACACGGGCCATGCCGCGCAAGTGCTTCATGGTGCCTCCTGAAGTCACAATCCGGAATACAAAGTCGACATCCGTGCCCGTCATCCCGCGTGCGATCACGGCGTCGAACGTGGGCAGGTCCTCGGGATGAATCGCGTCGCGAATCATTTGCACGTTGACCTTGGTCGCAGGGTCGAACTCGAAGATGCGGAAGGCCTCCTCGGACCAGTCGTGCTCGTCCACCAACAAATCGGTAATGAAGCTGCCCGTTTTGCTCAGCCGCTGGGCTTCGGCGAGACGAAGGTACGCTTGCTCCACCTGCGCCTCCGCCCGTTTTCGGTCCTCTATGTCGAAGCTTGTTCCATACCATCGATCAATGTATCCACGCTCGTCGCGTAGAGGCACCTTGCGATGAAACATTGCACGATATTGCCCGTCGCCGCGGCGCACGCGAGCTTCGTATTCAAAGATGTCTCCACTCGCGAGGCACGCTTGCCACTTGTCGACGATCCCCCTGACATCATCGGGATGAATCCAGGCGGTCCAGTTCCAACCCTCGACATCAACGAGGGAACAACCCAGATATTCAAGCCAGCGCCGATTGAAGTAATCGAGATATCCATCGGGCCGTGCGGTGTGAATCAGGGCGGGGATGGTATTGATCATTACGTTCAAATTTCGCTCGTTCGATTGCAGAGTCTCTTCGGCCCTTTTGCGGTCCTCGATGTCGAACGCGGCCGCATACCATCGATCGATTCTTCCCTGCTCATCGAGTAGAGGGCTGTATCGGATCAGGAACCAGCGATATTTGCCGTCCTTCCCTAGCACACGTTGCTCGTTTTCAAACGGTACGGCGCGGGCTAGCGCCTCCCGGCGCTCCTCGCGAAGCCTCCTCACATCCTCCGGATGAAAGAAACGAGCGTGAAAGTCGTCTTTCTGGGCATCATCCAGAGTGATCCCGAAGTAATCCAGCACCGCTGGATTCGCATACAACACGGATCCATCAGTGCGCAACACCTGGATAAACGTGGGGATGGCGTTGATCGTTAGCCTCAAATTGCGCTCGCTCGACTGTAGAGCCTCTTCGGCCTTTTTGCGATCGTCGATGTCGGTAAGGAGGAGATACCAGGCGGTTATCGTACCTTCCGCATTCCGCACCGGGAGGCCGCGGACCTGGAACCATCGGTAAACACCATCAGCCCGTCGGCAACGGTGCTCAACCTCGTAGACCTGCTCCGTCTCGATCGATCTCTTGCGCGCCTCAATTACGCGCGGAAGGTCATCAGGATGGACGGCGTTGATCAGAGCCCAGTTCTTCAGCTCTTCAGTCGTCTTGCCGAAATACTCCAGGGTCTGGCGGTTCAGAAACTCGACCTCGCCCATCGCGCCGGTCGTCGCCACGAGCCCTGGAATGTTGTCGACGATTTGCCGCCAGGAGAGTTCTTTCGCACGCAGGGAATCCTCTCCCCGCTTGCGATCCTCGATGTCTACACAGGTTCCGTACCATTTGAGGACGTTGCCCCCTTCATCCTTTAGTGGATTACCGCGAATCAGGAACCATCGATACGAACTGTCGAAACGGCGAATCCTAGCCTCCGTATCAACCGGGATCCCGGAAACCAGACACGATTGCCACTCTTCAACTAGCTTCTTACGGTCGTCGGGATGAATTGATTCGGCCCACCCCCAGCCCTGCGCTTGTTCCGCACTCGTGCCTGTGTAATCGAGCCAACCCTGATTGAGGAAGTCGCAGTAGCCGTCGGGACGGGTAGTCCATACTGAAGTCGGAATCGCGTTGATGATCGCGCGAAGGTCGCGTTCACTCGCGGCTATCGATTCTTGGGCAGGCCTGCGCTGTTTCGCGGACCCTGCTCCTGCAGCGTTCTGGGGCTCCTCGCTATGCACTTAGGCCTTCTCCATCATCTTCCAGCCCTAGTCAAGAGATGCGCCGAAACGCAGGCCCTTAAACTATCGCGGTCCGAAGCGCGATTCAATGGTTGCGAACGGTGACTTCGACCGTCCACCGTTAGGGCGCGATAAGTCACTCTAGGCGTTATTCCATAGTATTTCGGTATTGATCCCGACCCATCCGCGCCCGGTCCATACCAAAGTCTCGCCAATACCATCGTCCAATTGTTTCGTTGGCGCAGCTCTGGTGTTATCGCATCGCATTCGATCTGATCGGGTACGCATGCAAGACGCTTTCGGTTGTCGGTTGGTATCGCATCGGAGGCCTATAAGAGTCCAGATCTAATGGTCCCCTGACTTTAGGAGGCGACTTCGGACTAGGTTCCCTTTCTATGAGAAAGAGAGCCGTGAGGAGGGTTTCTTGCCAAATCGATTGACAGGAAAGGTGGCCGCGGTAACGGGCGGCGATCAGGGGATAGGGCGAGCAATCGCGGAGCGGCTGGCCTGTGATGGAGCCGAGATCGCGATTTGCTATCGCAAGAACAAAGCTGGCGCTGACGAAGTGACGGCAGGAATCACCGCCGCAACCAAGAAGCGTGCGGTGGCTTTTCAAGCGGACGTCGGGAATGTTTCCGACGGGCAGAGATTCATTGAACAGGCCGCCGCCGTTCTCGGCAAGATCGACATCCTTGTGAACAACGCCGGTCTCGAGAAGAGGGCCGACTTTTGGGACGTGACGGAAAGCGATTTCGATGCCGTTCTAGACGTCAACCTGAAAGGGATGTTCTTCGTAACGCAGGCGGTCGTGCGTCACCTGCGCCAAACG
>Ga0335077_10003231_pt1 | contig 19613 bp, 16 predicted proteins | sample Lox_Sample_31_FD_207151 | JGI IMG/M metagenome (GOLD analysis project Ga0335077, IMG submission 207151) | Soil microbial communities from Loxahatchee National Wildlife Refuge, Florida, United States - Lox_Sample_3.1 | ecosystem: Environmental > Terrestrial > Soil > Wetlands | place: USA...
CTGCTCCCCTGGCTCACGGGCACCGCTTTTCTGCATTCGGTGATGATGCAGGAAAAGCGCGGCATGCTGAAGGTGTGGAACATGTGGCTGATCTTCATCACCTTCATGCTCTCGATCTTCGGTACCCTGCTGACCCGCAGCGGTCTGGTGAATTCCGTGCACGCCTTCGCGCAATCTTCGATCGGCGACTGGTTCACGATATTTCTGGCGCTGACCTTCGCAGTCTGCGTGTTTTTCTTCGTGAAGAACCGCTCACACCTGCGCACCGAGCACCGGCTCGAGTCGCTGGTCTCGCGCGAATCGAGCTTCCTATTCAATAATCTCCTCTTCGTCGTGGCCTGTTTTACAGTGCTGTGGGGGACGCTCTTCCCCAAGATTTCCGAGTGGATTCAGGGCAACAAAGTTACCGTCGGCCCGCCCTTCTTCAACCGGGTAAATATTCCGGTGGCGCTGCTGCTGCTGCTGCTCACCGCCGTCGGCCCGCTGCTCGCCTGGCGCAAGACCTCGCTGGAAAGTCTGAAGCGCAATTTTCTGTGGCCCGCGGTGGGCGCTTTGGGCGTAGGCATAGCCTTGATCGCCACCGGGATGAAGCCGTGGAAGGATATGTCGTATTTTTATTCCCTCATAGCCTTCGTGCTCTGCGCACTGGTAGCGCTCACGGTGGTCTCCGAGTTCGTGCGTGGCGGGCGGGTCATTAGCGGTAAGACCGGGCAGAACCTGTTTTCGTCGATGGTGCAGCTGGCGCACCGCAATACGCGACGTTATGGCGGGTATATCGTTCACTTCGGCGTGATTGTGGTGGTGATTGGATTCGCCGGCTCGGTTTTCAATCAGGAAAAAGAGCAGGAGATGGCCAACGGCGACGTGATGAACATCGGCGCCTACTCGCTGACCTGCCGGTCGTACACGGAAGAGGACAAACCCAATTACAGCAGCCAGTGGGCGATTATCGATGTTGCCCAGAACGGACGTCCCCTGACCACCATGTATCCGGAGCGGCGCTTTTATAAGGCGAGCCAGCAACCGGCGACCATCGTAGCCAACCGGTCCACCATGAAGGAAGATCTCTACCTGGTTTACGAAGGCGAGAACCTGGACACCGGCAAGCCCATCATCAAAGCCCACCTGAACCCGCTGGTGATGTGGATCTGGGTGGGCGTGTGGATCATCATCGCGGGAACGATCATCGCCATGGTTCCGAACTCGGCGGCGCTGGTGCGTGTGCCCGCGCCGGCGCGAGTACGGACTGAGCCTGTGAGCGTAGGGGACTAGCGCGGGACTTTTTGACTATTGAAAAATTGTCATCCTGAGCGGAGCGAAGGAGCACAAGTTCGCGTCAGGCTGCAGCGGCGATGCAAGGCATTCTGGCGATGCGCTGGTGACGCGGAGGCAAGAATGCCTGGCAGGGCCATTGCTGGTTTACGCTGACATGGGTCCTTCGCTCCGCTCAGGATGACAGAGTTGGGTGGATGACGGAGTTGAATGGATGACAGAGTTGACTAAGGGAAAGACAGCATCTGCTTGGAACAGAGTTGAGTAAAATGAAGGCTTCCTTATCACGCATCACCGCGAGCTTTCAGGCCGGGCGCGCGATCCAGCTGGCCGCGCTCCTCCTCGCGGTTTTTATCTTCGCCGGCGTGGATAACGACGCCCGCTTCAACGATCTCGGGCATCGCCTGATCTGCGTTTGCGGATGCAACCAGATCCTGCTGGAGTGCAATCACGTGGGCTGCCAGTACTCCACGAAAATGCGCAACGAACTCGCCGCCGCGATTGACCACGGCGATAACGACGACCTCACCTTGCAGGCCATGGTGCAGAATTACGGTCCCACGGTGATCGCTGCTCCCACCACCACCGGCTTCAACCGCGTGGCCTGGATCATGCCTTATATGGTTCTGGCGCTGGGGCTGGTGATGGCAGGGTTCATCGTTCGTACCTGGAAGACGCGGCCCGCAGCCCCCGGCAGTGCCCCGGCCGCCGGCTCGGGTGAGCTGGATGAGTTCCGCGAGCAGGCCCGAAAGGAAACTGATCTATGATTGTGCTCACCTGCGCTCTGGTAACTGCCGCGGTTCTGGTTTACGTGTTTTACCTTCCGGGAACATTGACCCTGGGCCCGCGCAAAACCCGCCTGACCTTCCTGCGGGAGCGTAAGGACGTGGTGTATGAGAATCTGCGCGACCTGAACTTTGAATACAAAGCCGGAAAGCTTTCCGACGGAGACTACACCTCGTTGAAAACCAGCCTGGAAGAAGAAGCCGCCACCCTACTGCTGGAGATTTCCCGCTTGGAAGGTGAATCGCCCGCTTCCACCAAGCCTTCCGGTCAAGGAGCGCGGATTTGAAGAAGGCTCTGGGATCGTCAATTCCCCGATCGACAGGTCTTAGGTCGTCAGTCCTTAGGTCCGCAACCCTGGCGCTTTTCCTGCTCGCGAGCACCGCCTCTTTCGCCGAGACACTCACCGGAACGGTAACCAACGGCACTACCAACAAACCCGCCGCCGGCGACGATGTAATCCTGCTGAGCCTTGCGCAAGGCATGGAAGAAGCGGGCCGCACCAAGACCGACGCCAAGGGCAAATTCAGCCTCGAACTCACAGGCCCTCCGGGTCCCCACCTCGTGCGCATCGTGCACGACGGCGTGACCTATCACCGCATGGCGCCTCCGGGAACTACCTCGGTGGAGGTGCAGGTATTCGACGCGGCCAAGAAAGTTGAGGGCATTAACGTAGCCGCAGACCTGATGTATGTCCAAGCCAAGGGTGACGAGCTTGGCGTTACGCGAATCTTCTCGGTGAACAATACCTCGCAGCCGCCGCGCACCCAGATGAACGACCAGAACTTCGAGTTCTACCTGCCGGAGGGAGCACAGATCGATGGCGCCGACGCGCAGACCGCGGGCGGCCAGCCGGTGAACTCCGCTCCCGTCCCGCAGGCGCAGAAGAACCGCTATGCCTTCATCTTCCCGCTGCGCCCGGGCGAAACCCAGTTTCAGGTTACCTATCGCGTGCCCTACTCGGGTTCGGCGCAGATCGATCCCAAGCCGCTTTATCCGCTGCAGCACTTCGTGGTTCTGGTGCCTAAGACCATGCAGTTTTCGCCCCTGCAGAAAGGCACCTATGAGGAGAAGCAGCCGCCCAACCAGCAGGATGCGGCGGCCCAGGTCGCGGTGAACACCAAGATCGGGCAGCAGTTGGCGTTTACCGTCAGCGGCACCGGCCTGCTGGCCGACAACAATACTCCCGACAATGCGGCGGCGAGCGCCCCCGAGCGCGACACCCGCCCCGGCGGCGGCCTTGGCCCTCCGATCGATGCGCCCGATCCCCTCGCGAAGTATCGTTGGTACATTCTTGGCGGCTTTGGCATTGTGCTGGTGGGCGGAGCGATCTACATCGCCAAGCGCCCGCGAATGGCGACAGCCGGAGACTTTGACAGTTCCGAGGTTGAAGAACCGGGAGAAACGCGCCCCGTGGCCCCATCTGCCAAGCCGGCTCCAACCGCCCGCTCCGGGCTGCTCCTGGAAGCCCTCAAGGAAGAACTCTTCCAGCTGGAAGTCGAGCGAAAGCAAGGTCATATCTCAGAGCCGGAATACGAGAAGGCCAAAGCAGCGCTTGATCAAACCCTGGAGAGGGCGCTGAAGCGGCAGTCCGGGTAAACCCGTCTGCGAGAGTTAGTTCCGCTGCCAAAGCCGGCGGTACGCCGGCGCTACGCTCCGCTGCATCCAAGTCCCAAGGCGTACCATCTAATCAGGTGAATCCTGTATGGGTAACGCCTTCAAAACCGCATTTCTGCTGACTCTGCTTACGCTGCTGCTGATGTTCATTGGCCGCGCTTTTGGCGGGCAGAACGGCATGCTGATCGCCCTCGGCATTGCCGTGGTCATGAATTTCGTCTCCTACTTCTTCTCTGACAAGCTGGCCCTGGCTATGTATCGAGCCCGGCCGGTTACGCGCGAGGAACTGCCGCGGGCCTACCAGATCGTGGAACGTCTGACGCAGCGCGTGGGCTTGCCCATGCCGAAGATTTACGTAATCCCTACCGATTCGCCCAATGCCTTCGCCACCGGGCGCAACCCGTCCCATGCTTCGGTTGCGGTGACTCAGGGGATTCTCAATCTGCTGACCGACGAAGAACTGGAAGGTGTGCTCGCCCATGAACTGGGCCATGTGCGCAACCGTGACATTCTCATCAGCTCGGTTGCCGCGACCATTGCGGGAGCCATCACATATCTCGCCGAAATCGCGCGCTGGGGAATGATTTTCGGCGGTTACAGCCGTGACGACCGCGACCGTGGCGGAGGCATTGGAGCCTTGCTGATGCTGATCCTCGCCCCGTTTGCTGCCATGCTGATCCAGTTGTGGGTCTCGCGCACTCGCGAATACGAAGCCGATGCCACCGGCGCGCATTTCACCGGGAATCCTTATGCGTTGGCCAGCGCTCTTTCCAAGCTGGACGCTTACTCCCGCCGCGTGCCCATGGCGGCCAGCCCTTCAACCGCGCACTTGTTCATCATCCAACCTCTGCTGGGCATGAGCTTCGGCAATCTTTTCTCCACCCACCCGCCGATCGCCAAGCGCATTGAGCGGCTTACGGGCAGGCCGGCGGAGTTTCTGCAGTAAGCTTTTTATTCTTGGCTTCTGGCTTCTAGCTCCTAGCTCCTAGCTTCTGGCTCGCATGCCGGTTCCTGGGTCGGTCTTCGGAACCAGCAGAGTGAGCGCGTCGGGGACTATCGAGATTTTGGCGGGAAGGGTGCCTAGCAGTTCGCCGTCGGCTTCTACGTAGATTCGCTGATCTTGTTGTGCCACGCTTGCCGCATACGCGCAAGTGACTGCCGCAGCGCTTCGCACTTCCACTCCGCCAACCTCCCATTTCGTGCGCAGCAGGCCGCGCAGGATCCAGGCCAGATACTTCATGCGGTTTCGAGTACGAAACAGAACCAGGCACAGGTCCTCGCGTTGCAGCGAGGCTCCCGGCGCCAGCTCCCGCACAATCCCGCCGAAGTCGCGAATGCGGACAGCCAGCAACTGGGTGACATCCGCGCATTGCGCTTTAGCATTCCCGCTCGTATCGACGGTCTCTACCGAAAACGGCGCCATTTTGTGCGTCAGCCAGAGATGGGTTGCCTTGCCGTAGTAAGAGGCCATGCCGAAGCGGCCCTTGGAGAAGGCATCGAGCTTGTAAAAGAGATGGGCGTCCACGCCCACCCCGGCCGCCGCCAGGAACAGACGCGAGGCGGTCTGTCGTGAGAAGGCCTGATACTCGATGCGGCCGGCAGCGATCTGCCGCGGCTCCGCGGTGAGGGCGGCACGCGCGGCGGCAACCGGAGAAAGCGGCAGGCCCAGATCGTGCGCCAGCGCGTTGGCCGTGCCCAGCGGAATAATTCCCAGAGCTGCGGGACTGCCGGCCAATCCCTGGGCTATGTCGTGAATAGTGCCGTCCCCGCCGCAGGCGAAAATCGTGTCGCGTCCCTCGGCCAGCGCCTGCCGCACCTGCTCACCGGTGCGGTTGCCGCCCTCGGTTGGCGCTGAGACTAACTCGATCCCGGAGCTGCCTAGAACGGTGAGCACGGAATCAATGTCCCGCAAGCGGCGGTGGTGCTGGCGGCCGGAAAGCGGGTTGTAGAAGAGGGCGGCGTTGCGCATCGAGGCAAGCAGGATTGTACGGGAGCCGTTCCGGCCAGCGCCGAACGAGTGTGTTTGGTAAGCCTTCTCAGCGTCCTCGGCGCGCTGCCTCGGCGAACTCGGCGTTGTAAGGTTTTGCCTTTTTGCCGAGGGCAAGGAAAACCTGAAAACGCCGAGGCCGCAGAGGAACGCCGCCGAGGTCAGCAGAGGGACCCGCCGCCGCAGAGAGTCACCAGCCTGCGGCGCGTGCAAACTTTCTTTCATTGGTAGAAAATAGGGGCGTAGCCTGAAGCCGGAACGATTGAGGCCCAGGTCGAGCCTGCCATTCGTCCTGAATCGTTCACCTAAAAACCGTCATCTCAACAAGCGGAGGAACAAATCATGGCGCATGAACTACCCCCTTTGCCGTATGACTATTCCGCACTGGAACCCGTGATCGATACGCAGACCATGAAACTGCATCATGATATGCATCACGGCGCCTATGTGAAGAATCTGAATGCCGCGCTCGAAAAATATCCCAATCTGCAGTCCAAGAGCGCCGAAGACCTGCTCAAAGATCTGAATGCGATTCCTGAAGACATCCGCGGCGCGGTGCGCAACAACGGCGGCGGCCATGTCAATCACACCATGTATTGGAAGATCATGAAGCCAAAGGGCGGCGGCGATCCCAGTGGCGCGATTGCCGATGCCATCAAGAAAACTTTCGGCAGTTTCAAAGACTTCCAGACCAAGTTCAATGACGCCGGCGCCAAGCAGTTCGGCTCAGGCTGGGCGTGGCTGGCGGGCAAGCCCGGCGGCGAAGTGGTCGTGATCAGCACGGCCAACCAGGACAACCCCATCTCCCAGGGCCTGTTCCCTATCTTCGGCAACGACGTATGGGAGCATGCCTACTACCTGAAATACAACAACCGCCGGCCGGAATATCTGGCCGCGTGGTGGAATGTGGTGAACTGGGAAGAGATCAACAAGCGCTACGAGGCCTTCAAGGCCGGCAAGCTTGAACCAGCTTTGGCGGCAAGATAACCGAACTGGTCACATGGGACGGGGTTCATACCCTGTCCCAGCCAGCCCTCGGATTCACGAGTCCCGGCTCCTGTGCCGGGATTTTTTTCTACTTCAATGGAACGCCGTGTTCGTCCGAGTGCCTGAAAGTTCCTTAGCCCCGGCTTCGAGGCACCATAGTACAATCAACGAAACAGATTTCTATGGTCTCGCTGCACCCCTGTCCGGCAGGGGGCGGCAGGAATCAGCCATCCGGAGGCTTGAAGACTATCCTTAGCCGGATGTTGGCAAGTCGAGCGACGAAGGCGGTTGGTGAGACGGGGAGAAAGCCGAGTTCTGTGGGCTCGCATCATGCCAGACCGCAAGTTGTCATCGCGTAACCAGGCACAAGTTGCATTTGCATCCGCTTTGATCCTGCTCAGCTTGAGCGGGTTGGCCACCTATTTCACCATCGTGCGCCTCCTGGAGAGCGAGGAGTGGGTCATTCACACCTACCAGGTGCAGGCCGCGCTAGGTGACATTGATTCCACCGCTGCCATGGCGGGGCGCGCCCGCAATGGCTACGAGGCCACGACCGACGCCAATTTTCTGAAAAGCTTCGACGTGGCGGTCCGGGAAATCCCTTTGAAACTGCAATACTTGCGGGACTTGACCAAGGACAATCCCGAGCAGCAACGACTCTGCCAGGATCTGGAAGACCTGACGAGACGCAGGATCGCTCTGTTTCAAGCTTCAGTCGATCTGGAGAAAAAAGCTCCTCAGGACCTGGAGGGGCAGGCTGCGTTGTCCCGTTCAGGCGTGCCGCTGGCAGACCAAGTCACCGCCGCCATGCAGTCGATGCGCTCCCAGGAGGAGGGGTTGCTGAAGTCCAGGACAGCAAGATCGAAGCGGCTCTTGCATCTGGCGATTGCCATTCTCGTCATAACCTTCATATTGGCGCTGGTTTTCTTCTCCATTCACTACAAGCTGTTGCGGGCGGAACTTGACGCCCGCAGTCAGGCGGAGCATACGGCACGGGACAGCGAGGAATCGCTGCGGCGCCTCACCGTCCGCCTGCTCCAGTTGCAGGATGAGGAGCGCCGCAAATTCTCCCGCGAGCTGCACGACAGCCTGGGGCAGTACCTGGCGGGAGTAAAAATGAACCTCGAAATGCTGGCCGGCAACCGGCCTTCCGATGGGGTCTTGTCGGAGGCGGTGGAACTGCTGGATCAGGCGATTATCGAAACCCGGACGATCTCGCATCTGCTGCACCCTCCGCTACTCGATGAAACCGGCTTCTCCTCCGCCACTCAATGGTATGTGGAAGGATTCGCGCAGCGCAGCGGAATTCAGGTCAGCCTTGATCTCCCCGACAACGTCGGGCGCCTCCCCAAACCGGTGGAAATCGGGTTGTTTCGCGTGCTGCAGGAAAGCCTCACCAATGTTCACCGCCACTCCGGCAGCCCCAAGGCGGACGTAGCCGTGAGGTTGCTCCCCGAGAGAGTCATTCTCACGGTAAGAGACTATGGCAAGGGAATTCAACCCGGTTTGCTGGAAAATTTCTCCGCCAGGAAAGCCAGTTCCGGGGTAGGGCTGGCGGGAATGCGGGAACGGGTGCGTGACCTGGGAGGCCAGCTTGAAATTCAGTCTAACTTACCTGGAACATCGATCCGCGCGACCATGCCTCTAACCGGACGGGTGGCGTCGTCCGATTCTTCCGCGGCCTGACCTGCTCGGCCTAACCCTGCTCGGCCTGACCGTCAACTGGGAAAGTACGTTTCCTGCCGCAACAGCGCTCCTACCCCTGCCATGACTGAACTCAGGTTGGTCTTTTCGCAGGCGCCGCGGATCCCCACTTTCCGCGCTTCGTCGATGAGTTGTTTGGAGAGATACATGGTAACCATCAGAATCGGGATGTCCGGCGAAAGGCCGGTGATCTGGCGGGCCGCTTCCAGGCCGTTCATTTCAGGCATCTGAAAGTCAAGCAGGATGAGGTCGGGCTTGGCCTGCTGGAATCGGAGTATCGCCTGCGCCCCGTTGCCGGCTTCGTCGCAGATCTCGCAGCAGTGCTCTCGCTCCAGCGCGGCGCGAAGAAAGCGGCGCACTGCCGGGTTGTCGTCCACCACCAAAATACGAATCACCGAAGCTTCCATTCTGATGCATGAATGAGCGGAAAGCCACGATACTCCCTTCTCCAACGCCAGCCTCCGAGGCGGGCGTTCGTAAGAACGCGCCAGTCTTACAGACGCCCTCTCATCGCGGCGTTTCCCTACCGAGGTTAAAGGTAGTCCCAAAGTATGGAGGGGTCGATCCTGTTCACGCTGTAGGCGATTCCTCAGTTCCCTGTAGCAGCCAGGGTACCTTAGACTGCCCGGCACAGCCCGAGGTTACCAAGGAACACGCCGCAAGCAGCGCAGGCGCAGGCGATTCGCCCGCGGGACTGTCCCCGCAGAGCAACCTTCTACAGTATTCACTGTATTGGGGGCTCCGGGTGCTCCCTCTAGCATATATGTTCTTGTCGCGATCTTTATTCCCCCGCGCTTCCCGTGCCAGTCAGCAAAGTGCAAAAGTACAGATAGTTGTGGGATCAGAATGGGTAGATAAGCCATGAAACGAAATGCCCTCCACGCAACCTTGAAAAGCCCCAATGGCGGCCCGGAAAACCAGGGCCAGACAACGGCGGTTTTAGAAGCCAATGTAGGCGCCACTGAAATGAATGCGATTCTGTCTGCCCTGCAGACGGCGCGCGACGGCAATTTTGCGGTGCGCCTGCCGGGCACTTGGACCGGCCTGCCAGGAAAAATTGCCGACACCTTCAATGACATCGTGGCGGCGAATCAGCAGATGGCGCGGGAGTTGAAGCGCGTAGGGCAGGCGGTGGGCAAGGAGGGCAGAACCCGCGAACGCGCCCGCTTTCATGAATCCCGAGGCGCCTGGGGCGAAATGGAAGTGTCGCTCAATACGCTGGTGGAAGACCTGCTGCGGCCAACCACCGAGGTTACCCGCGCGATCGCCGCCGTAGCGCAAGGCAATCTCACGCAAACCGTTCTACTGGATGTGGATGGGCGCCCGCTGGAAGGCGACTTCCTTCGCTCAGCCACAATCGTAAACACGATGATCCAGCAGTTGAGCGTGTTCACCGCTGAAGTGACGCGTGTGGCGCGTGAAGTTGGTACCGATGGCAAGCTGGGCGGCCAGGCCCAGGTGCCCGGCGTCGCTGGAACCTGGAAGGACCTCACGGATTCGGTCAACCTGATGGCCAGCAACCTGACCGGCCAGGTGCGTAATATTGCCGAGGTAGCGACCGCGGTGGCCAGCGGCGACCTCTCGCGAAAAATCACCGTGGATGTGCGCGGCGAAATTCTGCAGCTCAAAGAAGCCATCAACACCATGGTCGATCAGCTGCGCTCCTTCGCTTCCGAAGTAACGCGCGTGGCCCGCGAAGTAGGTACGGACGGCAAGTTGGGCGGCCAGGCGGTGGTGCCCGGCGTGGCCGGAACGTGGAAGGATCTGACCGATTCAGTGAATGCGATGGCCGGCAATCTTACGGCGCAGGTCCGCAATATCGCCGAAGTTACGACAGCCGTGGCCCGCGGCGATCTGTCGCGCAAAATCACCGTGGACGTGAAAGGCGAAATTCTTGAACTCAAAGACACCATCAACACGATGGTGGACCAGCTCAACGCGTTTGCCGGAGAAGTAACCCGCGTGGCGCGCGAAGTCGGTACTGAAGGCAAGCTGGGAGGCCAGGCGCAGGTTCCCGGCGTAGGCGGCACCTGGAAAGACCTGACTGACAATGTAAACTTCATGGCCTCGAACCTCACCGGCCAGGTGCGCAACATTGCCGAGGTAGCCACCGCCATCGCTACCGGCGATCTTTCCAAGAAAATCACGGTGGATGTGCGCGGCGAAATCCTGCAGCTCAAGGAAACGCTGAACACGATGGTCGATCAGCTCAACCGCTTCGCGGGAGAAGTAACGCGCGTGGCCCGCGAAGTGGGAACGGAAGGGCGTTTGGGCGGCCAGGCCAACGTGCCCGGCGTGGCGGGTACGTGGAAAGACCTTACCGATTCGGTCAATTCCATGGCCGGCAATCTAACGGCGCAGGTGCGCAACATCGCCGAAGTCACGACGGCTGTGGCTCGTGGCGATTTGTCGCGCAAAATCACCGTGGACGTGAAAGGCGAAATTCTGGAGCTGAAGAACACCATCAACACCATGGTGGATCAGCTCAACGCCTTCGCCGGTGAAGTGACGCGTGTGGCCCGCGAGGTCGGCACCGAGGGCAAGCTGGGCGGCCAGGCCCGCGTGCCGGGCGTGGCCGGCACCTGGAAAGACCTTACCGACAACGTGAACTTCATGGCCGGAAACCTGACGGCCCAGGTGCGCAACATCGCAGAAGTGGCAACGGCCGTAGCCCGCGGCGATTTGTCGCGAAAAATCACCGTGGACGTGAGGGGCGAGATCCTCGAACTCAAAGACACTCTCAACACCATGGTGGACCAGTTGCGTTCCTTCGCGTCGGAAGTGACGCGCGTGGCCCGCGAGGTCGGAACTGACGGCAAACTGGGCGGCCAGGCACAGGTGCCGGGCGTCGGCGGCACCTGGAAAGACCTTACCGATTCGGTCAACTCCATGGCCAGCAATCTCACCGGCCAGGTGCGCAACATTGCGGAAGTCTCCACGGCCATTGCCAACGGCGATTTGTCAAAGAAAATCACGGTCAACGTCAGCGGCGAAATTCTGCTGCTGAAGGAAACCATCAACACCATGGTGGACCAGCTCAACGCCTTCGCGGGAGAAGTGACCCGCGTGGCCCGCGAAGTGGGAACTGAAGGACGGCTGGGCGGCCAGGCCGACGTGCCCGGCGTTGCCGGTACCTGGAAAGACCTTACCGACTCCGTCAACTCGATGGCCGGAAACCTCACCGCGCAGGTGCGCAACATTGCCGAAGTGACTACGGCTGTCGCTCGCGGCGATTTGTCGCGCAAGATTACTGTCGACGTGAAGGGAGAAATTCTCGAGCTGAAGAACACCATCAACACCATGGTGGACCAGCTCAACGCCTTCGCCGCCGAGGTCACCCGCGTGGCCCGCGAAGTGGGAACCGAAGGCAAACTGGGCGGCCAGGCGCAGGTCCCGGGCGTGGCCGGAACGTGGAAGGACCTCACCGACAACGTCAACGTCATGGCCGCAAACCTCACCGAGCAGGTGCGCGGCATCGTCAAAGTGGTGACCGCGGTCGCCAACGGAGTACTCACGCAGAAGTTGACGGTCAACGCCAAGGGCGAAGTCGCCGCCCTCGCCGAGACCATCAATAACATGACCGATACACTGGCCACGTTTGCCGACCAGGTGACCACGGTCGCCCGCGAAGTCGGCGTGGAAGGCCGCCTTGGCGGCCAGGCCAATGTGCCCGGCGCGGCCGGCACGTGGAAAGACCTCACCGGCAACGTAAACCTGCTGGCTGACAATCTGACCAACCAGGTGCGCGCCATCGCAGAAGTGGCCACCGCTGTGACTAAGGGCGATTTGACCCGCTCGATTCAGGTGGAGGCGCGAGGCGAGGTCGCCGAACTGAAAGACAACATCAACACCATGATTAACAACCTGCGCGCCACCACGGAGCGCAACACCGAGCAGGACTGGCTCAAGACCAACCTGGCTCGTTTCACCGGCATGCTGCAGGGCCAGCGTGACCTGACCACGGTGGGACGGCTGCTGCTTTCTGAACTCACTCCGCTGGTGAACGCTCAGCAAGGCGTGATTTACCAAATGGAGGACGAAGATTCCAAGCAAATGGTGCTGCTCTCGGCGTTTGCTGCCGACGGCGAGGACAATCACCTGCGGCGACTCAAGCTGGGAGAGGGCTTGATTGGACAGTGCGCGGCGGAGAAGCGCCGCATGCTGATCAGCGATCTGCCTCCGAACAGTATTTCAATTCGCTCCGGTCTGTTCGAAGCGGTTCCGCGCAACGTGATCGTTCTGCCGGTTCTCTTCGAGGACCGGGTGAAAGCCGTGATCGAACTCGCCTCTCTCGGCATTTTCACCGCATCGCACCTGGCATTTCTGGAACAGCTCACCGCCAGCATCGGCATCGTGCTGAACAGCATTGAAGCCACCATGCAGACGGAGGGCTTGCTCAAGCAGTCGCAGCAGCTCGCCACCGAACTGCAGACGCAGCAGAAAGAGCTGCAGCAGACCAACGAGCAGTTGGCGCAAAAGGCGCAGCAGTTGGCGGAACAGAACGTTGAAGTGGAGCGCAAGAACCAGGAAATCGAGCAGGCCCGCCGCGCTCTGGAGGAAAAGGCGAAAGAGCTTGCGCTGACCTCCAAATACAAGTCGGAGTTCCTGGCCAACATGTCGCACGAACTGCGGACCCCGCTCAACAGCATTCTGGTTCTGGGGCAGCAGCTCAGCGAAAATCCCGACGGCAACTTGACCCCCAAGCAAGTCGAATTTGCCCGCACCATTCATGGCGCCGGCACGGATTTGCTGAACCTGATCAGCGATATTCTCGACTTGTCGAAGATCGAGTCCGGCACGGTGTCGGTCCAGGCGGAAGAAGTCGCCTTCTCCGGCCTGCTCGACACCGTGGCGCGTCCATTCCGCCATGAGGCGGAGAATCGCCGGCTGGCTTTCGAAGTAAGGACCAGCGCACAACTCGGCCGCAGCCTGGTCACGGATTCGAAGCGCTTGCAGCAAGTGCTCAAGAACCTGCTGTCCAACGCCTTCAAGTTCACTGAGCAGGGCAGCGTTCGTCTCACAGTCTCCGCGGCCACCGGCGGCTGGAGCGAGGAGCATCCGATTCTGGGCAAGACGGCTCCGGTCGTCTCCTTCGAAGTGACGGACACCGGTATCGGCATCCCGATGGAGAAGCAGCGCATCATCTTCGAGGCGTTCCAGCAGGCGGACGCCGGCACCAGCCGCAAGTACGGCGGAACCGGTCTGGGTCTGGCCATCAGCCGCGAACTGGCCAGCCTCCTGGGTGGTGAGATCCAGCTTCGCAGCACTCCGGGCGAAGGCAGTACCTTCACGCTGTATCTGCCGCAGTCGTATGAAGGGCCCTCAACAACCGATACGAGCAGGTTAGACAAGGGCTCGGTATCCGTGAGTTTTCCGCTGAAGCACTCCGGCCCCAGCGTGACTTTGGTGCCGGCAGAGCATATCGCCGATGACCGGGAGAACCTGCAGGCTGAGGACGCGACCTTGCTGATCGTCGAGGACGATCCGCATTATGCGCGCGCATTATGCGACCTTGCCCACGACCAGGGGTTCAAGGTTCTGCTCGCCATGCGAGGGGCCGAAGCCCTGAATCTGGCGCGCGAGTTCCGGCCCACCGCGGTGTCACTGGATGTTTTCCTGCCCGATATGCTGGGATGGACGGTTCTGAACCATCTGAAACAGGATCCGGCCACGCGCCACATTCCAGTGCAGGTCCTGACCCTCGATGAAGACCGCAACCACGGGCTTTCGCGCGGCGCGTTTTCTTTCGTGACCAAGCCCATCACTACCGAAGGGCTGGAGGCGGCTCTGTCGCGGATCAAGGAATACGCCGCGCCTCGCCGCAAGCGTCTGTTGGTGGTGGAGGACAATCCGGCAGAGCAGTTGAGCATCAGGGAACTGCTGGGCTACGAAGACATCACCGTGGAGACGGCTACTACCGGAAAAGAGGCGCTCGACGCCCTGAGCGGTGAGCCGTTCGACTGTGTGGTCCTCGATTTGCGGCTTCCCGACATGTCGGGATTCGACCTCCTGGAACAATTTCGCGGCCGCCCCGAGCTTCGCGATTTGCCGGTCGTGGTATTTACCGGGAAGGAATTGACGCCGGACGAGAACACCCGCCTGCACAGCCTGGCCCGCAGTGTGGTGGTGAAGGGTGTGGAGTCGCCCGAGCGCCTGCTGGATGAGACGGCGCTGTTCCTGCATCGCGTAGTCACCGATCTTCCTCCTGAAAAGCAGAGGATGCTGGAACGCCTGCACCGGTCGGATGAAGCGTTGCAGGGCAGGAAGGTGCTGGTGGTGGATGATGACGTGCGCAACATCTTCACTCTCAGCAGTGTTCTGGAACGAAGAGGCATGACTGTCCTGACTGCGGGGACCGGACGGGAGGCGATCGGAATTCTGGAATCAACTCCCGATCTGGCCATCGTGCTCATGGACATCATGATGCCGGAGATGGATGGTTATGAAACCATGCAGGTCATCCGCCGGAATCCTTCATTTCATCGCCTGCCGATTATCGCGTTGACGGCCAAGGCGATGAAAGGCGACCGCGAGAAGTGTCTGGAAGCGGGCGCCTCGGAGTATCTCGCCAAGCCGGTGAACACCGAGCAGTTGCTCTCTTCGCTGCGGATGGCGCTGCACAGGTAGATGGCGCGTGTTTGGGGGCCTGCGCGATTGCAGCGCAGGCGAGGATCAAAGAACATGAGTGCACACGACAAAGTAAATATCCTCATGGTGGACGATCAGCCCGCCAAGTTACTGAGTTATGAGGTGATTCTCGCGGAGCTGGGCGAAAACCTGATCAAGGCGACGTCAGGGAGAGAGGCGCTGGAGTGCCTTCTGAAAAACGACATTGCCGTGGTGCTGATGGATGTGAGCATGCCGGAGCTCGACGGCTTTGAACTGGCGCGCATGATCCGGCAGCATCCTCGCTTTCAGAAGACGGCCATCATCTTTATTTCCGCGGTGCGCTTAACCGATCTGGATCGCCTCCAGGGCTACCAGCGTGGAGCCGCGGACTACATTTCCGTGCCCGTGATCCCGGAGCTTTTGCGGGCGAAGGTCAGCGTTTTCGCTGAGCTGCATCGGCAGGCGCGGCAGTTGGAAAAGTTGAACCACGAACTGCGGCATCTCTCAGGACGGCTGATTGCGCTGCAGGATCAGGAAAGGCGCCGCATCGCCCGTGAGCTGCACGAAGGCCTGGGGCAGGAACTGGTGGCCACAAAGATGCTGCTGCATCGGCTCCTTCACGAGAACGCGGATGAGACCAGGAAGCAGATTGGGGTCGAGGCTGGAGATACCATCGACCGGGCGATCCAGCAGATTCGCAGTATGTCTCACCTCCTGCATCCTCCTCTGTTGGACGAGATCGGCTTGAGGTCGGCGCTCCGCTGGTATCTGGAGGGTTTCAGCCAGCGCTGCGGGATTGAAACCGCGCTCGAAGTCGAGCCCGACTTCCCCCGCTTAACATCTGAGCTTGAGACTGCCATCTTCCGAATCATTCAGGAGGCGCTGACTAACGTTTTTCGCCATTCGGAAGCGCGCAAAGCCTGGGTCAAGCTTCACATGCAGGGAACCCAGGTTACGGTTTCGGTGCGTGACGACGGCAAAGGCATCGGTGAACCGGTTGCGGAACTGCGGCCGGGAAGCATCGGCATCGGAATTGGCGGAATGAGGCAGCGGGCGAAGGAGTTTGGCGGAGACTTGCGACTGGCGCCGGCCGAGCCGGGAACCCTGGTGGAGATTGTGATTCCGTCGGCAAACGCCGTGCTTGACGATACCCCGGTCAGCGCTTAACGCCACGGGGCCCGCGGTGGCGCAGGCCGTTACGCCGCCGGATCATGACCGCTGCTGACAGCCTGCGTGGGCATCTGCACCTGAATAATGTTGTTCTTCACCGCATAAACCACCAAATCCCTGATGGAATGGAATCCCAGCTTTCGCATGATGTTGCTGCGGTGTGTTTCTGCAGTTTTGGTGCTGAGGTTGAGCAGGGAAGCAACTTCTTTCGAACTCTTTCCCTCCGCCAGCAGTTGAATCACTTCCCGCTCCCGGGGCGTCAGTTCAGGCAAGCGCGGGGAATGCCCACTGGAGCCGTTGTGCCCGCGGTCAAGAAATCCCGCGAGTACCAGGTCGTTTACCCGGGGAGTGAAGAACATGCGGTTGCGCTGGATGGCTTCGACCGCGGCCACCAGATCCCGCGCGGCGTCCGACTTCAGGACAAATCCGCGGGCCCCGGCATCGAGTGCTTCGCGGATGACCTGGTCGGAGTCGGTAATGGTGAGAACGATAATCTTATAGTGAGGGCTTTGCTGCATCAGTTGACGCGTGGCTACCAAGCCGTTGAGATGGGGCATCCCGATGTCGAGGATCACTACATCCGGCTTCAACAGTTTGGCTTTGTCCACGGCATCGCGCCCGTTGGACGCCTCTCCGCAGATTTCCCAGCCCTCGTGTGATTGCAGGAGGGTGCATAAACCCTGGCGTACAACTTCGTGATCGTCAGCAATCAGGATTCGAAGCTTCATTTCGTTCCCCCCGAGAATGCTTGTCGAGTTTGAGGCAATGCTGACCGCTAAGGGTACTGATTACCGTAATTTGCTGGTCACCCAACACTGCCGGTATTCGTACAAAATGCACGGCAACGAGTCCGAAATTCAGACGAGGGCAGAAAGACCCTAAGAGTTTACCCGAGGAAGGCTCCCTGCCGAATACAGGGTTTCATGTATTCCTGTGTGAAAGCTCACCAATGGGTAAGCGGGAAATCGCGAGGCGTTTCCGCCTCAGCGATGATCCAAAACAAGCCCGGAAAGCGGGTTTGAGGAGGAGTGGCCGGCCTTCGCAGCCGGAGCTGCGGTGAATATCCTTTTCCCCTCGAGAGTCGCCCTCGGGACTCGGCGCGCAACGCTGGTCGATTGCGCCGAACCCCAGAGGCACGTCTCGTAAGGTGGATATGGGGGGATTGCGTCGAACTGGAGCACCTCAGACGCGGCCCATTAGTACGAGGATGAGGAGAATCACAACCACCAGCCCCAGGCCGCCGCTGGGATAGTAGCCCCAGCCGCTGCTGTAAGGCCAGGTAGGCAGGGCACCGATCAGAAGCAGGATCAAAATGATCAGCAGAATGGTTGACATGAAGAGCCTCCACAGAGAAGTCAGCTGCGAGTGAACTCGCGGCCGGTTGAGTACGGCGTGGTTGCATCCTCCCAAAGAAAGTTGGGAGAGCGGGACTGCGGCACCCAGGGAATCAGCCTGCCAACTGCGAGGTCATCGCCAACGGGGCGCGGGCCGGCGGCGGCGGATTCGGTTCCAACAACTGCTCCCAGTCCGGGACCATCGGCGAAACCGTCACCTTGCTGCGTTCACGGCGGGCCGGTTCAGGCCGCGCGGCATCGCGGCTCGTCTCCCTGGGAGTCATCAGCAGCTCGCGAATCCGCATTTTTGCCTTGTGCAGCTGCGACTTCGAGTTGCCGGTGGAGCAGCCGAGGAAGTCGGCGATTTCGCGGTGTTCGTAGCCTTCGACCTCGTGCAGCAGGAAGACCGTCCGGTATCCGTCGGGCAGTTCACTGATGGCGCGAGTCAGGGCTACGCGATCCACGCAACTCGCCAGCCGGCCGTCGCGGGTGCCGTATTCCCGGCAAACCGGATGCGAGTCGGCATTCTTGCTGTACGGCTCATCCAGGGAAAGAGGAGTGAGCGATTTCTTGCGGAACCGCATCAGCACCGTGTTCACAGCGATGCGGTAGAGCCAGGTCGACAGTGCAGAGTCGCCACGGAAGGTGGAGAGCTTGCGAAACACCTGCAAAAACGCGTCCTGTGTCAGGTCTTCCGCTTCCGCCGTGTTGTTGGTCATACGGAGGCACAGGGAATAGATCCGTGTTTTGTGGGTATGGAATAAGGTGGCGAAGGCATCGGCGTCACCTTCCTGCGCCCGCCGAATAAGATCGGAATTCAACCTTTCAGGGGTTGCACAATCGCTGTTCACTCGTGTCTCCTTTCAGTCGTCGGGCTGGTCTGGAAAACTGCTCGCCCGGGTTGTTGCAGAAGTGAGCGTAGATTGCTAGAGAAGATTGTCCAATCCGGTTGTGTCTGTACGACCTTCGATGAGTTGCTGTAAGGTGACCCGCATTACCCGGGCACCGGGCCGGAATGTAGTGGGATGATTAGGGAAAATCTTCCATTGGACTACAGTCCTGACAGGATTGTTGGCGCACGAGCAGGCAGTTATGCTGCGAGTCATTACGACATCGCTCCTCGATTTAGACCCACCTTTCGAGCAGGAGCCAGCGCTGAGAAGCTGGCTCCTGCTTCTCGCCTTTTTGGGGTTTAAAACCAAGACATTGGAGAGCTGTGGAACGAATTAGGTGGTAGTGAGGGAACGCGACCGAGCGCTTGGCGGGAACCGGCCTAAGAAAGTTTTTCTCGGTCGAGGGAATCTTCAAAACAATCTGAGGTGTGAAATACAGGATTGACCCGATACTCATCCGTTCTCGAATCGGCTATTGATAAAGGCACCCCAAACGCGAAGACAGCCGGACGCAGGCGGTTCACATCCTCCCCGAGTTGCGCCGCCTGCTGCCGGTTTTTGCGAATTCGCCCCTGGCCGCTTTCCGACCCACTAGTCCATAACCAGCGACACCGCAGACAAGAAAAAGAGATTAGAGATTCAGGAAAGCTATGCCCTTTCGGCCAAACGGGATGATTTGTGCACCGGCAGGGATGAGTACTTGTGAGAGGCGGGAGTGGAAAAAAACGAAGAAGCGTCGCGGATTCGCAGGAGCCAATCCAGGTTACGCTGCGGCAATCCGCGACGATTTGGGATTTGCATTCACCTCCAGTGTGTTTCACCACATCACTGGCGGCATAAGCTCAGCGGGAGGCTGCGTGGCTGGCCGGCTTCTCCTGGAGCGGCTCCGACGCGATCCAGTTATTGATTTCTTTCTCGGCTTCTTCTTTCGTGACGCCATAGCGCTCCTGGATTTTGCCTAGCAGTTTGTCTCTGCTGCCGGCGATCACCTGCACGTCGTCATCCGTCAGCTTGCCCCATTTTTGTCTAACCGTGCCTGCTGCCTGCTTCCACTTGCCTTCTATCTGGTCCCAATTCATTGTGGTCTCTCCTTAGAATTTTTATTTCACCGCCGATATAGGCAACCGTAGGCCAGCGGATCATCCGTCGCAATCGGGTGACAGGGGTACCGAGCCTGGCGGAATGCAGTACGCCTTTTGAAACGTTGCACTCGAACGTTGAACAGGGCCCAGCGCCAGGGCCGGCGCTACTCAGTGC
>Ga0335077_10003232_pt1 | contig 19613 bp, 17 predicted proteins | sample Lox_Sample_31_FD_207151 | JGI IMG/M metagenome (GOLD analysis project Ga0335077, IMG submission 207151) | Soil microbial communities from Loxahatchee National Wildlife Refuge, Florida, United States - Lox_Sample_3.1 | ecosystem: Environmental > Terrestrial > Soil > Wetlands | place: USA...
CGAAGGGTCAGGGTGTGGGGGTGGCGAGCTCGGCCACTGCCCAGTCCTTTCGGGCGACGGCATTTTCGATCTTCAGCCAATCCGGGTCGGCAGGAAGATCCGCCGTTCGTCCGATCCATCGTTTGCCGTCCCACTTCATTCCGCTGGCTGGATACAGTTGCCGGCACGGCTGGTTGTATTGCGTTTCCTTGTACAGGCCGGCAATCGGATGATCGCCCTCCACCAGTGTCTTGAGGGAATTCAGAAGAGCGTACTCGATTCCGAATCCAAAGGCCCGGCAGCTCAATACGAAAACCGGGATTTCGAGACCCTCCGGTTTCCAGTCAACGCGCATTACACCCACCACACCCATGCTGCCGAATTTGTCGGCCGCCTCCACGGTTATCACCGAGTGGGTCAGGCCCATTCCGTCCTCGAGCTCGCGTGCGGTGGTCCGGCTGCCGCATAGGTTGAACTGGTTGGTGCGATTGATGAGCTCGGCCGCCCGCTTCAACCCGGAACGGCTGGATTCGACGATCTTCACCGAAATCTGCAACGCCTTCAAAGCGGCCGTTTCGTCTTCGAGGGTTACCGGATCCCGGGATAACTCGCTCACGAAGCGGTCCCGTTCTACGCGTTCATGATACTGACGGGTGCGATCCTCATCTGGTTGGGATGGCAGGCACCCCTGCCAATGCGCGAGCAGCTTCCAGGTCGCTGCTTCCGCGGCATTCAGGGTCAGAACATCCGGAAAAGCGTTCTTGATTCGCTCCAACTCATCCGGCCGATCGTCGATGAAGACGAAATCCTTCAACTTCAGATTCAACTCGTCGCGAATCGCCGCCATGTTAGCGGCCTTGGGGTTCCAGTTGATTTGCGGCGCGACAAAGTCAGCTGCCTCCAGCGCTGCGCCGGCCCACTGAACGTTCGTGGGATCGTTCTTGGAATTAATCGAAAGCAGCACGCCGCGCCGCCTCAATTCCTTGAGCGTGGCCTGCCGGTCGAGATAGTGCTTCACTGCTCCTTCGCCGATCACTCCGTCCCACAGCGTGTTATCCAGATCGCAGACTACGACCTTCTTGCTGGTTAGGAACGTTGAGGCAAAGACTGCCTCGAAATACAGGGCGCGGCCCAATTCGCAGCCCAGCCGCGTCGGGTGGAACGCGTGGCTGTTCAGATAGGTCTGGCCCAGTTGCAATTCGCTGGCCCCGGCGCGCAACGAATCCTCGTTAAGCAGGCGCACGTTCGATTCGAGGGAAGGGCCGTTCAAATAATTTGCGATGCCGCGATTAATGATCTCTCGCGCCTGCGCCCGGTTGCGCCGTGACATCAGGTTCTTGGCGAGGCCCGAAACGTTGTCGAACGACTGGATCGCGCCGGCCGTGTTGTGGACGTAGATCGGACACTGTAATTGACTCGCCAGGGTGTCCACAGTCAACAGCACTTCTTTCAAGAATGTGTCCACATGCGCCGACGTCTTCGCACCGCTCCACAGGAGGCTCGCCGGGTTGAGCAACACATCGTACTCGGGAAGATAACGATGACTGAAGGGGCTGAAGAAGACCAAGTCGAACTCCGCACCAAGAGTCCGGATCCGGTTTCGCAGAATGGGCTGCACCCGCTCGTTGATGATCGTCGGCTCGAAGCTGATTTGAGCGGCGGCACACGGGCCTGAGAGCGCCGCGATGATTTCAAACTGAATGCAATCTCCGATGAACAGAATCCGCTGTTTCTTGAGTGCCGGCTTCGACAGCAGACTCGCGGCTTGATCCAGCTCCGACTCCAGAAGACGCATGGCTTCAGCGGAGCATCGCGACTCCAGGATCGCGGTCCAGGCCGTCTTCGTGAACTCGATCGCTCTGTCCGGTTTGTAATCGCTGGGTGCGCCCTCCTCGGACAGCTCGCGGATCATACGCGAGTGAACCCAGCCGGCGAACAGCTCCCGGTATAGCGGGTTGCCGGTTTCGAACCATGCCACCAGAAGATCGATCGACGTCAGGAGCTGGGAACGGCCCCACTCCTCCACTTCCTCGAACTTCTGCGGGATTTTCCAGCTTGCGCACGCTTCCTCGCGCACCGAACGATACAAGGCTTGGCTGAGCGCGGCTGCGTTTTGCCGCAACACCTTCGCCAATTGTTTGCCAGTGCGACGGCCATCGCGAACGGCTGCGCGTCGCTTGAGCCGAATGAGCCCAAAACCTTCCAGAGAATCATAGTGCGCTGTTCAGGTTATCTTTCTTCCCTAAACTTGCGTACCATTCCCGGCTATTTTTAGACTCAAGGGGAGTTGCTACCGGCCGGCCGCCGTCTTAACGGTGACTTTCACCTGCGCGTTGGTCCAGCAGCACTGAAATCCACGCCCGCCGGGGCCCGACCAGTCGTTGGCTACCACGGAGAGCACATATTCCCCGGGTTGGCTGAAGGTCGCCGTGGTGGTTGCTTTGCCGTTGAATGCCGCTTGCGAGTTCGGATCATCCGCTTTCTCAACCGTCGGCCGCGCACTGGCAAAGGTAACATCGCCCGGGCCGCGGAACTTGTTCCATGTGATCGACACGGGCGTGGTTTTGGGATCGCGCATCCCCGGCACCAATTTGGCATCGTCGCTCAACAAAACTGTCAGAGTCAGCGGTTCGGACACCTGAGTGGAGAGCGTCGCCGCAATCGGCCGCGGGCCCTGCACGGAACCGTCGCCTTCGAATCGGATCACGGGCGGGGTGTTGCCGGTGGCGTCCCGGAAGGGCGAGAGCTCCCATAGTGCATTCAAGCTACCGGGAACCGTGGTGGTCTTGCCGTTGGCGGTGATCGTCCAATTCAGCTTCTGCGTGCCGAAATCCTTCGGCACCGTGACGGTGAAGAGCCCCCATTGCCGCCCGAGCAGAAAGTGTGTCGGCTGGCCCTGGTCCGGTCCGCCCGGTTCAATCTTGTTGTCCGGCCCGACGGGGATATCCAGTTCCTGTTTCTGGTTCCGATTGTAGTAACCGAACAAAATGCTGAACGTGCCGTCCTTATTGGCAAACCATCCTTCAAATGCGGCGGTCACGCTTTGCCCGGTATTGTGAAAGGGCTCAAGCGGTAGATTCTGTGCCCGCAAGCCGAGGGGCGCAGTCAACCAAAGGGCCATCCAACAAGTGGCGGCCCTGGCGAATTGTGCCGGCATGGCGGCTATCGGGACGCTCTCTCGGCAGGGGCTGGCTGCTTGGTTTTCTGCTGTTCGAGCCACTGCTGATAATCCTCATCACTGATGTACGTGACGTTCACCCACGCGTGGGCCATCTCATCAACGGTTCGGTCGCCCCAGCCAACCCACTGGTTCGGATCGGGGTTGTTGGGGTTCGCCGCCGTGTTGTCGTGCCAGGCGGTGAAGTGCAACAACGTGCCCTTGGGAAGCACCGGAGCCGCGTCGTCGGCGTAGATGTAGTTGATCATCCAGTTGAAATTGAAATGATCGACGTAGCTGAGTATCTGCCGCCGGCCATCCGGATAAATGGCTTCCATCGACATCGCCTTGCCGCGCAGATGCATGTGCGGCTGGAAATTCTCCAGGCGCGCCGGTTGCTGCAACCGGAAGTAGCCTTCCGTCTCGGACATCGAGTTGGGCGGGATGTCGAGCGAAAGCCAGCCATTATTGAATGGGACGACTTGCAACGCCATCAAACGTGTCCGGTACTTAGGCTCCTGGCCCTTCGGATAGAGATACACCGCCAGTTCGGCGTGATCGCGAATCTCTTCGCCGACCGCATGCATATGCATCTCCCACCAGATGTGTGCTCCCGGCAGCAGCAGCTTGCCGGTATTGGGCCGGTAGATGTCGTAATTTTTGCCGATGGCCCACTCCATCAGAAGGCCGGGACCGGCATTGAGTTCCAACCCGCGATTCGCTCCCGGTTCGTCCTGCTGGAGTTCCGCTAGAACATGGTGCATGATCTTGCGGCCCGCCGGTGTGCCCGGACGGATCTCCACCGCACGAACCCAGCGCGGCTCGGTGAGCGGGACCTCCGTGTAGGGTTTGAACCACACATCCTGCCCCTTCGCCGGCATCGTGTACGCGTCGGACTTTATTACGAGGTCAGGCTGTCCGAATTGCTTGGCGAGTTGCCAACCGTTCAGGTCCGGCCACTCTTTCGCGGGAGGCATGTCTTTCGGATCGCCCATTGGCGAGCCTGCGTCGACCCACCGCACGATGGTCGAAATCTGCTCGTCCGAAAGCGAGATGTCATTCTGGAAATGCTGGATGCCGACCGTCTTATCGATGTGCCAGGGCGGCATCTGGCGCGTAATCACGCGCTCGCGAATGGCCTTGGCCCATGGACGCGTCTCTTGATAGGTCACCAGCGACATCGGCGCCATGGAGCCTTTGCGGTGGCAATCCTGGCACTTCGCTTGAAGGATGGGTGCTACATCCTTGGTGAACGTTACCGGCGTTGCCGGCAAGCCCGCTGCCAACAGGGAACCGGTAAATACCGCCAGGCTCCCAACGATCAGGCCACAAACGCTTTTTGTTCGCCTCATCACTACTCCTTTTTGCTCCGCCCTTGCCACCTATCGCTCGGTAGGTATTCTAGCGGGGAGGCGTTGCCGGTGTCAAGGTTAGCGGTTGCGCCATCCCGGGGCCGCCTCCTGAGGCGCGGGCCTGCATCGCGGGATGTTTGCTTATATTCTTAAAATCGAATATTCTTAAATATCGATGCAAAACCTGCTCCGGTCGTACAAGGCCAGTATTTTTCAGGCGCTTGGCCACACGACGCGGATTGCCATCGTAGAAATGTTGCGAAACGGCGAGCTCTCCGCCGGTGAGATCCAGGAGCGCCTTGGCATTGAGCAGGCCAATGTTTCCCAACATCTGGCGATCCTCAGAAATCGCCAGATTCTGGTCAATCGCAAGGAGGGCAACCAGGTCTTCTACTCGCTCAGCAATCCCGTCCTGGTGGAAGTGCTGGATCTCATGCGGCGTTATCTACAGAACAACCTCAAGGACGCCGTGCAAATGCTTGGCGAAATTAAAGCCGAGCGAAGAGCGCGATGAACCGAGACCCACAGCACACGCCCGTTGGCGGTACCGGCTTGCTCCAGCGCGATCACCTGCCGCCATCGCGACACGACCGGCTACGCTCGGCGGTGGACCACGCGGCGCACCTGCTTCCCATGCAGGGTCCGATCGGCGTCTTCATCCACCACAACACACTGCACGCCTTTCAGCATTTGCCCTTTGAGCAGGCTGTGATCGATGCATGGCACTTGTTTGGCGCCGAACCGTATATGAGCGAAGCGGCCTACCGGGCGGAATTGGCGAAGGGACGCATCCGGCTCGAGGACATCGACGCCGTTCTCGAACACGAGCCGGATGCCCTGGTTTTCCCGCGGCTCAGCCGGCACTCGCTGCGGCGCGCCATGATGACTCCGGGGGTGCGCGAATTTGACGCCGCCACCATCCTGTGGCGGGCCGAGCAGGGCGACCTGGCCCGAGACTTCCGCCAACGGGCCCTGCGGGCTCTGTTCGATGCTTGTCTGGCGCGCACTGTAATTCCCGAGGAAGACGACACCGCGCCCAATCCCGTGGACGAGATCATTCACCCGTGGTTGATCCGTTTGGCCTCGGTGTTTCTCGATCAAGGCATGGCCTACTGGCCCATGCCGCGCCGCGAGCAAGGCTTCTATGCCAGCGTCCGCGCGTTGCTTGCGCCGCGAGGCGGAGTCTTCCCCAGATACCTGACCGGCCTGGACGAAGAGTTTTGCCGGCACCAACGGCTTGGTTTTTCGGCAACGGACGCGGTACTGGACTATCTCGATTCCAGCCAGATCCCCGAAGTGGACTGGCAAAGAGTAATTCGGGATGAATTGCTGGCGTTGCCCGGTTGGGCGGGGCTGATGCGCCGGCTCGAAGAAGATCCCGCTCTGGCGCATCATGAGCCGGTGCCATCCTCGTTGATGGATTTCCTGTCCGTGCGGTTGACGATGACCCGCGTGGCTTCGCGCATGACCGCCGGCGAGGCTCCGCCGCAAGAGAGCCCGCTCAAAACTCAGGAGAAACGGCGGCTGAGCCGCGCGGCCCGCATCTATGACGCCGCGCGTGTCGTGTCGCTTTCGGCTGACGAAATCACCAGGCTTTCAGAGGCCGAATGGGCGGCATTCGTGAGTGAAGTAAAAGCATGCAATGGACTGGAGCGCCGCCGCATCCTCCACCTGGCCTACGAGCGCTGGCATGAACGCGAGATTCTGCTTGGCCTGGCAAGCCATCGCGCCTACCGCGGCGAATCCGAGGCTCGAACGAGGCCTGCCGCGCAGGTATTCTTCTGCATCGACGAGCGCGAGGAATCCATGCGGCGCGCGCTCGAGGAAGTGGACCCGGAGGTGGAGACGTTCAGCTCGGCCGGGTACTTCGGCGTTGCCGTGGACTACAAGGGGATCGACGACGCGCAAGCGGCCGCGTTTTGTCCGGTAGTAGTGAAGCCCCAGCACGCTGTGCTCGAACGGCCGAGAGCCGAAGACCGCGGTTTACTCGAGCGGCGCCGTCTGCGGAGGCGGTTTCTCGGCCAGGTGATGCGCCATTCGTTCCTGTCCTCGAAGACGCTGGTGCGCGGTTGGCTCTCGACCACCGCGCTTGGCTTGCTTTCGTCGGTTCCTCTCATTGGTCACCTGCTGGCGCCCCGGCGTTACGCGCAATTGCGTGACTGGATGAACAAGGCGTTTCTCCCCGAGCCGCGCACGGAACTGACCTTGATGCGGAATACCGCGCAATCGCAAGGCGCCGTGACCGGTTTGTTGACGGGATTCGCACCCAAGGAAAAAACAGAAAGGGTGGCGAGCGTCTTGGGGCCCGCGGGTTTGACGCGCGATTTTGCCCGCCTGGTAGTGGTCCTGGGCCATGGATCCACCAGTTTGAACAATCCGCACGAATCGGCCCACGATTGCGGCGCGTGCGGAGGACGCCGCGGCGGACCCAACGCCCGGCTCTTCGCGGCTATGGCCAATCGAGCCGAAGTGCGCGATCGCCTGCGCGAGCGAGGCATCGCGATACCCGCCGACACTTGGTTCATCGGCGGTTATCACGATACCTGTAGCGACGAAGTGGAACTCTACGATCTCGAATCGCTTCCCACCAGCCATCAGCGCGACCTGGATCGTATCCGCGAGTCTCTCGATCGGGCCAAGACTCGGGATGCGCACGAGCGTGCGCGGCGATTCGAATCGTTCCCGGCCGGCGCATCGCCCGACGCTGCCTTACGGCACGTGGAAGAACGCAGCGAACATCTGGCGCAACCACGGCCGGAATATGGCCACTGCACGAATGCCGTCTGCATCGTAGGGCGCCGCAGCCTCACCCGCGGATTGTTCCTCGATCGGCGGGCCTTCCTGGCTTCGTACGATGCTGCGCAGGATCCCGACGATCAAAGTCTCACAGCTCTGCTGGCCGCTGTGGTGCCCGTCTGCGCGGGCATCAGTCTCGAATACTACTTCTCTTTCGTCGATAACGATCGCTACGGGTGCGGCACCAAACTCCCTCACAATGTGACGGGCCTGGTGGGCGTGATGGATGGTCACGCCAGCGACCTGCGAACCGGATTGCCTTGGCAAATGGTCGAGATCCATGAGCCGGTACGGATTCTCTTCGTGGTCGAGACGACGCCCGAACGCCTGGCGAACGTGGTGAACGCGAGCGCTCCACTCCGGCAGTTGGTCGAGAACCGTTGGATTCGTCTTGCCACCATTGACCCCGCGTCCGGCCGCCTCCATGTTTACCGCGACAGCGGCTTTGAAGAATTCGACGGCCCCGTGGAACGCTTGCCGGTAGCCTTTTCTTCCGCCGAATGGTATGGCGGCAAGCTCCACCATCTCCCCATGGCCTGGATTCAGGCCCAGGCGGGGAGGCAATAAGCGTGGACTTTTCGCAAGCCACGCTTTCGTTCGCGGTCTTAGCCCCCGGCGTAGCCTTCGGTGTATTGGCCTTTCTGTGGTTGCTCGGCTGGGTGCCCACCGAACGGGTGATCTCCAGAATCACCGGCCTGACGTTTTCCGCCGCCATTTTTGCCCTCGCAATGATTGTCTGGAGGCTCGGTGCGACTGGGGATCCTTCCGTCGTGGTGACATTCGGCAACTGGTTTGCCGTGCATGATTACCACTTCCCGCTGGTCCTCATGGCCGACCGCCTCTCCCTGCCATTCCTCGGCTTGACGGCCGTGCTCTCAGGGCTGATCGGGCAATTCTCGGCGACCTACCTGCACCGCGAGCGCGGCTTTCTGCGGTTCTTTCTGCTACTGCATCTGTTCGCGTTTGGATCGTTACTGGCATTTGCCGCCGGTTCGTTCGACCTGCTCGTGGGCGGATGGGAGATGGTGGGCATCACTTCGGTTTTGTTGATCGCTTTCTTTCAGCAGCGAACCGCCCCGGTGGAAAATGGTCTTCGCGTTTTCGCGGTGTACCGCGCCTGCGACATTGGGTTGCTGCTGGGTGTGTTCGCCATGCATCGTTGGGCCGGGACCGCGTCTTTCGCCGGCGGCCTGCCCGATTTAACCGGCACGCAGGCCGCCATCGTTAGCCTGCTGTTGCTGCTTGCGGCCGCCGGAAAAGCGGCGCAGGTGCCTTTTTCCGGATGGCTCCCACGCGCCATGGAAGGCCCCACCCCTTCGAGCGCGATCTTCTACGGCGCCATCTCGATTCACGCCGGCGCCTATCTCCTGCTGCGTGTACAACCGATGATCGTCCAGTCCCCGCTGGCCTCGGCCTTCGTGATCGCGATCGGCGTCCTTACAGCCATACACGGCACCATCGTCGGCCGCGCAAGCGCCGACGCTAAGACCTCGCTGGCGTACGCATCGCTAACGCAGGTCGGCGTGGTGTTTGTGGAAATCGGCTTCGGCTGGAAATGGATCGCCATCACCCACATCCTGGGGCACGCCACGGTCCGGACGCTGCAGTTCCTGCGTGCGCCGTCCATGCTGCACGACTATCACGCCATGCACTCCGCGATTGGGGGAGAGTTATCGCCGGCCGGTCAGCATCTCGAAGAGCTGTTTCCTGAGCCGGTTCAATTGTGGCTCTACCGGTGGGCGCTCGACCGCGGCCATCTCGACACGATCCTCGATCGTTTCGTGATTCATCCCTTGTTCCGCCTGTCCCAGATCTTCGCCCGGCTGGATGGCTTGGGATTGGACCAGCCTGTGGGCCAACAGGAACCGGTAGCCCTTTCGCTGCAGAGTTCCGCGGGCCGGGGGGCCGACTGATGCCGGAATCGGCATTGATTCTCAGCGCCGTCGCGATCGGCATTCCTTGGCTCGCCGCAATCCTGGCGGTGGTGACCGGGCGGCAGTCACGCGTCATTGGCATCGCTGCGGCGTCCGCGTGCGTGTTAGCCAGCGGCATCCTCCTGCATGCCGCACCGCCAGGGGTTTCCCTAAAGGAAGCATTGATGGTGCTGTACTCCTGCCTCGCCATGTTGGCGATGCTGGTGCTCCCGCGGCGCGACTCCAACCCGGGCACGATTGCAGGAATGCTCTTCGTTCTCGGATCCACGCTGCTGGCCTATTCCACCGAGAACCTCCTGATTCTCGTCGCCGCTTGGATTCTGACCACGGTGCCGTTCTTTCGTACGCAGTGGTTCGGCGCCCGCACTTGGCGCCCTCGTGTGGGCCTCCTGCTTTCCAGCATCGCGCTCGCCCTGGCCATCGGCCTCATTGCGGCCGATGGCGGGGCCATGTCGATCGATCGGCTGAGGGACCAGAGCCCCGGAGGGATGGCTGTTTTTTGGCTTCTCGTCGTAGCCGTAATTTTCCGGAAGGGTATCTGCCCCGCTCATGCTTGGGTGGCGGATGCCGCCGAGGGCGGTCCCGCAATCCCTACCGCTCTTCTACTGAATGGCCACTTCGGAGCGCTGCTGGTGGCGAAGTTGATTGTGCCGCTGTTTCCGCATGCGGCCCAAAACCTGTTTCCGGTGCTCTCCTATCTCGCTCTGGCCACCGCGCTCTACGTCGCCATTCGCGCGCTTACCGAGAATTCCCCGCGCCGTCTGCTGGCCTATCTCGCCCTCAGCCAGTCGGCATGCATCCTGGCGGGGCTGGAGAGCGGGACTCCGGAAGGAATGACCGGCGCGTTGGTGCACTGGTTTGTCGTAACCATATCCACCATGGGCCTTTTCGGGATCTTGCGCCTGCTGGAGGTCCGCTTCGGCGAGAACCTGACTGCCAGCCGGCACCTGGGTCTGGCCGAGCATGCGCCGCGCCTGGCGGTATTCTTCGCCATCTTTGGGCTTGCCCTGGTCGGCCTGCCGGGCACCTTGAGTTTCTGTTCGCAGGACCTGTTGATCCACGGAACGTTGATGTCGCATCCGCTAACGGGCCTGCTGCTGCCCCCGGCCATTGCGATGAATGCCGTCAGCGTCTTCCGCCTGTTCGCGCGGCTGTTCCTGGGGAAGCGTCGAACCGGTTTCACGGTGATGGCCGATGCCCTGCCGCGCGAGCGGTGGATTTTGGCGGCGGGCGTTCTATTTGTCGTTTTGGGAGGATTGTTCCCGAACGCGATCGTTTCGCTGGGAGCCAGTGTCCGGGGTGTCGCGGGACCGGTTGCGAGCGCCTCCGTCAGTTCTCGCCGAGCGCCGTGAACATCCTACCGCTTGTGAACCTGATCCTTTTCGTTTTCGCAGACGGTCTCGATCAAATCCGTATCGGCCAATAACTTCACCGGCACTTTAGCGCTCCACGGCTTCACATACGCCTTCGGATCGTCGATCGTGATTTCGATTTCCAGGTGTCCGAAGTTGCGCCGGGTGAAACGCTCGGTGACGTGCGCAGCTTCGGTTTGCGGGTGGCCCTTGGCCGTATCGGTCCAGGAGAGGCCGTTGAAGCCGATGGTGTCCACCACCAGCGTGGCCCCTTCCCAGTGGCCGGTGGAATACCCCAGCCACGTCGGCTGCGGGTCGGTGGGTAGCGGCCGGCCATCCAGAAACACCTGGCGGAACGTGGAGTTCGTGGAGGTCTCGTACAGCAGGACAACCAGCGTCGGCGTCTGCACGATCTTGAACGGATGCGGCGCGTCCGGCGTAGACATATTGATGCGCGGCACGCCGGGCGGCATGCATCGCGATAACGGATCGTCCTGGTGCAACTTGCCCTCGCGCTCGGCCTGAAGCGCTTTCGCCCAGGGCTGCAGGACGACTTCGTCCGGCTTCAAATCGTTGGCCAGATCGTAGAAGTATTCCGGCGCGCTTTCCCAGACTCCCGAGAGATCCGGTTTCCCGTCCATCGCTCTAGGGGCCGGTGCGGTCAGATCCACTTTGCCATCGGCGGTGCGCGGAACTCCTGGCTCGCGATAGCCCAGCCACTGCGCGAAAACCGGAGCCACCAGGCAGAGCCAACCGGCAGCGAGGAGCGTGATTCGCGGGAATGAAACCCCTTGCGGTTGCAATTCGACCAACCAGTGTATCCGTTCAGGTCAGCGACGAGTCAAGCCGCCGCTGGTAGCGGACCTCGTCTACCGTCACGCCCCACGCCGGCTTTGTTCGGCGCAGGCCGTCTGGTGTCCATCCATCGATCCGATAAAATCGCTCCGCGCGGACATTACCCTCCAGCACCCACAGGATCGCGTTGCGGAATCCGAGCTCGTCAAGGCGGGCACGAGCCGCCGACATCAGCGCATTCCCGATCCCCCGGCCCCACCGCTCGGGATCTACATAGAGCGCCATCAACTCCCCGCATTCGGTCAGGTCACGGTCTCGGGCGGGTCCTGTGGTGGCAAACCCATAAACCGACCCCTTTTCACCGGCCACGACCGTCCACGGCGTCAGCGGGTCGGGGTTTCCGAAGGTATATTTTGGCGCCCGATCTTCAGGGCGAAGTTGGTCGAGGTAATCGTCCGGAAGCAGCCCCCGGTAGGCAGCCTGCCAGGACCGCACGTGCACGCGCGCCACAGCCATGGCATCTCCTGGTTCGGCCGGCCGCACCAGCATGACTCAGTATGGCATGCGCCATCCCGCCGCGCCCACCGAAGCTCAGACGTATGACGCCACCTGCTCCAGCGCGCTGGTCGTCTTTCCCGGTCCGCGCCCCCGATGCGCGCTCCAAAATAACCCGACCAATTCGCTGATGAGCGGCATCCGCGGATTAGAGCGCCACGAGGGGTCGTCGAAGGCAATCTTGCACATATCGGGCATTTGCCCGTTCGAATTTCTTTTCCGCGATCCCCAGCGCGCCGATCGAACGGAGAATCTCCAGGCGGTCGAGTAGTTCGCTGGTCAAGTAGGAACCGATAGCGGATTCAGAGCGTCGCTCCGAGAAACTCCCGGATGCCTTCGACGCGCACCCAGAGATCCGGCCGGCGGTCGAGCCACCCCAACTGCTGAAAGCGCCCCATAAAGTGGGCGACCCGCCAGCGAGTGCTTCCGATTGTCCTGGCGAGTTCCGCATTGCTGGGGCTGAACTCGAGCCGAACCCAGCCGGAGTGGGCCCGGGCGGGCAGAAATCGAAAGAGGAGACGCGCCAGCCGCCGCTCCGCACGCTCGGTGACAGAATCGCGAAGGCTTTCCTCGTAGCGGTTTAGGCGGAGCGCCAAATTCTTCAGCAGCCGCAGTGAAAACCGGCGGTCTTTTTGCACATGGTCCAGCAGGTCCGCCCGGCGAAATGTGGAAACCCGAACTGGCGAGAGCGTCTTGGCGATTTGCCCTTGGCCCCGCGGGCCGAGTAGGCACTGTTCGCCGAAGAAGTTCCCCGGCTTCAAATAATCCAAGATCGCCTCGCGTCCGCGCGCCAGTTGCACTCGCCCTGAGCGCAGCAAATATATATTACGGGAAGGGCGGTCGAGGTCAAATATTTTCGTTTTGGCGGGGAAGTCGTGAAAAGCGATGCCCCTTGTGAATTTCTTCCGCGATCGGGAGAGCGAGCTTCGCATACTGTCTCACCTCCCTGCGATTGAACAGGACAATCAGACCTTCTCTGTTCTTATTTTATCTCCTCTGTAACATGCCTGTACCAGTGCCAAATTGCACCAATTGACAACCGCAAGCCGCTTGATGAATATGATGTTATCCGTGAGGTGATCGCTCTGCCCACTGTTGGATTGCGATCCCCGCTGTGTCGCCTCCTTGAGGCTGGCGCGCATCGGCACTGAGGGCGTCTGACAGGCCGCCGTACGCGTCGCGCAATATGGAGGAAATGTGGCAGAGAAGCCGGTCACCAACGTAACCGTTCTGGCAGTTTTTCCTGCCGCGGAAGACCGAACCTCACTCACGAACATTTTTACGGATTCGGATTGGAACGTGCAGTTCACTCGGGATCTTGCGGAAACGCAGACGGCACTCGAGAGATCCTTTGTGGGCGTAGTCATGAGCGATTGCCGCTTGTCAGACGGCCACTGCTGGAAAGATCTTCTAAACGAACTGGAGAAGATGGTAAGTCACCCGCCGCTGATCGTGGCCGACCACCTGGCTGACGAACGCCTTTGGGCAGAGGTGTTGAATCTGGGAGCATATGACCTCCTGGCGAAACCGTTCGATGCCAGAGAAGTTCTGCAGGCAGTCAAGATGGCTTGCCGCCGGCGCGAGAAGGAACACGAAATACTGCCGCGCCGGAAGCCCGCAGGCTCAACTCTACAGGCACCCGCTGGCGAAAAAAGAACGAACGCATCTCATGGGTAGGTAGGCCCGTGATGGGTCGAAGCCAAAAGACAAGGAACTCACATGACCAAACAGCATCATTCAACGAAATCCGCTGGCATCGCCGCGGGCGCCGCGGCCGCGAGGGCGGCTATCGCCGTTGCGGAATCAATTCCGCAGCCCTCGGCTCCTGATCGCGAGCAGATTGCACTACTCGCTTTTCGGTACTGGCAAGAGCGGGGGTGTCCCGAAGGCTCACCCGGAGAGGACTGGTTGCGGGCGGAGACCGATCTGCAAACGCAAGCAGGCAAGGCGGCGCCAGAGTCGGACTAGGTCCAACCTGTCAGACGCACGACTGTTCCATCACGGGCGCCGGCTCAAGGATCCTGGTCACTTTTGCCGGGCCTCGTCCCCGATACGCGCTCCAAAATAACCCGACCAATTCGCTGATGAGCGGCATCCGTGGGTTGGAGCGCCACGAAGGATCGTCGAAGGCAATCTTGGACAGATCGGGCATTGCCCGTTCGAATTCCTCTTCCGAGATCCCCAGCTCTGCAATCGACCGGGGAATCTCCAGGCGGTCGAGGAGCTCGCTGGTCGCATCCACCAGTTTCTGCACTTTCTCCGCGATAGTATCGCCGCCCAACTCGAGCAAGTCCGCTACCATGGCGTACTTCTTGTGTGCAATGTAAGCGCGCAAGTTCGGCGAGGGCATGAACTTGGTCGGCACGGCCGCGTTATACGCAATGACATGCGGCAACATGAGGGCGTTCGCGCGGCCGTGCGCCACGCCGAACCGCGCGCCGAACGCGTGAGCCAGCGCGTGATTCACACCTACGGATGCATTCGAGAATGCCAGAGCCGCGATGCAGGCCGCATTGTGCATCATGCTCCGCGCCTCTTCATCTTTGGGATGCTCATAAGCAATCGGCAGGTACTTGAAGACCAATCGAACCGCTTGCATGGCGTTCGAGTCGGTGTACGGCGAAGCATGAATGGAAACGCCGGCTTCCAGAGCGTGCGTGAGGCAATCGATTCCCGTATCGGCGGTAAGGCCCTTCGGCATGGACATCACAAACTGCGGATCGACGATCGCTACATCCGGGCTCAGCGAGTAGTCGGCAAGCGTCACTTTGCGCCCGCGTTCCCGGTCGATCAGGACGGCGAACGGAGTAACTTCACTGCCGGTGCCGCTGGTCGTCGAGATCGCGATCAATCGTACCGGCTCGGCCTTCGCGGCCGGGTATTGGATCACCCGCTTGCGAATATCCAGAAACGGCGCCGCCAGCTCCTCCAAATCGGCCTCCGGCGACGAGTACTTGAGCCGCATAATCTTGGCCGCGTCGATCACCGATCCGCCGCCCAGCGCCACGATCTGGTCTGCCTTGTGAAGATTGAGCGCGTCCACTCCCTGCAGCACCACCTTGACCTCGGGCTCCGCGTCGGGAATGGCCAGAACGCGCACTGCCGTTTGTGCCGGAATCGCGCGCCGGACCAGATCCAGGTGACCCGATTGCTCCAGGAACGGATTCGTCACGATCAGCGTGGACCGCGATGGGAAATGGCGCAGGTTCTCCACTGCGTTCATGTTGAAGTAGATCTGATTGGGCACGCGGAACCACATATGAGCTTGTGTCCTCCGGGCGACGCGTTTGATATTCAGGTAGTGATAAAGGTTGACATTATCGGTGGTGCTGTTGCCTCCCCCGGTGCCGCATCCGAAGGAAAAGGTGGGCACCATATCGTTGTAGACGCCACCCAGCGCGCCGATCGATCCGGGCGAATTCACGATGATGCGTCCCGCGTTGATTACCTCGCTAAACCTGCGGATGATTTCGTCGTCGCGCGAGAAAACCACAGCCGTGTGGCCCAGCCCCCCGGCGTGATTCACTTGCACGCACACCTGGAGCGCCTCATCGACCGATTTGGCGCGGTAGACAGCCAGCACCGGAAACAGCTTTTCCACCGAGAGCGGATGCTCCCGGCCCACGCCGTGAATCGGCGCAATCAATAATTTGGTTTCCGGCTTCACCCGAAGGCCGCAGGCGCGGGCGATATCGGTGGCCTTCTGGCCGACCGCCATGGGCCGCATGAACCCGGTCTCGGGATCGATCACCGCCCGCCCTAACACCTCGGTCTCTTTCGCGTCACAGATGTGGGCGCCCAGTTCGGCAAACTTCCTGAGGACGGAGTCGTAGATTTCGTCATCGATCACCACCGTTTGTTCGGAGGCGCAGATGGTGCCGTTGTCGAAGGTTTTGGAGGTGATGATGTCCACCACCGCCATGTCCAGTTGCGCCGTCTTTTCCAGATAAACGGGCGTATTTCCCGGCCCCACGCCCAGGGCCGGTTTGCCCGAGCTGTAGGCGGCTTTGACCACCCCCGGCCCACCGGTGGCATCGATCAGCCCGACGTCTTTGTGATGCATCAGGTAGGCATTGTCCTCGAGCGTAGGGGATTCCAGACAACTGAAGACCCCTTGGGGCGCGCCGTGCTTTACCGCGGCCTCATACATGATCCGGACGGCCTCCTGGCCGCAGCGCCAAGCCTTGGGATGGGGACTGAAGATCACCGCGTTGCGCGTCTTGATGGCCATGATGCATTTGAACAGCACTGTCGCGGTAGGGTTCGTAATGGGCGTGAGCGAGAAGATGAGCCCGATCGGTTCCGCAACCTCTACCAGGCCGCGCTCGGGAAACTCGCGGATGATGCCCACGCTGCGTTTGTCGCGGACGTAGTCGTAGACAAATTCCGTAGCCACCATGTTCTTGATGGCCTTGTCTTCGAGGAGCCCAAGCCGGGTCTCCTCAATCGCGAGCCGGGCGAGGTGTTGCGCTTTTTCCAGCCCAGCCAGGACGATCGCCTTGGTGATGCGGTCGACGTCTTGTTGAGAGAATCCCCTAAAGGCTGCGGCGGCATGCTTGCCTCGCTGGGCCAGGCCTTCCAGGTAGGCGATGCGGTCGTCACTGAGGCTGGAAACATTCTCTTTCATGCGTTTGTCCTCCCCGCTGCTTCGAATGTCGATCGCTCCGTGGCCGATCCGTTCACTTTGAAGGTATAAAGATCTCCTTCTCTAGTATCATACGTTATCGCTCTGAGGATGGGAATCCCAACGTTGGAAAATCCGCCGGTCTGCTGGATCGCGAGTACCCTCTACTTTTCTCGGCACACCGGCTGTCGGATAACGCACCCAATGACTGAAACCGATCCCCGGCAAACCAAGCACCCCGATCACAAGGAGCATCTTCGTGCGTGCAGTCATACGTACGAGTCTCCCGCGTCTCTACTGTTGCGCCGAATTCAATCGGTGTAGGCTGGGCGACACGCTCGACGATCGATTAAGTGGGACGCCCCGTTTGCGAACCGTTCCCACGTAGGTGCTGAACCGGGATCGCGTGTCCCCACGAAATGTCGTCTTTCGAAAGCCCTAGAGCGGCGGCCAACCGTTCGCGCTGTGAGGGGCTCGGAGTGTAGTTGCCGGTGGCGATAGCCGTAACCAGTTTGGCATCCAGTCCCGTGATGGTGACGAGCTGGGCGACGCTGATGCCGGCGGCTTCCATGTAATGTGCCAAGGGTTTCATCACGGCCTCCATCTACTTTACGACAACCCGCGCGCGGCCGAGGTTCTGGACACGGGCAAACTGAGTCTTGGGATCGCCCTCACGTTGTGAGGTGGCACGAAGCACAGGGAAGTAGATGCCGGGCTGCGAGTAGGCATGGGTGGCCTGCACGCTCACAGCCGGCTTGATATCGCCGAGCTCCGCCGGAACGTAGGCGCCGGCGCCGTCGAAGTTCCACTCCACCGCCACGACCTTGCCTGTATTGGGTGGAACCTCGATGGTTGCGGAGAGAGTGGCCTCGTGCTGGATCCGAGCCTTCGACACCGAGGACTTCGGGTCGGTGCCGAGGTAACCCGGCTTCGTCCAGAAGTCGTCGGTGTACGCCGGATCCAAATACGGTACATAGCCGGCGACAAGGGCGAGAGGTCCTCCGTTCATCGTCGCGTGGTTCCACCATCCGCGCGGCGGGAAGCCCAAACGCGTCGCTTCTTCGAGCGCACCTCGCTCCTCCTCATTCAGACCGGCGTACGGGTCGCCGCTGCCGCCGGGGTCGATCGCGTCCATGATGGCGGGAAACTTGTCCCTGATCCTCAGCACGCGCAAGGCATGGATCCGCACCGTCATCACGCCGGGGATGGAATGCGGCGATCCCATGACGTAGGGCACAAAGCCGTCCCACACGCCGACGGTGTTCTCCGCACTGCTGATCGTCTGGAACGCACCGCCGCTCCCGCCGTAGAGATATCCATAGATACGGCGATTGCCGTAGATTTCGTTGGCCTTTACGCGCGAGAACTTGGCCGCTTCCGCGTTGACCCGGTAACCTCCAACGGTGGGATCCAGTTTGCCGAACACGGCCTGCTCCGTGGTAGTGGCACGCTCCGCCCCACCAATATTGGTCTGCACGTAATACGCCCCGCTCGCGAGAGCGAAGGCGATGGTGCCCGCCGCGCCATTCTCGCTGGTCAGAAGCTGGTGGGTATTCTGGAAGAACCGTCCCTGATACTGTTCCGGTGGCGGAAAGTAGAACGAGAACCTGGCATCGGTGCCTTTGAACCCGCCGTGAACATAGCGATGGGGCACCGGGGTGTTCCGCTGCTCGTCGATGTCGACATAGGGATCGTTGAACCTGGGGTCGACACAATCACCGGTCACGAACATGGGAGCTCCTGGGGCAGGCGGGGCGCATTTCGACACTGCCGCGGGACTTGTCTGCCGCGAAGCCGTCTGCGTCGAAGCCGTCTGGGTCAGATGGGCGCCGAGGATCTCGCGGTGCAGCCCGATCCAGTCGGCAGCGCCGTCAGCGCCGCCGCTGACGTTCAGCCATTCGACCACGACCGTGCCGTTGAATTTCTTGGGATCAGACGGTCGCACCGTGACGATGCGAGTGGTATAAGGTACAGCCTGGGCGGGCAGCGCGTTCCAACGCCCATCCGCGGTTGGCGCACTGGAGAGCTTGTACGATGAGGCCGTACCGGACACGAAGAACTCGTCGGTCCTGTAGCCCAGGGGCGCGAGATCGAAATTGCTGAGTTGCAGCGCCGGCGGTCCCGCCACCGCGACAACCGTTGGGCTCTCAGCGTACAGGCCGCTCGCCACCAGAAACGATGTGATCGTACAGAAGCTGATCACGCGGTGTCGCATGTTTTTCCTTTCCGCGCCGGCTAGCTTACTTCGTAATCGCGATCTTCCCGAACGGTCTTACGCCCTTTCGATCGCCACCGTAACGGTGTTCACGGGTTCCGGAACGATATACTTGGCCCAGACCTCAATTGCCAGTTTCGGGCGAATCGTGATGTACTGGTTCGGCTGTCCATTACGCGATGCCACGGGTCGGCGGTCCGTGTCCCGCGAGACCTCATATTTAACCTGCTTGACTTCATCTAACAAATAGCTCTCCGAGGAAAGCCGGTAGGGATCGATCCAACCCGTCCGCTGGCTGGTCAACTGCTTGGGCTCATTGGTTTCGTTCCGATAACGCCAGCGCACCGTAACCACTGTTGGGGACTCGCGTGTGACTTCCAGCAACTCAACCTTGACCCCTCCGACTTCGTGGTTCGCGGAGGCAAGAATCTTGTCGGCCGAATCGTAAGCCATGGCAGGAATCACCGCGGACAATAGCCAGACCGTGCAAAGAGTACGCATGCCACCCCTCCTTTGTTGTGAAATCATACTACGAAGGTCGCCCACAAGCGAACATGAACAGAATGCATCCCCGGGGCGCGGTGGCCTGCCGAGCCGATCGTCGGCAGATAGGAACTTGACGACTGCGGTAAACGCGCGCCGGCTCAAGTTCCGGTTTGCCGTCACGGGGAATAAGCCTCAGTTGCGAAAAACGCGTCGTACAGGAATCCTAATGCGACGTTGTGACGATCAGTCCACCAATCCACGGCCTTACGCGCCGGACTTTGGGTAACCCTCGGCGCTCATCACTTCGACTGCGACGAACTGCTCGTTGCCTTCGACCCAGGCGTCGTGACCGGCCGGAATCGCGTATG
>Ga0335077_10003233_pt1 | contig 19612 bp, 18 predicted proteins | sample Lox_Sample_31_FD_207151 | JGI IMG/M metagenome (GOLD analysis project Ga0335077, IMG submission 207151) | Soil microbial communities from Loxahatchee National Wildlife Refuge, Florida, United States - Lox_Sample_3.1 | ecosystem: Environmental > Terrestrial > Soil > Wetlands | place: USA...
ACCAGGGCGCTCTCGACCTCGATCGTCGAGATCCGGTGCCCGGAGACGTTCATCACGTCGTCGACGCGACCCAGTAGCCAGAAGTCGCCGTCCTGGTCGATCCGCGCGCCGTCGCCCGCGAAGTAGACACCCGGGAAGCGTGACCAGTACGTCTCGCGGTAGCGCGCGTCGTCGTTGTAGATCCCACGCAGCATCGCCGGCCACGGGCGGCGCAACACCAGATACCCGCCGCCTCCCGGCCCGACCTCGTTGCCCTGCTCGTCGTACACCGCGGCGTCCACCCCGGGGAACGGCTTGGTCGCCGAGCCCGGCTTCGTGGTCGTCACGCCCGGCAGCGGCGTGATCAGGATCGTCCCGGTCTCGGTCTGCCACCAGGTGTCGACGACCGGCGTGCGGCCGCCGCCGATGTGCTCGCGGTACCACATCCACGCCTCGGGGTTGATCGGCTCGCCGACCGAGCCGAGCAGCCGCAGCGACGAAAGGTCGTGCTTGGCCGCGTGCTCCGGGCCCCACTTCATGTGCGTCCGGATCGCCGTCGGCGCCGTGTAGAGGATGTCCACCTTGTAGCGCTCGACGATCGCCCACCAGCGGTCGCGGTCGGGGAAGTTCGGCACGCCCTCGTAGAGGACGCCGGTCGTCCCGTTGCAGAGGGGCCCGTAGACGATGTAGCTGTGGCCGGTGACCCAGCCGATGTCGGCCGCGCACCAGTAGACCGAGTCGGGCTTGACGTCGAAGATGTAGTGGTGGGTCGCCGCCGTGCCCACGAGGTAGCCGCCGGTGGTGTGGACGATGCCCTTGGGCTTGGCGGTCGTGCCGCTCGTGTAGAGCAGGTAGAGCAGGTCCTCCGAGTCCATCGGCTCCGGAGGGCACGAGGCGGGGTCTGACCCCTCTTCGGCGACGAGCTCGTGCCACCAGAGGTCGCGGTCTTCCGTCCAGCCGACATCACCCCCGGTGCGCCGATGGACGACCGAGTGCCTCACTGCCGGCGACGCCGCCAGCGCCGCGTCGGCGTTCGCCTTCAGCGGCACCGTGCCACCGTTGCGAAGCCCCTCGTCCTGCGTGATCAGAACCTCGCAGCCCATGTCGTTCAGCCGGTCGGCGAGCGCGTCCGACGAGAAGCCGCCGAAGACCACCGTGTGCGGCGCCCCGAGCCGCGCGCAGGCGAGCATCGCCACCGGCGCCTCCGGGACCATGCCCATGTAGATCCCGACCGGCGTGCCCTTCCCGACGCCGAGCTTCTTGAGCGCGTTCGCGAGACGGACGACCTCGTCCTGCAGGTCGGCGTAGGTGATCGTCCGGCGCTCCTCCTCGGGCTCGCCCTCCCAGTAGTAGGCGACCCTGTCGCCGTTCCCGGCCTCGACGTGGCGGTCGACGCAGTTGTAGGCCACGTTCAGCTTCCCGCCCAGATACCACTTCGCGTACGGGAGGTCCCACTCGCAGAGGCTCTCGAAGTCCTCGAACCACGAGACCCGCTCGCGGCCTTCCGTCTCCCAGAACTTCTCGAAGCCGAGCTCGTAGATCTCCGGCTTCGCGTTCGCGTTCGCAGCAAACTCGGGCGGCGGCGGGTAGCGACGCTCCTCCGCGAGGATCGTCTCGATGGCGTCCGCCATCAGGGCGCGAGGTCGTACGGGTAGTCCGTGAGCACCTCGGCCCCGCCCTCGGTGACGAGCACGAGGTCCTCGAGCCGGCAGCCGCCGTAACCGTGGCGGTAGAGCCCCGGCTCGACGGCGATCACGTCGCCCGCGACGAGCTCGCCCGGGCCCCGGCCGAGCGCCGGGTCCTCGTGCACCTCGAGGCCGACCCCGTGGCCGAGCGAGTGGTAGAAGCCGTCCTTCAGCACTTCGCCCGGCTGCTTCGAGAGCAGCGTCGGGTAGCCGTGCTCCTCGAAGACCTTGCTGCAGATCCGGAGCAGCTCGCTCCCGGCGACGCCGGGCTTGACCGCCGCAACAGACGCGTCGAGCGCCTCACGGCAGAGCCGGTGGTACTCGGCCAGCTCCTCCGAGGGCTCCCCGACGACGAAGACGCGCGTCATGTCGGCGAAGCAGCCGGACTCGCGGTCGCGCGGGAAGAGGTCGAGGCAGATGGGCTCGCCGGGCGCGATCGGGCCGGAGCCCATGTCGTGCCCGACCGCAGTTTGCGGCCCGTGCGAGACGATGAACTCGTCCGCGAACGCGCCGTTGGCGGTGAACGCCTGCTCGACCGCCACCTTGAGGCGCTCGCACGTCAGCGGCTCGCCGTCGAGCACGAGATCACCGTTCTTGCGCTCGGCCGCGCGGAGCAGCTCGCGCGCGGCGGTCATGCCGGCCTCGGCCGCGTGCTGGGCGCGCCGGATGCCGGCCAGCTCGGCCTCGTTCTTCACGCGCCGCCGCCGGACGAAGAGCTCGCGGTCGGCGGTCACGTCGATTCCGTTGGCGCGCAGGTGGTCGGCGAGCTCGAGCGGGAACGTCGGCGGGACGGCGGCCCGCTCGATCCCGAAGCGCCGCGCGGCGCGCAGAACGACCTCGAGCTCGATCTCGTCGCGCGAGAGCCCCTGCGTGTAGAGCTCGTCGATCCCGAACTCCTCGTACGGCATCAGCTCCAGGTCGGGGGCGACCACCTTCATCCGGTCGAGCTCGAAGGAGCTTGCGACCACGTGCCTGCTCCCCTCGCGCTCCGCGTAGAGGAACGGGTCGGGGACGGCGAGCGGGACCTCGTGCCGCATCTCGGGCGAGCGGAGCGAATCGGCATGAATGAGGACATCTGCCACGGCGGGCGGGATCGTACCTCTAGAGTTGCTCCACGTGGAAGCGGTGCTCGAACGCGCGCAGGCACTGATCGCCGGATACGACGAGGAGCTCGCTCGCGAGCTGCCGCAAGGGGCGGAGATCTTCGATGCGCACGTCCACCTCGGTCACGACATCGACGGCATGGTCGGCAACTACGAGGAGCTCGAGGCGATCGGCCGGCGCTACCGCATCTCGCGCTGCTTCATGTTCTGCATGGACGAGCCCGACCGCCACCCCGCCTTCCGGGCGCCCAACGACCGAACGCTCGAGCAGGCGGGGCGCTCCGGCGGCCGGCTGATCCCGTTCGTCCGCCTCGACCTCGGCGAGGATCCGATCGAAGAAGCGACCCGCTGCCTCGACCTCGGTGCGCGCGGGATCAAGCTGCACCCGCGGGCCCAGCGCTTCCTGCTGAACGACGAGCGCCTGTCGCCGGTGTTCGCGCTCGCGGCCGAGCGGCGCGTGCCGATCCTGATCCACGGTGGTCGCGGGCTGCCGCCGATCGCCGACAGCCTGGCGCGCCTCGTCGAGGCCTACCCCGACGCGCAGCTGATCATCGCCCACGGCGGAATCGCCGACCTCGCCGAGCTGGCCGGGCACTTCGGCGGCAGGGCCGGCGTCTTCTTCGACACCTCGGTGTGGAGCCCGATCGACCTGCTCACGCTGTTCCATCTCGTCGCGCCGGAACAGGTCGTTTACGCCTCCGACTACCCCTACGGCCAGCAACCGAGCGCGCTGCTGACCTCCCTGCGCACGGCGCGGCTTGCCGGCTTCGACGAGGAGCAGGTGCGCGCGATGCTCTGGGGCAACGCGAACCGGATCGCCGAGGGCGAGGCGCCTCTCGAGCCGTCCCCGCCGCGCGGCGGCGGCACCTTCTCGCAGCCGATGGCCTTGGCGCGGATCCACCAGTACCTGTCGATGGCGACGCCGCTGCTCTGGACGCGGCAGCCGGACACGATCGGTGTCCTCGGGCTCGCGCTGAACGCCACCGCCGACCGCGACGGCCACGCGGAGGAGCGTGAGCAGATCCGCGAGCTGCTCGAGGGCGCGCGCGACATCTGGCGGCTGCTGCCGGAGATCGAGGACGAGCGCGAGCAGCGGACCGCCAGCCGGGTGGCGTTCCGGCTCGTGCACCTGGCGGACATCCTGGCGGTGACCACCGGCGCCTAGGGAAGCGATACCTTGCGCGGCACCTCGCAACCATTGGCCAATGTGAAACGTCAAGTGCTGAACCCGTACGCGGAGGCGTGTGCTTGAGCTCAGGATCAACGGCGGCACGTACGAGGTCGATCCGCCCGTCGGCCAGACGCTTGCGGAGACCCTGCGCGGCGACCTCGGCCTGACAGGCACGAAGATCGCGTGCGCCGAGGGCCACTGCGGCGCCTGCACCGTCCAGCTCGACGGCGTGCCGACGCTCTCCTGCATCACGCTCGTCCACACCGTCGGCGACCGCGAGGTGACCACGATCGAAGGGCTCCGCGACCATCCGCTGGTCGATGCCTTCGTCCGCGCCGACGCGCTCCAGTGCGGCTTCTGCACACCCGGCCAGATCGTCTCGGCCGCCGCGCTGGTCGAGGCCGAGCCCGAGCTGACACCCGAGCGCGTCCGCCATGCGATGGCGGGCAACCTCTGCCGCTGCGGGGCCTATCCGAGAATCGAGGAGGCGATCCTGACGTGGCGCGACTGATCCGGACCGAGAAGGAAGTCGAAGGCACCTACACCGAGCAGTGGGTCGTGGTCGAGGGCGAGGACGAGGCGCTCGACCAGTGGCCGCAGGGCCCGCGCGCCGTCGTCGGCACGCCGGCGCGACGCCAGGACGGCCACCAGCGGGCGCGCGGCGAGGCTCAATACACCGCCGACGTCCAGCTCCCTGGGACGCTCCACGCGGCCGTCCTGCGCAGTCCCTTTGCACACGCGCGCGCGAGGGTCGACCTGAGCCGGGCGCGGGCGGCGGGCTGGGTGCGCGGCGCGATCGGACCGGGCGACTGCCACGTCCTCCAGGAGGAGCCGAGCTTCCACGGCGCGCCCGTCGCGGCGGTGGCGGCGGACAGCCGGCGCGAGGCACGCGCCGCGCTCGAGCTGATCGACGTCGAGTGGGAGGAGCTCGAGCCGCTGCTCGATCCCGAAGAGGCGGTCAAGCGCGAGTCGTTCGTCGACGAGACGAGGCGCTACTCGCGCGGTGACGTCGACGCGGGCTTCGCCGAGGCCGACGTGATCGTCGAGGGCGAGTTCCGCACGCAGGTCGTCCTTCACAACGCGCTCGAGACCCACCAGGCGGTCTGCCGCTGGGAGGGCGAGACGCTCGAGGTCTACACCTCGACCCAGTTCATCTGGGGCGTGCGCGACTCGATCTCGAACCAGCTCGGCCTGCCGCCCGACCGCGTGCGCGTGGTCTGCAATTACATGGGCGGCGGCTTCGGCGCCAAGAACAGCCCGGGCGACCACACGTACATCGCGATCGCGCTGGCCGGCCAGACCGGGCGGCCGGTGCACTGCGCGCTCACGCGCCGCGAGGAGAACCTCGCCGCCGGCAACCGCAACGCGACGATCCAGCGGCTCCGCGCCGGCGCTCGCTCGGACGGGACGCTGGTCGCGCTCGACGGCGAGTACGTGAACGCGATCGGCTGGGCCGGCTTCAACGGCCCGACCTTCGGGCCGATGGAGATGCTCTACGCCTGCGAGAACGTCCGGACCGTCACCTACGGCGCCAAGCTGAACCTGCCGCCGAATGCGGCCTTCCGCGCGCCGGGGTTCGTCGAGGGCACCTTCGGGCTCGAGTGCCTGCTGGACGAGCTGGCGGGCCGGCTCGAGCTCGATCCGCTCGAGCTGCGCCGCCGCAACCACGCCGACAAGGACCTCGTGGACGACCGGCCGTTCTCGTCGAAGAACCTGCTCGAGTGCTACGAGCGCGCCGAGCCGCACTGGGCCAGGCGCGACGAGGTCCGCGCCCGTTCGGAGGGGCCCTGGCGGCGCGGTGTGGGCCTGGCGAGCCAGATCTGGTACGGCGGCGGTGGCCCGCCGTCCTACGCCTGGGTACGGGTCGGTGCCGACGCCCGCGCGACGGTGGTCACGGCGATGCAGGACATCGGCACGGGCACGCGCACGGCGATGGCGCAGATCGCGGCCGAGGAGCTGGGCCTACCGCTCGACCGCGTCCGCTGCGAGCTCGGCGACTCGGCGCGCGGGCCGTACGCGTCGATCTCGGCCGGCTCGTCGACCACGCCGTCGATGGGCCCGGCCGTGCGGGCGGCCGCCGCCGATGCGGCGCGGCAGCTGCTCGAGATCGCGGCGCAGCGCTTCCAGGTCGAGGAGCACGTTCTCTCGCTCCGCGACGGGCAGATCGTCTCCGCTGACGGCGGCTCGTGGCCGCTCGAGGAGATCACCGGCCTGCTCGAGGACGCACAGATCCTCGGCAAGGGCGCCCGCGGTCCGAACCCGGCCGGAATGCGCGTGCTGACCTTCGGGATTCAGGTCGCCGAGGTTGCGGTCGACGTCGAGACCGGCGAGGTGAAGGTCGAGCGCATCGCGGCGATCCACGACGTCGGCCGCGTGATCAACCCGCTCGGGGCCCGCAGCCAGGTCGAGGGCGGGATCATCCAGGGCATCGGGCACACGCTCTCGGAGGAGCGGCTCGTCGACCCCGCGACCGGCCGGGTGCTGACGCAGACGCTCGACGCATACAAGCTGCCGACGATCGCCGACGTGCCGGAGATCGTCACCGAGCTGCTGGACATTCCGGACGAGCAGCTGACGAACCTCGGCTCCAAGGGCCTCGGCGAGCCGCCGATCGTGCCGACGGCCGCGGCGATCGTCAATGCGATCCGCGACGCGACCGGCGCGGAGGTGCACGAGCTGCCGGTGAGCCGCGAGACGATGCTGCGGGCTCTCGCCGAGGCGCGGGAGCGGGAGGCGGCGCGTGGAGCTCCGGCGGCCGTCTAGCCTCGCCGAGCTCGACGGAGCAAGTAACACTGTGTTACTTGCAGGCGGGACCGACCTCGTCCCGTTGCTGAGAGACGGGCTCGTCGAGGCGGAGACGCTCGTCGACGTGCGGGGGGTGGTGCCGCGCGGGGTGCAGCAAGGCGGTAGCCGAATCGGCGCCGGGACGACGCTCGCCGAGCTGGAGGCGGACCCCGAGATCCCGCAGGCGCTGCGCGAGGCATGCACGCTGGCCGCCTCGCCGCAGCTGCGCTCGATGAGCACGATCGGCGGCAACCTCCTCCAGGCCACGCGCTGCTGGTACTGGCGGCTGAACTACCCGTGCTTCCTGCACGGCGGCTCGACCTGCCACGCGCGCCAGGGCGCGCACCGCGAGCACGCGATCTTCGGCAACGAGCGCTGCGCGTCGGCCCACCCGTCCGACCCGGCGGCCGCCCTGCTCGCGCTCGGCACGACGCTGCGAACCGAGCGGCGCGAGCTGTCGCTCGCCGACCTCTACCGCCTGCCCACCGAGGACGACCGCGACGTGACCGCGCTCGAGCCGGGCGAGCTGATCCTCGAGCTCGAGGTCCCGCGGCCGGACGCGAGCACCTTCCTGAAGGCGATGGACCGCACGCGCTTCAGCTTCGCGCTCGTCGGCGTGGCCGCCGCCCGCTTCGGCTCCGAGACGCGGCTGGCGCTCGCCGGCGTGGCGCCGGTCCCGTGGCGGCTCGAGTCGCCCGGCGATCTCGACCGCGCCACGCCGCTCCCGGGGACCGCGTACAAGGTCGACCTCGCCCGCGCGCTCGTCGGCCGCGCTCTCGACGCGATCGCGTGATCGCGGCGGTGGTGCTCGCCGCCGGGGCGTCAAAGCGCTTCGGCTCTCCCAAGCAACAGCTGCTGCTGGAACCGGTGCTCGAGCGCGTTCGCGAAAGCTCGGTGGACGACGTGCTCGTCGTGCTCGGTGCGCACGAGCTGGAGTCGAGCGCCCGCACCGTCACCTGTTCCGAGTGGGAGCGTGGCCCCGGCGCCTCGCTGCGCTGCGGGCTCGCCGCCCTCCCGGAGGACACCGAGGCGGCGGTGGTCGTGCTCGGCGACGGGCCCTGGCTCGCGCCCGAGGCGATCGACCGCGTGATCGCCGCGTGGCGCGACGGCCAGGCGCCGGTCGTGGCCGCGACCTACGAGGGCGTCCGCCTGCACCCGGTGCTGCTCACACGCTCCGTCTGGCAGGAGATCCCCGACGACGGCGCGAAGGGAATGGGCGCCGTCCTCGTCCCCTGCGACGATTTGCAGCCTCCAGGAGACGTCGATTTCGCCGATGAACTGCCGGAAGACCTGAAACCGTGGAGCTCGCCCGACCCCTAGCCGCCGCCCCGCCCGAGCAGCGCTCGGGCCTGGCCGCGCTGCGGCTGCAGCGCAAGCTCACCGTCGAGGAGGCCGCAAAGCGCGCCGCGCTCTGGCCCGACCAGGTCGAGTGGCTCGAAGAGAACCGCCTCTACCGCTTCCCGAGCAGCAACGCCGCCGTCCTGGCGCTGCTTCGCTACGCGACCTCGCTCGGGATCGACCACCGCGAGGCGCGCCGGCTCTCGGGCCTGCCCGTCGAGCCACCTCCCCGGCGCCCGATCGGCCGCTGGATCGCCGGCGGCGGGGCCGTCGTGCTGCTGGGCGTCCTGGCCACGGCGCTCTTCCTCGCCTTCGGCCGCGGGAGCAGCCCCGCGTTCGCGGGGCGGTCGGCTGCGTCCCTGCCACCTCCCTGGAGGTACACGGTCGACGTGCTGAACGGAGACGGCGACATCAACTACACCCGCCGCCTGGCCGACCGCGTCGGCTCGTTCGGCTACCGCCTCGGACACGTGACGAAGGCAAACCGCTTCGGCTACAAGCAGACGGTCGTCTACTTCGAGCGGGGAGGCCAGGCCGCGGCGCGCCGGCTAGCGTCGCAGCTCGGCTGCGGGACCGTCAGCCCGCTCCCGGGCGGCACGAACGCGCGCCGGCTGGTCGTGATCGCCGGCCCGGCCAGCGCGACCTGCTGAGTCAGAGCAGCGGCGTTCTCAAAGCGGAGAGCTTCTGCTTCAGGTCGGGAGTCATCTCCTCCACGACCGCCTGGCGCACGAAGCGCCGGAGCTCGACCTCGAACCGGTAGCGCTTGCGGCAGTAGCTGCAGCCGTCCAGATGCTTCTCAGCCTCGATGCGCTCCTCGTCGCTCAGGTCGCGGTCGAGGTACGGCTGCAGGAGCTCCTCGCACTTGGCGCAGGGATCCGGTTCGAAGCTCAGTGCCATCACGCGCTGTTCCCGACGGCTCGCTCCGCGAGCTCTCGTTTCAGGATACGCCGCCCGCGGTGCAGCCGCGACATGACGGTCCCGATCGGGATGTCGAGGATCTGCGCCGCATCCGCGTAGCTGAAGTCGCCCAGGTCGACCAGGACGAGCACGTCGCGGAAGTCGTGCGGCACGGCCGACAGCGCCCCCACGGCGTCGTCCTGCGAGAGCCGGTCGTCGACGCGCTCCTCGGCCGAGTCGCCGACCTCCTCGAGCCGGTTGTAGAGGAAGTAGTCGCCTTCCTCCATCGGCCGCAGGTCGGGCGTGCGCTGCTGCCGGCGGCCGCGGTCGATGTTCAGGTTGGTGAGGATCCGCAGGAGCCACGCGCGCAGGTTCGTGCCCGGCGTGTAGGAGCGCCAGGCCCGGAACGCACGTGCATAGGTCTCCTGCATCAAGTCCTCCGCCTCTTCGCGGGTGGACACGAGCCTCCTTGCGACCCGGTAGACCTGGTCTGCGAGCTCGAGCGCCTCCTCCTCGAAGCGGACGCGGTCGCGGGCCTCCTCGGCCAGCTTCCTCGGCTCCGCTTCGGGTGTGGTCTCGCTCATCGCGGCCACCCTAGCAACTGCCGGTTTTCAAGCTGGAACGAGCATCCATGCGGGTTCATTCCCGATTGCCGGCGGCTCCCCGCAGGCGAGCCGGCGCCTCAGGACTGCTCGACCGGATAGAAACCGGCGCGCGTCAGCGTCGCGACGATCGCCTCGCGGTCGGTGCGCTCGTCGTCCCAGGAGAGCTGAACCTGGCCGACCAGGTTGGCGATCGCCTGCTCGATGCCCTCGTGGCCGCGCAGGGCGCCGGCCAGCCGGCCGATGCAGCGCTCGCAGCGGATCCCGCTGACCTGGATCGTCTCCGCCTGGATCACGCGGCCGATCCTAGCGTCCGGACCGCGACGTCCGCGACGACGGCTTCGAGGCTCTCCGCACGCGCGACCTCGAGCTGGCGGTCGCCCTCGCAAACGGCGGGGTCGATCCGGGCGAGCAGCTCGACGCTGCCGAGCTCGCGCGCGGCGGGCGCGACCAGCTCGAGCAGCTCGGCCCCGAGCTCGGAGGCCCGCACGAGGCGCTCGCCGTCGGGATGGATCAGCTCGGCCCGCGGGCCGAAGCGCAGCGCGGCCCAGCGGTTCTGCGCGTAGTCGCCGCGGTTGTACGGGCCCACCGGAGACCGCTCGAGCGCAGTGCGGCTCAGCGCCTGCAGCAGCGCGGCGAAGGCGCCGCTCAGCGCGATGTCGGTCGGCTGGTCGGGCGCGCGCACCTCGAGCGTCCCGAACTGCGGGTGTGGCCGGGCGTCCCACCAGAAGCGCGTGTAGCCGTCCGCAAGCCCGATCCGCTCGAAGCGCTCGACGAAGGCCTCCCACTCGGCGTACGACCCGAAGACCGGCGGCGCGCCGGCGCGCGGCAGCTGTGCGAGCACCTCGGCCCGGCTCGACGCGAGGCCCGTCTCCTCGCCGGCGAGGAAGGGCGAGTTGGCGGAGAGCGCGAGCACGACCGGCAGCCAGGGAAGAACGCCTTCGAGCGCGGTCATGCAGGCCTCCGGGCTCGGCATGCCGACATGGACGTGCAGGCCGCAGACGGCCTGCCGCCTGGCGGACACGCCGGCGTACTGGACGAACTCGCGGTACCGGGGGTCGGGCGCGATCTGCTGCGCGGTCGGCACGCTGAACGCGTGCGTGCCGGCGGCGGCGATCGCCAGGCCGTCCAGGGCCGCCGCCTCGGCCGCTCCCGCGCGGAGCTCGGTCAGCGCGGCCAGCGCCTCGACCGCCGATGCGCAGACGCCGGTCGCGAGCTCGACCATCGACGCGAGCAGCTCCATCTTGAGGACGCCCGGAAGCGGGTGCTCTTCGGCCCAGGCGACGAGATGCTCGATGTCGGGAGTGAGCGCCAGCGTCCCGGAGTCGAGGATCATCAGCTCCTCCTCGACGCCCAGCGACCAGGGAGGGCTCTGGCCGAAGGCCTGCTCGATCACGAGCGGAGCCTACGGATTCACGATGCGGCGGTAGCGCCCCGGGCGCCGATACCGGCCTCAGTCGAGTCGGACGCTCGTGGTGCCGGTCGGGATCGTGCGCTCGATGCCGTTGACCAAGACGTCGACGTTGCCCGCCGCCCCGAGAGACAGCCAGACCTTCCGTCCGCTGATCGTGACCGTCTCGCCCTGGCGCAGGAGGCGCTGGAGCAGGAGCGGCCCCGCGGAGGAGCCCTCGTGGGCCTCGATCCAGCAGTCTCCCCGGCTCGCCGAGATCCGGATCCGCAGCCGCGGGCTCTTCGTCTTCCCCGTTGCTCGACTCACGACCGCAGGAGGGGGCGGTGCGGGCGGCGGTGGAGGCGGCGGCGCCGCCCTCGTCGGCAGCGGCGCGGGTGCCTTGTCGGCGAAGTGCCCGCTGAAGGCGAGCACGGCAAAGACCGCGAGGCCGAGCGCGCCGGCTGTCAGCAGAGCAAACGCAATATTCGAGGCCTTCCGGAACATTTTCGTTCCGTCTTCCTGCGCGTGTGCTCGAAGTCCTTCTGCGGCTTTAGCTCGAGCGCCAACCCCGAAAGGCGTCGAGCAGGGCGCTCTCGGCCTCGGGGGCCAACGCGCCGTCGGGGAGATGGCCGAGCACGACGATCGTCTGACGCATCTGCTCCAGGTAGATCCGGCAGCCGTTGCAGGTGCCGATGTGGGACTCGAAGCGACCCGCCTCCTCCTCGGGAAGGGCTCCCTCGAGGTACTCGGTCACGAGCTCCACGAGCTCCTGACAGCTCAGCTGTTCGGCGTAGACGGTCATGTGTTCTCCTGGAGATACGACTCCAGCGCGGCCCGCACCTTCGAGCGGGCACGGTGGAGCAGCACTCGCTGATTTGTCTCGCTCAGGTCGAGGGCGTTACGGACCTCGTCGCTCGACCAGCCCTCGACGTCGCGCAGCGAGATCACCGCGCGCTGGGTGGCCGGCAGCGCCTCGATCGCCTCGGCGATCACCTCGCGGGTCTCGGCGGCGAGCAGCGCGTCCTCGGGCCAGGCTTCCGGCTTCACCGCCCAGTGGCCGGGCCAGCGCGGGTGCTCGGGGTCGAGGAAGCGGTCGGCGTCCACGGCCGCCTCGGGCACCCTGCCCGGGTCGAGCGCCGAGAACGGCAGCGTCCGCCCGTCGCGCACGGCGCGGGTCTTGGCGATGTTGGTGAGGATCCGGAAGATCCACGTCCGCAGCGAGGAGCGGCCCTCGAAGCGGTCGAGCCCGTTGAGGACGCCCAGCCAGGTCTCGGCTGCGACGTCCTCGGCGGCTGTCTGCGTCGGCACGTAGATCCGCGCCACGCGGACGAGCGACGGCTGGTACTCGCGCACCAGCTCCCGGAACGCCTCCTCGTCGCCGCCGCGCAGCGCCTCGACAAGCTGCGCCTCGCTCACCACCCCGCCGACTGTAACGAAGTGCTTCGACGCGACACAATCACCCGGTGCGCGCCGCGACCTACCCGCCGATCGGCGACTACGCGCTGCTCTCCGATTGTCACTCCGGCGCGCTCGTCTCGAAGGACGGCTCGATCGACTGGTGCGTCTTCCACCGGCTCGAGGCGCGGCCGGTGTTCGCGCGGATCCTCGACTGGGCTGTGGCCGGCTTCTTCCGGATCGCGCCGCTCGACGACGACTACGAGTCGACGCGCCGCTACCTACCCGGAACGAACGTGCTCGAGACGACCTTCCGCACGCCGGGCGGGACGCTCGTGCTGACCGACTTCTTCGCCTTCCGCCCGCCCGAGACCGGCGGGCACCCGGACCACCGGCTGATCCGGATCGCGCGCTGCGACGAAGGCGAGGTCGCGGTCAAGGTAAAGCTCGTGCCACGCTTCGACTACGGGCTGACGACGCCGCGGCTCGACACCCTCGCCGACGACCTGGTCGTCGTCTACGGCGGAGCCGACGGGCTCGTGCTCCAGAGCGAGCTGCCCTTCGGCGACGCCGAGCGCTCCGCGACGGAGGGCAACCGAACGCTGCGCGCCGGCGAGGAGGCCTTCGTCGTGCTCACGTACCAGCTCCCACACGAGCTCGACCCACAGCGGCTCACGGGCGAGGAGGTGCACGGGAAGCTCGAGGAGACGGTCGCGCACTGGACGGCGTGGTCCGACCGCTGCACCTACGACGGGCCCTATCGCGAGCAGGTGCTGCGCAGCGCGCTCGTCCTCAAGGGGCTGACCAACGGGCCGACCGGCTCGATCGTCGCGGCCGCGACCACGTCGCTCCCCGAGGAGGTCGGCGGCGTGCGCAACTGGGACTACCGCTTCTGCTGGCTGCGCGATTCGGCGCTGACGCTGAACGCGCTCTTCGCGCTCGGCTACGTCGACGAGGCGCACGAATACATGGCTTGGCTGCGCCGCACGACGGCCGGCCGCGCGCACGAGCTGCAGATCATGTACGGCGTCGGCGGCGAGCGGCTGCTTCCTGAGGTCGAGCTGGACTGGCTCGAGGGCTACCGCGGCTCGCGCCCGGTGCGGATCGGCAACGGCGCCTACTCGCAGTTCCAGCTCGACGTCTTCGGCGAGCTGCTCGACACGGTCTGGGTCTACCGGCGGCACGGCGGCGAGATCGACGACGGCTTCTGGGACTTCCTCGGCCGCGTCGCCGGCGCCGTGATCGAGCACTGGCGCGCGCCCGACCAGGGAATCTGGGAGATCCGCGGCGAGCCGCGCCACTTCACCTACTCGAAGGTGATGGCCTGGGTCGCACTGGATCGCGTCGTCCGGATCGCTGAGCTCGACGGGCGCGAGGGCACCCTGGACGAGTGGCGTGCCGAGCGCGACGAGCTGCGCGACCAGATCGAGCGCGAGGGCGTCGACCCCGACACGGGTGCGTTCCTCCAGTCGTTCGGCGACGGCGGCAAGCTGGACGCCTCGAATCTGATGATCCCCATCGTCGGCTTCGTCGAGCATGACGACCCGCGGGCGCGGGCGACGGTTGATCGGGTCGCAGCGGAGCTTTCTGCCGACGGCTTCGTCTACCGCTACGTCACCGACGGCGTGGACGGCCTCTCGGGCGACGAGGCGACATTCGCGATCTGCTCGTTCTGGCTCGTCGAGTGCCTGGCGCGCAGCGGCGAGGAGGAGCGCGCGCGCGAGCTGTTCGAGCGGCTGCTCGGCTTCTGCAACGACGTCGGCCTGCTCGCGGAGGAGATCGACCCGGCCTCGGGAGAGCTGCTCGGGAACTTCCCGCAGGCGTTCTCGCACGTCGGCCTGATCCAGGCCGCGATCGCCCTCGACATGCCGGAGGAGTCGATGACCATGATCGAGAGCGGAGGCCGAGACGTCACAGAACCGTGACCTAGTAACACTGTGTTACTTGGAGGAGGAGGCGGTGGTCCCATGAGTGAGCAGTTCGACCTGATCGTGCTGGGCGGTGGCTCGGCCGCGCGCGATGCGGCCGGGAGGGCGATGCGGAAGCACGGGGCGCGCGTCGCGCTCGTCGAGAAGGAGCGCTGGGGCGGCAGCTGCCCAAACGTCGCCTGCCAGCCGACGAAGGCCTACCTCGTCGCGGCAGAGCTCGCGCACGACGCCGCGGAGCTGGCGCCGGTAATCGGCATCGAGACCGGCCCGGTAAGCGTTGACCTCGCGCGGGTCCGCACCTGGAAGGAGACGATCAAGAAGCCGCAGGACCAGTGGGTCGAGGAGCTGATGGGGCTGGGATACGCGACCTACATGGGCGCGGCGCGCTTTGTCGAGCCGCACAAGATTCGCGTCGGCGAGCTCGAGCTGGAATCCGAGCGGATCCTGATCGCGACCGGCTCGCGCACCGCGGTGCCGCCGATCGAGGGGATCGACGAGGTCGGCTGGATCGACCACGTCTCGGCGCTCGACCTCGAGGAGGTGCCGGGCTCGCTGCTCGTCGTCGGCGCAGGAGCGGTCGGGCTCGAGTTCGGCCAGATCTTCGCCCGCTTCGGCTCGAAGGTGACGATCGTCGATGCGCTCGACCGGCTCGCGCCGCTCGCCGACCACGAGGCCTCGGCGATGCTGGCCGCCGCCTTCCGCGCCGAAGGCATCGACAGCGTCTGCCCCGCCTTCGTCAAGAGCGTTCGGCGCGACGGCGAGGAGGTCGTCGCGACGATCGCCCCGCAGGACGGGGGCGACGAGTTCGAGTTGCGGGTCGAGCGGGTCATGCTCGCCTCGGGGCGAGCGCCGAACGTCGAGGAGCTCAGCCTCGACGGGATCGGGGTCGAGACCAAGAAGGGCTGGATTGTGGTGGACGACCATCTGCGCACCTCGGTGCAGGGGATCTGGGCGGCCGGCGACGTGAACGCGGTCGCGCAGTTCACGCCGGTCGCGCAGTACCAGGCGCGGATCGCGGTCGCCGATATGTTCGGCGGCGACGCACCGGCCGCCGACTACTCGGTGCTGCCGACCTCGATCTTCACCGACCCGGAGCTCGGCTCGGTCGGGCTGACCGAGGAGCAGGCCCGTGAGGAGGGCCACGACGTCGAGGTCGTCCGCAACGAGTACGTCAAGCGCTTTTCGTTCGTGGGCGAGCGCCAGGGCCTGTTCAAGATCGTCTACGACCGCGGCACCCGGAAGGTGCTCGGCCTGCACGTCCTCTCACGCAGCGCGGGCGAGATCGTCCAGGGCTTCTCGCTCGGCCTCCGACTGGGCGCGACGGTCGACGAGCTGGCCGCGATGCACCACGTCTTCCCCACCTTCGGCGAAGGCCTCAAGGCCGCTGCAGAAAGGGCTTGACCGCCCTCGGAGGCGGCAAACCCCACCCCACAAGGCGGCGCTTGCGACGCCGACCTCAGGAGGCGCGAGCTTTGCTCGCGCCTCCGTCGGAACTGACCGGTCGACGCGCTTCCGTCAGCCGAAAACAAAGGAAGGAGGCCCGGGCAGGCGGCGGGCCTCCTTCCTGGCCCCGGCAGGCCGAGCTGGCGATCGGCCCACCGGGAACTTGGCCCCAGGGGGATGGGGCCGTCTTGGGCAGTCAGCTCAAGGGGATGGCTGCCGCCCGAGCTTGACGTCGAGGCTTGTCTTCGAGCTGCCGCGCCAGATCTCCAGGGAGACCCTGTCGCCGGGCTTCTTGCTCGAGATCACGTCGTGAAGCCGTTCGATGCTGCCGAGCGGCAGGCCGTCCGCGCTGACGATCAGGTCGCCGCCGAGCGGGTACGACTCGCCGTTCGCGAGCACCTTCTGGGTCCCCGCGCGCAGGCCGGCCTTCGCCGCCGCGCTGCCGGGCTGGACGCTCGCCACGAGCACGCCCTGCGAGGCGGGCAGGCGGAAGAGCCTCGCGATCGAGGGCGTCACCGCCTGGCCCGTGATCCCGAGGAAGGCGTGCTCGGCGTGGCCGGTCTTGATGATCTCGGCCGCAACCGTCTCGACGGTGTTGATCGGAACCGCGAAGCCGACGCCGACGTTGCCGCCGTTCCCGCTCTGGATCTGCGAGTTGACGCCGATTACAGAGCCGCGCGCGTCGAGCAGCGGGCCACCGGAGTTGCCCTTGTTCAGCGCGGCGTCGGTCTGGATCACGTGGTCGATCGAGTACTGCTGGGCCGGCGCCTGGATCACCCGCTGCAGCGCGCTCACGATTCCGGCGGTGACCGTCCGGTCGAGGCCGAACGGGTTTCCGATCGCCACGACCGGATCGCCGACGTGAACGGCGTCCGAGTCGCCGAGCGGGAGCGGCGAGAGCGCCAGCGCGTGCGCGTCCACCTGGAGCACCGCGACGTCCGTGCTCGGATCGGAGCCGACGATCCGGGCCTTGACGCTCTCGTTGTCCGAGAAGCTGACCCGGACCGAGCGCGCGCCGGCAATCACGTGGTAGTTGGTGACGATGTGGCCGGCCTTGTCGATCACGAAGCCGGAGCCAAGCGCCTGCTGGCTCTGGCTCTGCGGGACCGAGAAGCCGAAGAACGGGTCGACCGCCGGCGTCTTGACGACCTGTGTGGCCGTCACCTGGACGACTCCCGGCGCCGCGCGGCGGTAGATCTGGTTGACCGAGAGCGCCTTGCTGCTCTGGAAGGCGGTCGGGCTCGCGGCCGCGGGGACGGCCTGCAGCTCGCGTACCGTGGTCGTGCCCGACTTGAAGGTGCCGAGCACAGCGGCCGCGCCCAGCGCGACTGCACCGCCGATGACCGCGGAAACGACAAGGGCACCGAGCGCAAGGGGAGAACGCGCTGCCACGAATCCCCTTATAACGCCGCCGTATTCAGCCCCTGTTGCGCGGGATTAAGGCTGCGTTAAGCCGTCGAATCGCGCTGCCCCGAACGGGCGGTAAGGCCCTGGGGCCTGCGCGCCGATAGAAGGTTTGACGATGCCGCCCGTCTACCGAGGACCGTTCGGAAAGCCGCAGGCCGAGCGCCTGCTCTGGCGCGCCGGCTTCGGCCCGCGCCCCGGCGAGGCCGAGCGCCTCGCGAAGCACGGGCTCCACGGCGCCGTGCACTCGCTGACGCACCCGGGCCGCGAGCGGCTCCGCGGTCCCAAGCCGCACGACGACAACGGCCACCCACTCGCCCCCAACGACGCCTGGGGCCACGACCAGCTCTGGTGGCTCGACCGGATGGTGCGCACCACCCAGCCCCTCGCCGAGCGGATGACGCTCGTCTGGCACGACTGGTTCGCGACCTCCCAGGACGGGGTCGGGCCGGCGCGGCTGATGCTGCGCCAGAACCGGCTCTTCCGGAGGCACGCTCTCGGCTCGTTCTCGACGCTCCTGACCGAGGTGACGCACGACCCGGCGATGCTGCTCTGGCTCTCCGGGGTCGACAACGAGAAGGACGCGCCGAACGAGAACTACGGCCGCGAGATGATGGAGCTGTTCACGATCGGCGCCGACCGCGGCGGCTACACCGAGCACGACGTCCGCGAGCAGGCCCGCGCGCTGACCGGCTGGCGCAGCGACTGGGACGACAACCTCGGCCCGGTCAACTTCCGCTACGACAAGCGCCGGCATGACCCCGGCGTCAAGAAGATCTTCGGCAAGAAGGGGCACTTCGACTGGCGCGACTCGTGCCGCCTGTGCGTCCACCACCGCCTGCACCCGTCGTTCTTCGTCACGAAGCTCTGGAGCTACTTCATCCCGACGGCACCGCCGGCCGCGACCCGGCGCGAGCTGGAGCAGCTCTACGTGCACCACGGGTTCGCCGTGCGCCCGGTCGTCGAGGCGATCCTGCTCCACCCCGCGCTCTACCGCGGGCCCCGGATGGTCAAGTCGCCCGCGCTCTACACCGCCGGGCTCCTGCGCGCGCTGCGCCGCGGGATCGACACCGAGGCCTGGACCTGGCTGATGAGCCTGGCCGGCCAGCAGCTCTTCTACCCGCCCAACGTCGCCGGCTGGGACGACACGCGCTGGCTCGACACGGCGACCTACCGCGCCCGCTGGATGATTGCCTCCCAGGCGATCGAGAAGCGCCAGCTCAAGCCCGACAAGGCGAAGCTGCCCGACAACGCCTCGAAGCTCCTCGCCCGCGCGGAGGGCTTCCTCGGACAGCCAGTGCTGACCGGGCAAACGCACGCCGAGCTGAAGCACTTCGCGAAGCGCGCGCTCGGCGACGCGAACGCGAAGTGGAAGAAGGAGCAGTACCCGGCGCTCATCGAGAACGCGCTGCGGCAGCTCATGGCCTCGTCCCCCGACCTCCAGACCTGCTGATGGCGCGCTCCTGCCACCACTGCGACGAGTTCTCGCGGGCCTCGCTCATGCGAAGGACTGCGGCCGAAGCTGGTCGCGGGCTGCCGGCGATCGAGCCGGGGATGCCGCTGCCGGCGGGCACCGGGCTCGACCGGCGCTCCTTCGTCACGCGCACCTTCGGCCTCGCGCTCTCGGTCTACGGGCTCGGCAAGCTCGGCCTCTTCGAGGAAGGGATCGCTCGGGCGGCGAGCGGCCCGGCGCAGCCCGTGCTCGTCTCGGTCTTCCTTCCCGGCGGCGCCGACGCGCTCTCCGTCCTCTACCCGGCGCTCGACCCGACCTACCTCAAGCTGCGCCCGACGCTGGCTCTCGACCCGGCCGCCGGGCCGGTGTTCACCGAGGACACGAGGCTGCACTGGCACCCGTCGCTGCAGCCCTTTGCGACGCTGCACGGCGAGGGCAAGGTTTCGGTGCTGCCGGCCGTCGGCTACACGCATCCCGACCAGTCGCACTTCACCTCGCGCCACTTCTGGGAGGTCGGCGCCACCAACGCGCGTCTCACGAGCGGATGGATGGGCCGCTACCTCGACCACGCGGGGACGATGGACAACCCGCTCCAGGGATTGTCGCTCGACTACCAGCTCCAGCCATCGCTGGCCTCGACCAAGGTGCCGGTCGCCTCGGTCGCCTCACCCGAGGAGTACAGCTTCTACGCGCCCGGGGTCTGGGGCGACGTCGAGCAGCGGATGCTGGACGCGCTCAGGCCGCTCGGCGCGCGGCGCAAGGATCCGTTCCTGAACCAGGCGGCCAAGGCGACCGCGCAGTCGGACCGGCTCCGGCGGCAGCTCGCGCCCTTCGCCGGCAACGGCTACGGCACGCCCGTCCCCTACCCGGACGTCGACGACTCGTTCCCGCACCAGCTCGCGGGGCTCGCTGCGATGCTGGCCGCGAACCTGCCGCTGCGCTGCGTCGCGATCACCGCTCCGGGCGAGTACGACACGCACTCGGACCAGCCGCAGCCGCTCGCCGACGGGCTCGACGTCACCGCGCGCAGCCTGCTCGCG
>Ga0335077_10003235_pt1 | contig 19604 bp, 16 predicted proteins | sample Lox_Sample_31_FD_207151 | JGI IMG/M metagenome (GOLD analysis project Ga0335077, IMG submission 207151) | Soil microbial communities from Loxahatchee National Wildlife Refuge, Florida, United States - Lox_Sample_3.1 | ecosystem: Environmental > Terrestrial > Soil > Wetlands | place: USA...
CGGCAAGGCCCTGATGGGCATCTGGTATCACTTCGCCATCCTGTTCGAGGCGCTGTTCATCCTGACGACCGTGGATGCGGGCACGCGCGTGTGCCGCTTCATGATCCAGGACCTGCTCGGCCATGCCGTTCCAGCGTTCCGCGACACCAAGTCGTGGACCAACAACGTGATCGGCTCGGCGCTGGCCTGCGTGCTGTGGGGCTACCTGCTCTACGCCGGAGTGATCGATCCGCTCGGCGGGATCTGGACCATGTGGCCGCTGTTCGGCGCTACTAACCAGATGCTGGCTGCGATCGCCCTCACATACTGCACGGTGGTGCTCTTCAAGATGAAGCGCCAGCGCTTCGCCTGGGTAACGGTGGTGCCGACCGTCTGGCTCGTCGTCTGCACGGTCACCGCCGGATTGGAGAAGGTATTCAGTGCGGATCCGAAGGTAGGCTTCCTGAGTCATGCGGCCAAGTTCGCCAGCGCGGCGGCGGAGCAGAAGGTGCTGGCGCCCGCCAAGTCGCTGGCCGACATGAGCCGCATCGTCTTCAACGATCGCCTGGATGCGACGCTCGCCGCGTTGGCGGTAGCGATCGTTGTTACCGTGGTGGTCTACGCCCTGTTCGACATCCGCAAAGCGCTGAGCAACCCCTCCGGCACCGCCATCGAGATCGGCGGCGCTCCGAGTGCCGCCGGCGCGGGAGGTGCGAGTGCATAGGGTGAGGATCGCCTGGCGCTGGGCGGTGCAGACAGCGCGCCTGATGGTCGGGGTGCCGGACTACGACACCTACGTGGCGCACCGCCGGGCGCACCACCCCGACCAGCCCGTCATGAGCTATACGGAGTTCTTCCGGGAGCGACAGCTGGCGCGCTACGCCTGCGAGAAAGGACGCTTCAAGGGCTGCTGCTGAAGAGTATGGGGCGTGACGGCGCTCACGCGGCACCCGACTAGGGTGAGGGCTGAAGCGTCGACCCGGTTTCTTTGCCGGTTACGCTTCGCACATAGGCTTGGGCCACGGTGTCTGCGGGCAGCCCCTGGGATGAGTCCATTTTTAGTGCCTGCAGCGTTTCGCTTACCCAGGGTGGGCTGACGGCGTTGACGCGTATATGGCGCGGGGCTTCCAGCGCGGCCGCTCTGACGAACCCCTCAAGCCCCGCGTTCACCAGGCTGATGGCTGCACTGCCCGGCATCGGCGTCTGGGCGAGGATGCCCGTCGTAAGCGTGAACGACCCGCCGTCTTCCATGTGCTCGAACCCGAATCGCACAAGGTTTACCTGTCCCATCAGCTTGTTGTCCAGGCAGAAGCGAAAGTCAGCATCGCTCAGTTGGGCGAGTGGAGCGAACTTGGCTTGTCCGGCCGCGCAGACGACGGCATTCACTCTCCCGAGCGAGCGATACATCCGCTGGATGCTCCCGGGGTCGGCGATATCGACCTTGATGGTCGCGCTCCGCAGGCTGGCCGGGATGACTTCGTTGCCGGCAGACAAGGCCGCGAGAATGGCACGGCCGATCGTCCCGGTCGCTCCGACGACAAGAATGCGCATGGAAAACCTCCTTGGTGCAAACGGCATGATGGCATACGGCTGTAGCTAGCATCCCGTCGACTTCTGCGCGATTGCCCCTATAGCTCAAGACTCTGGTGCACAACAGCCGTAGTCGCCCTGCGGGCTCTCCGGCGGACTACAGTCAGAGAATCTGTTCGCGAAGAAAATGGCCTCACGGGAGGCGAGCTCCCCCGTGAGACCCAGCGAGCCGCCGCGAAGCCATTCGGGAACTAAGCACGGCGGTTATTACAACTCAAACGGTTAGCGCCGCCGCCAGTCCGCACCCGGGGAAGCCCTCGTCAGCGCGCCGTCAGCCGGTGGGCTCTGCGTCCGTGCGAGGTCTGACAACTCCCTGTAGGGCATGTGCCACAACCGGACGTCGTTGGCGATGGCGGTAACGCCCGCCACGCGCTTCACGGCATCCTCGGCGCCGTATCTGTGAAAGTATTTATGCACCCGGCCCGTCAGCGTAACCGCGCCGCCGATGACCCTGACGGTGATGTCGGCCTCGTCCACGCCCAAACAGCGTCTGAGCTCGGCCTCGATGCCGCGCTTGATATCACCGTCAGGCCTTGTCGTCATTCACGTCACCAACCCTCGGCCTCAGTCGTCGCAGCGATACCATTTGCCGTTTCGGTCAGGCATCCAGGGCGCAGAGTCCTGTAGTCCGCCATCGTTGTACAGATTTACGAGCAGTACAGGGGCACCCCGCTCCCGCGATAAGGGCAGCGACATCTCGCCCGTGAACAGCCAGGTGCGAAACGTGTGGGCCCAGCACGACCACGCCTGGCCCTTCTGGGTCGCCCGCAGCACAATCCTGCGCAATTCCCGCGGGACCGATGCCTGATCGCGAATCTGGTAAGCGCCTGGCGGCAAGACATCGCTGCCCGACACGCATCCCTTAAGGAGACCCTCGACCTTTGAAGGCTGCTGCAGTGTGCGCAAACGGTTCGTGTCCATTCTTTCAGTCTCCGCGCACGCCCGAGGGATGCTCTATACGAGCAGGCGTCATTATCATGAAGAGCTGAGTCATATTGCCTCCTTGAGACCCGCGTCCATGTGCGGGACATATTAGGAAAAACTGCTCGCTGCAATCATGCGGACTATCCACTAGAAGCATTCCATAACGTGGACGCGAGCGTGACCCGCGTCGCAGCCGGACCGAGTCGCAGGACCGCATCGTGCAAGGACGCAACGCGTGTCGCACGGGGGTGAAAGGCGGAGTTCACACATCTGATCACATGGTGCGAGAAATCCGCATTACGCTCGGCGAGCTGCGCAAGGTGGCCGATATAGCGAGCCTCCCAAAGCCGGCGCCGCCGCCCGCATATGTAGAGTGACGCGGGCGCGCGAAATAGGTACTTGCCACTGTCGCGGGGAGCTGCGCGGCAGCGATCTTCGAACTGCCTGAAACTTTCTTGTATGGACTTTGGCTGGGTATTACGGATCCGCGGTTGGATCAATCCCACATGGATCGTGGCGCTGAGCGGATTGGCGCTTTCGGCGTTGGTATGGGTGGCCGTAGCAGCGTGGGAGGACCGCGGTGCGGAAGAACAGTTCAGGGCGGCAGCCAGCACCAAGCTCGCCCTGTTCCAGGGCGGCTTCGGCGAGTACGCGCACGTCGTCCGCTTCTACAACGGAATCATCGACGGTGCCGCGAGCATGGTCGACGGCGAAGGCCTGGAGCAACGCGCCGCCCCCATTCTCGGGGAATATGTCGGACTCTCTGCGCTCGAATGGGTCCCGCGAGTCCCCGCGGCCGAACGAGCGGCTTTTGAAGCGGCGGCGCGTGTCGACGGACTGAAGGGGTACCAGATTTTCCGGTTAACGGCTTCCGGACAGCGCGTCGCAGCTGTGGAGCAAGCCGAGTACTACCCGATCCTGTACGTCACTTCGAACGATGCCAGGGACCTGCGTGCCGGATACGACCTCGGTTCAGAGCCGGCGAGACGGGACATCCTCGCCCAGGCACGCGACAGCGGCCGACTCGTGGTATCGGATGTGCTGCCGCCCCTCATGGGCGGGGACGAGCAGCAGATCTTTGCCGCGCAGGCAGTCTACGCGGGCGGCTCAGCGAGGTGGCCATCCGTTGCCGCGCGGCGGCTCAATCTTCGCGGATTCACGGTCGGCGTCTTCCGACTCAAGGAGATGGTCGACGGGACGCTCAAGCGGCTCACGCAAACGCGCGGATACCATACCTACTTTTACCGCGCGCGAGCCGCGGCTGACGAGCAGCCGCTCTACGTCCACACCTCTCTCAGGGCGAAGTCACCCGCGCCGCCTCTTGCGCTCGGGATTCTCAACAAGCAGCTTCATGTTTCCGGTCAGGTGAGCTTCGGCAACCAGTCCTGGCTCGCCGTGATCGTGCCGATGCGCGATCCGCGGCCGGGCCTCGGCGGGTTGCAGGCGATGGCTGCATTCTCGCTGTGCCTGCTGTTGACCTCGCTGGCAGCCGCCTACACCGAGGGACTGCGTGGCCGGCGTCGACGGGAGATTCTCCTGACACACGAGCTCGACGATTCCAGGCGGTGGCTCTCGACCATCTACAATTCCGTCAACGATGGGATATTCCTCAGCTCGGTGGAGACCGGCGCGTTCATCGACGTCAACCACGCGGGCTGCGAAATGTTCGGCTATGCGCCCGGCGAGCTCGTCGGCGCGGACATCGCGCAGCTGTCTTCAGGCGTTGCACCCTACACCCAGGACGGCGCGCTGGAGTCGCTGCGCCAGGCACGCTGCGGCGGCGCGGCCAAATTCGAATGGCACAGCAGGCGCAAGGACGGCAGCCTCTTCTGGGTAGAGATCTCTCTGCGCATTGCTTCCGCGGGCGCGCGGGAAGTCGCGTTTGCAGTCGTTCGTGACATCACCGAGAGCAGGCGGGCGCGCGAGCGGATCCTGCAAATCTCCCGCCATGATGCGCTCACCGGGCTCGCGAACCGCGGGGTTTTCGTCGACAACCTGAAACGGGCGATTGCCGAGACGCGGCGGAGCAGCAGGGAATTTGCGGTCCTGTATCTCGATCTCGACCACTTCAAGGACGTGAACGATACCTTGGGTCATCCGCCCGGCGATCTGTTGCTGCGTGCGGTGGCGGATCGGATCACGGAGTGTGTTCGCGCGACTGACACGGTGGCGCGCTTCGGAGGCGATGAGTTTGCGGTCCTGGTGAGCGGCATCGACGAGCAGGCGACAGGGCCACTCGTGTCCGGCGTGCTCGGCGACGCCGCGAGCGGCTCGTCGCGCCTCAGCGAGGCGGCGACAACCGCGGCCGGCATCGCGAACAAGATTCTGGAGGCGCTCAGCAAACCGTACGCCATTCAGGGAAACGAGGTCCGCTCCGGCGCGAGCATCGGCATCGCGGTTCATGGGCCGGATTCGGCGGACGCTGAGACGATACTCAAGCATGCGGATGAGGCGCTGTATCGGGCGAAGTCCGAAGGGCGCGGTACCTATCGCTTCTTTACCGACGCGATGGATAGCGAGGTCCGCGCGCGGGCGAATATGAGCAGGGAGCTGCGCGGGGCCATAGCCTCGGGTCAGCTCCTTCTTCTGTATCAACCTCGGGTCGAGATCGCTACCGGGCGCATCGTCGGGCTGGAAGCGCAGCTGCACTGGCATCATCCGCGGCGCGGCGATCTGGGTCCCGGCGTGTTCCAGGGGGCTGCGGAGGCGAACGGCCTCATCGTGCCGCTCGGGCGCTGGGCCTTGTACGAAGCCTGTCGTCAGATGAGACAGTGGTCAGACGCGGGAATTGCACCCTTGCCCGTTGCCCTGAGCGTCGCGTGGTCGCAGCTCAAGACACCGCTCGAGCTCGGGCAGACCATCGCCGGGGCGCTCACGGAATTCGCTCTGCCGGCCCAGCGTCTCGAGCTGGAACTGACCGAGAACGTCCTCATGCAGGCCTCCCGCCAGCACAACGATCCGCTGCAGCGCCTGCGCGAGCAGGGCGTTAGCCTCGCGATCGACGAGTTCGGATCCGGCTACTCATCGCTCGAGCGCCTGGGCCGCTGCCCCGTCGATCGAATCAAGATCGCTCAGCCCTTCATCGCGGGGATTGGCACGGCGCCCGGTGGCGAAGTGATCGTGAAGGCGGCTCTCAGCCTTGCGCACGAGCTCGGCATCCAGGCAGTTGCCGGTGGGGTAGAAAGCGTGGCACAAATCGCGCTGTTGCAGGCCTGGGGCTGCCCGGTAGCGCAGGGACCCTATTTTGCCAAGCCACTGGCGGTTGCCGAGTTGACCGGATTACTGCGTATCGGCGTGATCACTCCGCCACTTCATGATCCCGTGCCATCTCCCGCCGCGGGACACCACCATGATAGTGACGTCGATAGCATCCCGGAGACTCGCCCGCGGAAGCAGCGCGCTGCCCAAGGATGATCAGAGGTGACGTATGACATGGAGATTTCTGGTCCGCTCGAATCGATCAGGTCTGCTGGGGTCGCTGGCGACGGCGGTTCTTGTGGCAGCTGCCGGCGGAGCCGGCGCCGCAACCACGACCACGAGCCTGCTGGTCGCGCCCGGGCTGTACACCGACATCATCCGGGTCACGGTCACCTATTAAGAAGAGGCAGGCGCTGGACTTGTTCCAGGTGGTTGCGGACGCCCGTCATCGGACGTTCGACCTTGGTTCGGACGGATCGCAGCTCGAGTGGATTTCGAAGATCCCGGTCAGGACGAAGCCAGTGTCGCGACAGAAGCGCCAGGATCCTGCACCACATAACGCTCCATCCTGAGAAAAGAAGCTTGCCCGGAGTGTCCGGTTCCCCGAATCCGGTCCGGCAGCATAAGCCAGGGCGAACCACCACTGCGTATCGTCGGTATAGGCCCGCCAGGTTCCGCCGAGACCGATGAGGCAGACAATCTGCTGAAGCCTGATAGGCAGTTCGGCAGGATTGCGCACCGGCCGCACTCGGCGCGCGGGGAAGCAGCGCGTGTGCATCAGACGCTCCAGCAGGGAACCGGCTGAGACTGAATAGCCTTCATTGGAGGAACGAGCGATCCGCAAGCGTCTCATGGAAGTCCCAGTGGCCCGAGTAGCACTTCGGCTGCCCGGTTTCAGTAATCCAGGAAAATGACCCCACCGGAACAAATCGCTCCGGTGGGGTCCAAGGTGCCGCCGGAAGTCGTTCGGGAAGCAAGCACGGCGGCGCGCTCAATCGACATGCCCGAGCGGCTCTAGCGGAGCTGCGGGGCGAACAGACGGGACCATAAGGACGGGGGATGCCGCGGTGCGGGTGCTGCCTTCGCGGGGCGCGCCGCGGCCGTGAACCTCTCGAGCGGCAGGGGCGGCGGCGCGGTTAACTCTATCGCCGCATATTGATCGGTCGCGCCGACGTCCCTCAGCGCGCTGAAGACATGCTCTCCTGACTGAGCCTCCTCGATGACACTGATCTGAGCGACGACAGGGGATTCGAAATAGGCGGCGGCATAGCGCGCTATCACTTCTGCCGCGCGCGCCTCGTTGAAGAACCCAAGGCGCAGTGAATGGCACACCTGACCATCGTTGCCGTCAAGATGGTGGTACAAGCGATAGAGCCCGAAGAGATCGAGATGTGGAACGCCCTGCGGGGTGAACGGTGTCGCTGACCTAGCCAGCTCTACGACAAAGCGGCCATTGTTTGGCCCCTTGAGCACACGCGGTCGGACTACGTTGGTCACGACGAGAGTTGAGGTCGCCGGTGCCGCCACGGGAGCGCCTACCTCAGCTCGGAGAGGAGTGTCCCAAGCCCTACAGCAACCAGAATCACGAACAGCAGAGCGATGGTCGTCATAATTCCTCCTTGGTCTGAGTGCACAGCCTGCGCCCATCGCGCGAGGCGAGCTGTGCGCCAGTGCTCCTGCCGACTGACCCGGGCTTCAGTAGTTGTACGTATGTCGGAGCGCGGGTGGGCCCGGCACCGCATCGCGGAACGCGCCGATCCGCAACGTGCGTGCGTTCTCCGCGGCCGCGGATGCCGCAATCGATGCAGCGCGTCTCCATTGCCAGGCGCATAGGTTCCGCAGGTCGGCATCCGGAGTGCTGATCGCGGCCTCAACCCAGCGCCTCGCGCCGGTGGTGGCATAAAGCAGGGTGGGAACCGAGGGCTTCGTCATCTTCCGTCTCCTGGCACGCGTTCGCGGCACGCAGGCGATGTGAAGAGCGTCCCACGCCATGCTCTGTCAGAGCAGTCGCAACGACCGCGATCAATACGTGTCCGCCGCAAGAAGCGCATGAGCTGCCTCGCAAATCACAAGGCCGGCGCGAGGCTCGACTCGCCTCCTGAACTGCGCCAGTGGCCGACCTGCGCTTCGCGCACACGCAGATGTACAAGTACCAGCTGCGCTTCAGCTCCAGCACCGACGAATGCCATCCCGTCGGCCGCACCGGCGCAACCGGGCTCACCGTTTAGCGCTAAACTCGCTGCAAACGGCGAGTTCCGCGGCATTGCTGGGGGTCGGGATGCTGCAGCGGATTGCATCCGGCATTCGGACGCGTCGCGTCATGCGCGGGTACGCCGCAGCGATCGCGTCGGTGGCTGCCGCGGTGGTCATGCTGCTGGTCATGCAGGCCCGCTGGCACGCTTCCGCTCCCGTTTCGATGTTCGTGATGGCCGTGATCGTCACCACGTGGCTCGGAGGCACGAAACCCGGCCTGCTGGCGGCCGCGCTCTCGTTTCTCAGCTTCAACTATTTCGTGCTGTATGTGGAAAAGCCGGCGAGCGCCGGGCCGATACAGCTGACGCGTGTCCTCGCGCTCGCTACGGTAGCCGCTTATGTGATCTGGCTGACAGCCACCGAGCGCCGCGCGGCCGAATCACTGCGACGGGCGCGCGATGATCTCCAGCAGAACAACGAGGCGCTCCGTGCGGACATCAGCGAGCGCGAGCGAGCGGAACAGAGCGTGCGCGACAGTCAGCAGCTCGTGCAGCAGGTACTGGCCACTCTGCCCGTGGGTGTGATGGTGACTGACCAGCGCGGCGATGTCATCCTCACCAACGCGGCGTCGAAGCGTATCTGGGGCGACAGCCCGACAGTCTCCGGCGCCGACCGATGGGCGCAGAGCAAGGGCTATTGGCACGACACCGGCAGGAGGATTGCCCCGACGGAGTGGGCCTCGGCACGCGCGCTGTTCGCCGGGGAGACCAGCTTGAACGAATTCATCGATATCGATACCTACGACGGCCGGCGCAAGACGATCCAGAACTCCGCGGCGCCGATCCACAACGCGGCCGGCGAGACCGTCGGGGCTGTCATCGTAAACGAGGATGTCACCGAGCGGATACTGGCCGAGCAGGCGCTACAGGAATCGGCGAATCGCCTGCAACATCTGTCCCGCCGATTGCTGGCCGTCCAGGAGGACGAGCGCCGACATCTCTCGCGCGAGCTGCACGATGAGTTTGGCCAGCTCCTGGCCACGGTGACGCTGCACCTGCACGCGGCCAAGCGCCTGGCGGGCGAGCCCGCCCGGGCGAGCCTCGACCAGAGCATCGCGCTGCTGCAGCGCGCCGGCTCCCAGGTGCGCAGTCTCGCGCTCGAGCTGCGGCCGCTCATGCTCGAAACCGGCGGCCTCGATGCGGCCTTGCGTTGGCTTGCCGAGCAGCACCGCCAGCGCACCGGCATCGACACCGAGGTGACGGGTGAGCTCGGCGATGTGCCGTCGGGGCTGGCGATTGCCTGCTTCCGAGTCGCGCAGGAGGCGCTCACCAACGTCGCGCGTCATGCACAGGCCCGGCACGTCGGGATCGAATCCAGGCAGGGAGACGGATCTCTGCACCTTCTGATCCGCGACGACGGCGTGGGATTCAACGTTGGCGAGGCCCTGCAGCGAGCGGCCAGCGGCGGACACCTTGGGTTGCTGGGGATGAAGGAGCGCGCGCAGATCCTCGGCGGGACGGTCGAGATCGACGCGTCCCCGGGACACGGGACGCGGATCCGTGTCGTGCTTCCCGTGCCTGAGCCCGGTGTCAGTCACGTTGCCGGAGACCCGAATCCGTGACGCCACTGCGCGTGCTGCTGGTGGACGATCACAAGCTCTTCCGGGCGGGCATCCGCGCGTTGCTGCAGGGTGGCTCCGACGTGGAGGTCGTCGCGGAGGCGGGGGACGGTCGCGAGGCGCTGCGATTGATTGCAGTCCACAACCCCGACGTGGTGCTGATGGACATCACCATGCCGAATCTGAACGGGCTGGACGCCGCGGCACGCATCAGCCGTATCTTTCCCCACACCCACATCGTCATCCTGTCGATGAGCGCCGACGAGGATTCGGTACTCAAGGCCTTGCGAGCGGGCGCCGCCGGCTATCTGGTCAAGACCGCCGATCCGGCCGAGCTCGGACTGGCGCTGCGGGCCGTCGCGCGCGGCGAGAAGTTTCTCAGCTCCGCGGTGTCGGAGCACGTGGTCGCGGCCTGCGTCAGCCGCGTGGATCGGGAGCGGACCTCGCTCGAGCGCCTGTCGCCGCGCCAGCGCGAAGTGCTGCAGTTGATTGCGGAAGGCCACACCACCAGGGAGATTGCTGCCAAGCTCGACATCAGCCCCAAGACGGCTGAGGCGTATCGGGGCGACCTGATGAAGGCGCTCGAGATCCACGATATCGCGAGTCTCACCCGCTACGCGATCCGCACCGGGCTCGTCGCCCTCGAGCCGTGACGGCCTTTACACCGCGGCGGGCCGCGAGCCGAGGTATGTCAGGATCTGCTGCCCGAGTGTGCGCGTATCGATGGGCTTGGTGATATAGCCCGCGCACCCGGCGGCCAGCGCTTTCTCCTCATCGCCCCTCATGGCCGAGGCCGTGAGCGCCACGATGGGTACCTGGGCGAAGCGGCTCTCGGCCTTGAGGAGGCGCGTGAGCGTCAGTCCGTCCATCCCGGGCAACGCGATATCCATGAGAATCAAGTCGGGAAGCCGCTGTCCGAGCAGCCTGCGGGCCTCCTCGGCATCCTGGGCCGCCTCGACGGCAAAGCCCTCGCTCACCAGCACGTCGGACGCCAGCTTGAGGTTCATCGGATTGTCGTCGACGATCAGAATACGCACCGTCATAGCACAGTCCTCACGACGCCAGCAGTGTCACTGGTGGCAGCGGCAGCAGAACCGTGAAGGTGCTGCCCTGCCCCCTCTCGCTTTCGACCCCTATGCTGCCTCCCTGCACTTCGACCAGCTTCTTCGTCAGCGCAAGTCCCAGTCCCGTACCCTCGAAGCGGCGCGTCGCTCCGGAATCGAGTTGCTGAAACTCGACGAACAGCTTCGCGAGATCCTCGCGCCGGATGCCGATGCCCGTGTCGCGCACACTCAGCTCGAGTGAGCCGTCGCGCTGGCGCGCCCTGACGCATACGCTCGCGCCGTCGTCGCTGAACTTCAGCGCGTTGGAGACCAGGTTATAGAGGACCTGGATGAATTTCTGTCGATCGAGCGTCACCTGATCGAGTGTGGCGGCAATCTCCCGCTCGACCGCAATCCCCTTGGACGCCGCCATGGACGCGGTTCCGGTGCAGACTTCCTCGATCGCCTGCCGCACGGAGAAGCGTTCCGCGCGCACCTCCATCTTCCCGGCTTCGACCTTGGAGAGATCGAGTACGTCGTTGATGAGCTGCAGCAGGTGCCGGCCGCTGTTCAGGACGTCACTCAGGTACTCTTTCTGCTTGCCGTTGAGCGCCCCGACCTTCTCGTCGATCAGGAACTCCGAAAAGCCGATGATGGCGTTCAGCGGTGTGCGCAGCTCGTGCGACATGTTGGCGAGGAACACGCTCTTCAGGCGGTTCGCTTCCTGCAAGCCCAGCTCGTAGCGCTTGCGCGCCGTGGCATCGCGGATGGCGCTGGAGACGAACATCCCCTCCTCGGTCTCGAGCGGGCTCAGGCTGATCTCTACCGGGAACTCGCTGCCATCGCGCCGCAGACCGAACAGCTCGAGCCCCGCGCCCATGGCGCGGGCGCGCGGCTGGGCAAAGAATCCGGTACGGTGACCGGGATGCTTACCCCGGTAACGGTCGGGTACCAGCAGCTCGACCGGCTTTCCGAGCAGCTCCTCGCGGCGGTAGCCGAATAGCCGTTCGGTCTGGGAATTCACCAGCGCGATGAGTCCATCCCGACCTACGATCACCATTGCGTCGGGAGCAGACTCCAGCAGGCTGCGGAACTTCTGCTCCGCCTCTTTGCGCTCGCTGATGTCGCGCACCGCGCTCATCACGATCGTGCCTTCATCCGTGACCAGCGGACTGAGACTGATCTCGACCGGAAACTCCTTGCCGTCGCTGCGCAGCCCATAGAGCTCGAGCCCTGCGCCCATGGCACGCGTGCGAGGCGCGCCGAAGAAACGCGCGCGGTGCTCGTTATGCAGCCGCCGAAAGCGCTCCGGCAACAGCATCTCCACCGGCTTCCCCAGCAGGGCTCGCCGCTCATAGCCGAACACCCGTTCGGCCTGGGTATTCACAAAGACGATGCGCCCCGTCACGTTGACCATGAGGATGGCATCAGGAGTGAGCTCCAGGAGCTCACCGAATCTCACTTCGAGCAGCTTCGCGTCGCGCTGGATCTTCAGGTGCGTAACGTCCTTCTTGGTGGACAGCACGAAGCTGAGGCTGCCGTCCGCGCCCAGAACCGCCTTGCTGGAGACGCTTACATGCACCAGCGACCCGTCCTTGCGACGGCGCACCGACTCGTACACGGCCAGCCTGCCCGCAGCCGCCTCCGCCTGAATCGTCTGCTCCTCCTGTTCACGGTCAGGCGGCACGATGAGATCCGTCAACAGCCTGCCGAGGGCCTCGTCGGCCCGGTAGCCGAAGATCGTCTCTGCTGCACGGTTCCAATGCAGCACTCTGCCGTCCGGTGAGACTGCCAGCACCGCGTCGGGAGTCTGGTCCCACAGCTCACGGGTATCGATACTCCTGGTCATACTGTACCTGCTAGGTACGAATACCCCTCAGGTAGGCAGCCATGTCTTCGAAGGACAACGCCTGGCTGATGAGGTACCCCTGCATCTGATCACAATGCAGCAGACGCAGGATCTTCGCCTGCTCCTCGGACTCGACTCCCTCGGCGACGGTCTTGAGCCGCAGCGTGTGGGCCAGCGAGATCACCGTCGATACCAGCGTCATGGCGCTCGGATCGTCCAGCATCGCCACGACGAAAGAGCGATCGATCTTGATGGCTTCCACGGGGAGCTTCGCCAGGTAGGCGAGCGAGGAATACCCCGTGCCAAAATCGTCGAGCGCAATACCAATGCCGAGCTCGCGCACCCGCGTCAGCTTCTCGATGTTGTCCGCGATGTCCTGCATGAGCAGGCTCTCGGTCACTTCAATGTCGATCCCATCGCACACTCCGTCTGCCGCGAGCGCCTCGGCCACCGTGCGCACGAAGTCCTCACGCCGCAGCTGGGCGCTCGACACGTTGACGGCGACGCGCGGCGCCGGAAGAGACTCGGCGAGCCAGCGTAGGCGGTCGGCTTGCGCCTGCCGCAGCGCCCATACTCCGGCCTCGACGATGAGTCCGGTCTCCTCCATCAGCGGGATGAACGTAGCGGGCAGGGTGAGACCACGCTGCGGATGGCGCCAGCGCATCAGGGCTTCGACACCTACGAGACGGCGGGTATCGAGGTCGACCTTCGGCTGGTAGTGGAGCACGAACTCCCGGTTCTCGAGCGCCTGCCGCAGGCTCCTCTCGAGCGTATGCTTCTCATGCAGAGCGCGCCCGAGCTGCGGGGTGTAGAAGGCATAGGAGGCCTGGGTCAGCTTGGCGTTCTTGAGCGCCGTCTCGGCGCTGCGCAGGAGCGACACCCCATCGAGGCCGTCGTTCGGAAAGAGCGCGATCCCGGCCTTGAGCCGCAGAGTCACCGGTTGCCCGCCGGCCTCGATCACCTGGGAGTGGCTCTGCGCCAGCCAGCCCTCCACGGTGCGTGTCACGTCCAGGGCATTCTGCGGCCGCGGGATCACCACCGCAAATTCATCCGACCCTGACCGCGCCGCGTAGCCGGCATCCCCCGCAAAGCGCACCAGGCGCTCGCCAAACTCGCGCAGCACCTCGTCGGCCCCCGAGCGTCCCAGAGCGTCGTTGAGCGAATCGAAGTCCTCGACATCGAAGATCACCAGGGCAAACAGGCCCCGCCGATCCATGAGTGTGCGGATGTGCTGCGCGAGCCGCTCCTGCAGGAAGGTGCGATTGGCGAGCCCGGTGAGTGAGTCGTAGTAAGCGAGGTAGTTGAGGCGCTCCCCCTTGTCGATATGATCGAGAGCGAAGGCGATGTCGCCCCCGAGCTCCTCCAGCAGCCGCAGCTCCGCCGCGTCGAAGATGCGCGCCTCGGCCGACAGCAGCACCAGACAGCCGACCGCCTCTCCCGCCACGATGAGAGGCAACGCGGCCAGGCCCCGGACGCCGTTAGCCAGCAGCGTGCGCGACAGCGAGTCCGTAAGCTCGGCACTCGAGAGATCGTCGGCTACCGCGGGCTGCTTCGAGGCGATGGCCGTCGCCACCAGGGGGTGCGCGCCCACATCCAGGCTGCGCGCGGGCGCGCCGGTGTCGGGCGAGAGCTCACCGGCGAACGCCGCCTCTGCGATGGGCGAGAGCGGCTCGACGAGTCCGCACCACGCGGCCTTGAAGCCGCCCTGCTCCACCGCAATCCGGCAGGCCTCCCGCAGCAGCTGACCGCGATCGGAGACGCGCACGATCAGGGCGTTGATGCTGCTCAGCATCGCATGCACCCGGTTCAGCTTGAGGATCTGCGCCGCGTGGGCCTGCAGGTCGTAGTAGAGAGCGCCATTCTCGTAGACTCGACCCACCTGCGCGCCGAGAATCGTCAGCAGGTGCTCATCGTCACCGCTGAAGCCTTTCGCTCCGACCTTGTCGGCGAGGCATAGCGCGCCGTAAGTCCGCGTGAGCGAGGAGATCGGCACCGCGAGCACCGCCTGCGCATCCGGGTAGGCCGGCGGCAGGCCGGTATCGACCGGAGTGCCGTGATGGGCCTCGAGGCGGCGAACGCGCCGCTCGCGGAATACCTTGCCGAGCAGCCCGCCGTTCGTCAGCGAGAGCTCGGGCGCCCCGCCCGCACCGAAATCCAGCCCGCTATGACATTGAATCACCGACTTCCCCGCCGTGTTCTGCTCGACCGCCAGCACGGCATAGCGTGCGCCGAGTAGGTTGCGCGCGCCGCTGCAGACCTGCTGCAGGAGCTCGCGCGGGTCGCGCTCGGAGGCGAGCTGCACGTTGAGGTCGGTCAGAGCCGCAAGCTGCGCGTTGGCTGCGCGCAGCTCCTCGGCCTTCTGCGAGAGCTTGTCGGTCAACAGCCGCAGATGCTCGACGTCGAACTGCGGATCGGCAGGAGCCGCGGCTTGCGGCGCCGTCTCAGGATGCGTCAGCGCCTGCCCGACGGCCGAGAGAAGCTCGAGCCGCGCGCAGGGCTTGACCAGCACGCGCTGCACCCCGCACCTGGCTGCGAGCTCGCGCGCCTCGTGTGCGTGATAGTTGGCCGTGTAGAAGATGACGGCGGTTTCGGCGAACCCGGGCTCGAGGCGCAACCGGCGGATGAACTCGTAGCCATCCATGCTCGGCATCAGGATGTCGGAGATTACGAGATTCGGCTTCTCGCTGCGCGCAGTCGCGAGTCCATCGGAGCCGTCGACCGCCTCGACCGTCAGGTATCCTTCGCCGTTCAGCCACGCGACCAGGAGCTTGCGGTTCGTCGCGTTGTCATCGACGACCAGTATCTTGCTCATGCAGAGCTGGTTCGCTGGGAATCCATGAACATCCGCACGAGCTGGGCGATCGAGCTCGCACCCATCTTGTCCATCACCCGCGAGCGGTGCAGCTCCACGGTGCGCTTGCTGAGCCCCATCTCCTCGGCCATCACCTTGCTCGCGAGACCCTTCACGATGAGCTCCAGCACCTCCCGTTCCCGCGGAGTGAGGGAGGCGATGCGATCGCGGATCGCGTCGTGCTGGGCGAGCATCTCGCGACCGCGCCGGTCGAGCTCGAGTGCGTGACGCACGTTCTCGATGAGCTCCGAGTTGCGAAATGGCTTCTGCAGATAATTGAAGGCGCCGTGACGCACCGCCGCGACGGCGCTCGCGACGTCCGCATGACCGGTGACGAAGATCACCGGAATCACCGCGCCCCGACGGTTGAGCTCGTCCTGGAGCTCCAGCCCGCTCATGCCGGGCATGAAGATATCGAGTACCAGGCAACCCGGCTCCCGCGGGTCATAATGTTCGAGGAATTTCTCGGCCGAGGAAAACTCGCGCGAGGTGACGCCGATCGATTGTGCGAGGGCCTTGATGAGAGAGCGCAGCGCCGGGTCGTCCTCGACTACATAGACAACAGGCGCCCGCGCGCTCATTCCAGCACAATCGCTGTCACTACCGCCGCAGCAGCAGCGGCGCAAGAGTCAGTGGCGTAACTGCACTTCCCTGCCATGCCAACCCCGAGAATCGCGACTCTTCCGTAATATCCTGTTATCACACCCCTGCCACTCTCATCCTACGCACGCGTCTGGACGGTGCAAATCCCCGTGTTTTCCCGGGCGCGATACCGGGGAATCCCGGTACTGCGGGTTGCGAGCCATGGCATGAGGTCGAACGTCACCATTTTGTGAGCAGGCCCACGTTACCGTTGCGGCTTCTACCTACCTCGCCGCGGTGGTCCCGAACGCGCGTTGCCCGCGGGAAATGCCACCCTCGCTCCCGCAGGTCGCGTCGCGCGATGCGAGCGTAGGACGGGTCGTGGACAGGGATGCCAACCGCCTTGCGCACATGGGACGGGGAACGCTCGCGCTGAGGGCTCAGGGAAGAAGCCCATCCGGCGCAGCACCTCACGGTGCTGCGCCGGATGCGCGCTCTGTGCTGCGGAAAAGGACCTGCTCATGAGTAACGACTTCACTTCGCGCCGCGCTCCGTTGGTCGATGAGAGGCCGCAGGACCCCGTGAGCGCCCTGGACCGCCGCCGCGCCGAGCAGACCCTGCGCGCACACGAGGCGAAGCTCCGCCATGCGCAGCAGATGGCCAAGCTCGCCCACGTCGTCACCGGTCCGCTGGGCGAATTCCTGGCCTGGACCGAGACGCTGCCGACGATGCTGGGGCGTGATGCGAGCGCGATTCCCGCGACCACCCGCGGCTGGCTCAAGCTGCTGCATCCCGATGACCGCGAACGCTTTCGCCGCACCGCGATCGAGGCAGCGAAGAGCGGCACGCGCGCCGAGACCGAATATCGCCTCAGCGGCGCGCAAGGCGAGTGGCTCCACATCCGCGAGATCATGGAGCCTCTCGACCCCGAGCATAACGGAGGTTCCGGCCAGCGCTGGCTCAGCACGCTACAGGACGTGAGCGCCGCCAGGCATGCGGCGCAGGCGTTGCAGGCGAGTGAGGAACACTATCGGACCACCTTCGAGCAGGCCGCGGTCGGCATAGTCCACACCTCGCTCGAGGGCGAGCTGCAGCTCGTCAATCAGGCCTTCTGCCTCATGGCGGGGTACGCGTCCGCGGAAGCGCAGCAGCTCCATATCCGCGACCTCACTCATCCGGACGACATTGGTGCGAGCATCGAGGGTCGTGCGCGCATCATCACGGCGGGCGCACCGCCTTATCGGCGGGAGATGAGGCTGCGGCGCAAAGACGGCTCGTACCTGTGGACCAGCGTGACCACCTCCCTGGTGCGCGCCCCCGACGGCGCTGCGTCGCACTTCGTCACGGTGCTCAGCGACATCTCCGAGCGCAAGCGCTCCGAAGAGGAAGTGAATCGCTTCCGCGTCGCGATGGATGCGACCGCGGATGCGATCTTTCTCGCCGACCCGAAGACGATGCGGCTCCTCTACGTCAACGACGTCGCGTGCCGTCGCCTCGGCCATAGCCGGGCGCGGCTGCTCGAGACGCCGGTCTTCCAGCTGCTCGGCAAGACGCGCGAGCAGGTCGCGCTCGAGCACGACGAGATCATCGCAGCCGGCGAGCGCGGCCGGCGTACCGAGGCCCGCTACACGCGCGCCGACGGCTCCAGGCGCTGGTCCGAGCTGCATCGCCGCGCCCTCTCGACCCCTGCCGGCGCCGTGATCGTCACGGTGGCCCGCGACATCACCGAGCGCAAGGCGCAGCAGGAGAAGATCGAGCGCCTGAGCCGTGTCCACGCAATGCTGAGCGGCATCAATTCCGCGATCGTGCGCCTGCGCGACCGCAACGCACTGTTCCGCGAGTGCTGCCGTATCGCGCACGAGGCCGGCGGCTTCGCCCTGGTGTGGATCGGCCTCGTCGACGAGACGCGCAAGGTCGCGGAGCGCGTGGCCTGGCACGGTGGCGCCGACGGCGTCCAGAAGCTGCATCCCATGTGCCTGGCGCTGCGCGACGACACGCAGGTGAGCCTCCTGACCGAGATGATGCGAACCCGACGGCCGGCGATCACCAACGACGCGCGTCACGACCCGCGCGCCGAAAACCTCGAGCTTGGGGTCGAACGCGGCATCAACTCAGCAGCCTTTCTGCCCCTGACCGTAGCCGGCAAGGTTAAGGGAGTCATGGCGATGTGCTCGCCGGTCTGCGCCCACTTCGACGAGCCCGAGGTCAAGCTCCTCTCCGAGCTCGCGGCCGACGTGTCCTTCGCGCTCGAGCATCTGGAAAAGAGCGAGCGCGCCGAGTATCTCGGGCTACACGACGAGCTGACGGGGCTCCCCAACCGCCGACTGTTCACTGAGCGGCTCGGACAGTTCGTGCGCGCCGCGGGACAAGCGCAAGGGAAGCTGGTGCTGGCGGTACTCGATCTCGAGCGACTGCGCTCGGTCAACAAGTCGCTCGGCTGGCACGCGGGAGACACCCTGCTGCGTGAGGTGGCACGACGGCTGACGCAGGCGGCGGGTGCAGCCGCCGCCGGTCGCCTCGGGTCTGACCTCTTCGCCGTCGTGCTGCGCTCGGCGCGCGACCGAGCCGACGCGGAACGCATGCTGCCGACGCTCCTCAATCGCTGCTTTGCTGAGCCCTACGCCGTCGAGGACACCGAGCTTCGGCTCGGAGCGAAAGCCGGCCTGGCGATCTTTCCGAGCGACGGGCTCGACGCCGAGACACTGCTGGTAAACGCCGAGGCGGCGCTACGCAAGGCGAAGACGGCCGGCGAGCGGCTCCTCTTCTACACGCCGGAGCTATCCGAGAACACCGGCGCCTGGCTGCCACTCGAGAGCAAGCTGGTGCGAGCGCTCGAGCGCAACGAGTTCGCCCTGCACTATCAGCCGAAGCTGGATGCCGTGACGGGCGTCGTAGTGGGCCTCGAGGCGTTGCTGCGCTGGCAGAGCCCGGAGTTCGGCGCGGTGCCGCCGGCGAAATTCATTCCGCTCATGGAAGAGACCGGCATGATCCTCGAAGTGGGCGCGTGGGCGCTGCGCCGCGCGGCGCTCGATCATCGGCGATGGTTGGAGCAGGGCTTTGCCGGGCTGCGTGTCGCCGTCAACGTGTCCGAGGTTCAGCTGCGCCAGCGCGATTTCGTGCAGGCCATGCAGCAGGCAATTTGCGAGGGCGTCGATCCGAGTGGCATCGACCTGGAGATCACCGAAAGCCTCGTCATGCGGGACGTGGAGGAGAACATCCGCAAGCTGAACGAGGTGCGGGCTCTCGGCGTGCAGATCGCCATCGACGACTTCGGTACCGGCTACTCCTCACTCGGGTATCTCGCCAAGCTGCCAGTGCAGGCGCTGAAGATCGACCGCTCGTTCATCAGCGCCATGCTGAAGGATCCGGCGGCGATGACGCTCGTGCAGACGATCATTTCCCTCTGCCACACGCTCGGCCACAAAGTGATCGCCGAGGGCGTCGAAGAGGAACAGCAGGCGAAGTACCTGCGGCTGCTGCGTTGCGACGAGATCCAGGGCTACCTGATCAGCAAGCCGCAGCCCTTCGATGAGATGACACGCTTCCTGCACGCCAAGCGAGCCAATCTGCACGGCACTGACAGTTGAGTCGACGTACGGAACAACGAATCCATGCGCAACATCCCGCGGTAGACGGTACCGCATCCGGTCTTGCATCGACCTGTTGAGCGTGCCGCGGCAAGTTGCCACCAATAGGCCCAACTCACATTGGCAGTGACAGACGGGATACAATTCGACACCGACTGGCGGCCACGCAGTGCGCAGCGACCTGGAGAGG
>Ga0335077_10003236_pt1 | contig 19604 bp, 18 predicted proteins | sample Lox_Sample_31_FD_207151 | JGI IMG/M metagenome (GOLD analysis project Ga0335077, IMG submission 207151) | Soil microbial communities from Loxahatchee National Wildlife Refuge, Florida, United States - Lox_Sample_3.1 | ecosystem: Environmental > Terrestrial > Soil > Wetlands | place: USA...
GAGGTCCGCCCGCTCTACCATCACCGCGACGACACCTCCGTCGGCCACATCGTTGGCTGTTTCCTTGCTCTTCGGCTCGAGGTCGATCTCCAGCGCCGCCTCTTTGCCGCGGACGTCGATTGCTCCTGGCCCGATCTCCTGCGCGACCTGGACCAGGTGAGGGCGGTCGACGTCACGCTCGACGGGCGGCACTACAGGCTTCGCACCGAGCTGCCTGGCTTTGCCTCCGACGTCTTCGCCGCCGCCGGCGTGCGGCCGCCGCGGGTGGTCGAGCCAATCCACGACGAACACCCCGCGGCCACCGACGAGCTGGCGCAGCCGTAGTGCCTAGAGCTCCGAGTGCGCCCTCAACCCCTCGGATTCAGGCCCTTCTCCGAACCAAACTGTTGAAGTTGAGTCTGACCCGGTCTCGATGACCTTCACCGCGTTCCGGACGTCCTCGTCCTCGACGATGTCGCACCGGTCGAACACGTTCCGAGTTAGGTGACCCGACATCCGCATCACCACCGACACAGGCACGCCGCGCCGCCGAGCGTTCGTGACGAAGCTCCGCCGCAGGTCGTGGAACCAGACGTGCTCGAGCCCGCTCTTCCTGCGCGCATGAAGAGGCTCCGGGGCTCCAGCCAGCGCGTGCCGGTTTCCGGGTTCACGAACACGTAGTCTGTGCCGAGGTGCCTCGGAAGGCGCTCGAGCTCCGCCTTCGCCCGTGTGGTCAGGTACACCGTCAGTGAGAAGTTCGTCTTCGTTTTCTCGGCCCCGAGCTTGATCGCGCCGATTCGGAGATCGACCTGCGACCAACGGAGGTTCAGGATCTCACTCTCCCGCATCCCGGTGTCATATGCGGTGATGAGGAGGGGTTGGAACTGAGGATCCGCGACCTTGACGAGCCGCGCAAAGGTCGGCTCGTCGATGGTGACGCGGCGGACGTTGGGTTTGTTGAGGAGCCTCACGTGTGCCACTGGGTTCGACCGGAGACGTCCACACTCGACTGCGTAGCTACACATGCGCTTTAGTAGCGCGATCTCCCGGTCAAGCGTCGCTGGTGACGGCGGGTTCTTCCGAACGGTGCGTTCGCTGAGCCGGCTGTTTCGGTACTCCTCGATGTCGCGCTGCGTGAGGCTACTCGCGATCCGCGTCCCGAGGATGTTGCACAGGTAGCGAGCCTTGGCGACGTCGGTTCGCCAGGAGTCGTTATCCCTATAAAGACCGCCAGCAGGAGGCCTACGCGAAGGCTTGGAAGCGGAACCGCGCCGCCACGGTCGAGGCCAAGAAGCGGCAGCGCGCCGTGCTCCAGAAGGCCAAGGAATTGATTGCGGAGCACAAGCAGCAGCGACCCGACAGCCAACGTCTCGAGCGCGACACCGCGCTGCTTCGCAAGTTCGTCCGCACCGCGACCGCCCTCACCGGCGACGGCGGATCGCACCGGACGGCGGCCATAGCCCCGAAGGCATCCCCGAACCCGCAAGGGGAACGAGCCTGGTCGGCCGAGAAGGCGACGCAAACAGCCAGCAAGACCCGCCCGGTCCAGCTCGGTCCACCATGAGGTCGTCCACCGACTTGAACGAGCGCAGACCGCCACGGCGGGCCAACCTCACTGCTCGGCTCGACCTCATCCGAACTGCCGCGAGTGTCACCTGCGGCCGGACCTGTTGCTGACCACGGCGATGTGGGAGGGCATCGCGCTCGCCTCGGAGCCGGGTCGTCTCCCGCGCTGGCCGGACTTGGAGAGCGAGCTCATTCGGGCGCTCGGCCCCCGAACGCACACCGGGATCGTCGACGCTGAGGGTGAGCTGCCTCCTTCCGCACGCTGCAGAGGCAGCCGGAGCATCGGCGACGGCCACTCGAGGCGCAGCTGCTGCGATTCCTGGTCGGTCGTGCCGGCAACAAACAGCGGCACGCGCGGCTCCTGGTCGAGGCGCTCGGCCTCGGCGGCGCCCCCTCCGCGCTCGGACCTCGCTCAACGCCGGGAATCCGCCCTTCCCCGGGGAACCTCCCGCAGAGGCGCGAGACGAATTTGCCGGGCTACTTACAGATTAGCTGTGCCGACTGCATTGGTCGCATTCGGTCGCCCGAGAGCCGCGGGGGACGTGTCTTCCTTTGGGCTTTCGCGCGCACTCGTCGTGCACGGACACATAGCACGAGCTATATGAGGCTGCGGTCACAGGAGCACCGCACCTGCTTTCTTTGCCCCCCTTCGGGCGATTGGAGCCATCATGAGTTCACTTCGGCATACGCTTCGACCCGCGTCTTGGCTTCTCTTGGCTTTAGCCCTCTGCGCTTGCCATCGATCGGCCCCCGCGAACGCCATTTCGGCTGGGTCAGGGAGACGTTACACGGTCCGCGCAGAGGTGGTGACGGTCCCAGCTCAACGGGAGGGCGAGCTTGTTCTCAGGCATGAGGCCATCCCGGAGTTCACCGACAAGTCGGGAGTCGTTGTCGGAATGGACTCGATGGTGATGCCTTTCCCCGTCTCGGCGAACGTATCGCTAGCGGGCCTCACGCCGGGAGACAAGATCGAGTTCGTGTTTTCGGTAGACTGGGTCCAGGGCAAGTACCTGATCGAGAGCCTCAAGAAGCTGCCCGCGGAGACGATGCTGAAGATGGAGAAGGCGCAGGCTATGGAATCGATGGGATCCCACATGTCCGGGGACGCCAATAAGTGACAGCGGCGCCGTCTCGCTGCTTCGCGGGCCCCACCTGTCGCGGATCGCCGTCTTGGTTCTGGTCCTCCTGCCGGGGAGAATGGTGTACCTGGGGCCTGTCTACGCGACCAGCACCTGGCTGCAGCTTGCGGCCGCCCTGCTCTTCGTCGCCTCGCTGATCGCGATCTGGCCGGGTCTCGTACTAGCCTTGGTCGCCATCCCGCCGGCCGTTTCCGCGCTGGAACGGCGATGGCCCGGAGGGGAGGTCGCGCCGTGACCGCGGACCGCGTGGGCTTCTTCCGAGAGATGGCGGAGCGCTGTGAGACGAGATCCACCCGGCGGATCGACAGTGTGCGGGTGTCCTTCGCGGGCTCTATCTTCTTGAACCGATGGACGGTGTCATCGCCGTGGACGTGGAGTGCGGCACCGGGGTCGCCATCGGACCGTTCCTCGAGCGGCTCGGCGAAGGGCAAGCGATCGGGATCGGGATCGACTTCGCCCCGAAGATGATCGAGCGCGCGCGAGCATCACAAAGGCCCGCGGGTCCGGTTTCGCGTATGTGCTTGAGGCGCGGCTCGCGGCGGGGTCGGCGGACGTCGTGATCTGCTTCAAAACTTCCCCGCACTTCCCAGATCCCGACCCGGTGATCGCCGAGTTCGGACGCTGGCTCAAGCCCGAGGGCCGGGCAGCAGCCTGTCATGACGCCACCCGCGCCGAGATCGCCAGGCATGACCGGAAGGGGCGGTGTGATCGGGGGTGACGTGCCACTCCCGGGCGAGACACTGGGCTCGCGGTTCAGCAGAGCAGCTTCACGGTAGTGCGTGGGAGACCGGCACGCCCAGCCGCTCGAGCATCTTCAGCTCCGCGTAGACCATGCTCTTGATGAACTGTAAGACGTGGACGCGTAGTCCCGCCCCCACCGCCCGGACCACGAGGCCCAGCGCGGCGGTGGTCTTGCCCTTCCCGTCGCCCGTGTAGACCTGCAGCTGCCCTCGGTGAGTCATCCGTGCTCCCTCGCTCGCGGTATACGTGTCCTGCCGCAGCTGTAACGGGCCCACACCTTCCCCCGCGGCGCGCACCCGCTGCGCGATCTCGCGGGCGCGACTCCGCACGTAGAACCCTGTGCCGTGCACCGCCCGCGCGACCCCCATCTCCTTGAGCACCGCGTACGCCCTCACCACGCTGGCGCGGGGGAGCGCGTATGCTCGGATCGCTTCGTTGAGCTAGAGCAGCTGGTCGCCCGGCGCGAGGGTCCCGGACCGCAAGCTGGCGAGCACCTCGTCGGCGAGCAGGAGAAACTTCGGTCGGCCGGCCTCGTTGGCTCAGCGTCTTCGGACGAGCGCAGCCACGACGGCAGTGACCTACGAGGCTCGACCCGCAAGGCGATCTCCGCGCCTCGCGAGCCGCACGCACGCCGCATGCGGGACTCCCTGTTCGGGTAGGTCTCCTGGCTCATGGGTCTTGAAGGGACCACGACGGCCCTCCAGCGCCGCCTCGACCTTCCCCGGCTCGCGCCGAGTGGCTTTTCGAGGCTGCCCACCCACAGTGGCGGGACCGCGCCGGGTTTCGACCGGCTTCCCTGTTATGCCCTCGCGGGCACCCGAGGTATCGGTTCCTCTTGTGCACCCACAGGAGTGGGGCTGTCAAGCCGCGCGTGGGGCGGGGCGTGGAGTGGGCCGGCGGCTGGCTTCCCGACGAGCCATCCGTGTGGCTCCTTCAGAGGACGATGGCGCCCGCGAGGGCGTTCCTGCCGTACCGGACGGAGTCGCCGCCCTTCACGACGAGCACCTCGTCGTGGAGTGCGGCGCGTAGGCCCCAGCGACAGGGTGGCCGAAGATCCCCTGGTAGTGTAGTCGGGGACGCCCGTCCTCCACGGCCAGCACCTGCGCGTTGGGGCTTTGCCGAGGCCACGGATGCGGATCCCAGCCGGTGGCGCCGTTCGAGACGCCGTGGAGGCCGGCGCCGCCGGCGGCCTGTCGCCAAAGTTCCGCGGCACGTAACGCTCGCCGACTACTGCGCGATACCCTCGAACGTGGTCGCCTTCGAGCTCTCGTGCAGCCGCTCCCCTCAAACTGTCGCCGCGTCGCTCGTCGCTTTTTTCGCGACCGGAAGCGCGCCCTCTCGCCAGGCCCTCCGGCCCCGCCGACCACGGGGACCGCCAGGACCGGGAGCCCGAGATCGGCGAGCTTCGACACCGCGCCCGCATGGCCCCGCCGCCGGTAAGCCAGAGCACCAGGTCCGGACGGAGCGCCACCCCCGTATCCATGCTCGGACCGAGGCCCCCACCCGCGGCACATCTTTCACCTTCGGGGAGGAGCGTGGCCGCCTTGTGCGCCTCAATCGAGCTCCCACCGCACACCCAGGACGAAGTGAATAGGCAAGCCAGGAGTCAAGAACGGCACGATGGGCTGCCCCGCCGTCTTCACGTCGGTCGAGTACGTCCCGAATGTCTGGTTGTTCACGTTGGCCAGGTTTTCGGCTCGGGCGAAGGCGGTCCATTGCCCCCAGCGGCCCTCCGCCCCCGCGCGCAGGAGCCAATAGGGTGAAAGCTTCGGCCCCACGTTCACCTCGTCGCCGAGCAAGTACTGCGAGCTCACGAAGAGGGCTCCGGCGGACAGCGTGAGCCACGGGAGCGGGCGGACCCCCCCGTCCAGGTTGAGGATGTGATTGGGCACCGACGGCAGCTGGTTACCGGGCAGCACGAGTTCGACACCGCTCTCGGTGCGAGGGGTGGCGAGGAGGACGGCGCTCTGGAAGGTGGCGAGCGTGTAGGCGTAGGTCGTGCCGAAGCGGAAGATGCCCCGGTCCGCGTGCAAAGACAGCTCCAGCCCCTGCCTCCGCGTGTCGCCGATGTTCTGGAAATAGATGAGCGTCGTGCCTGGTGGAGTGACGCTGTAGATGTCGTTGAAGACGTTCACCAAGAACGCGTTGACCGCGACTTTGACGCCGGCGAGAGGCCAGCCGGAGACGCCCGCCTCGAAGGAGCGGCTTTTCACAAGGTGGAGCGGTGTGAAGGTTGGATCGGGCGCCACCCCGGACTGGAGCCCGACGCAAGGCGACTGGGGATTGGAGCATGTGAGCTCCAGGAAGGCGGGTGCGCGAAAGCCCTGGCTGTAGGAGGCTGAAGCGAGCCAGTTCTTGGCGAAGGCATAGGTGACGCTCCCCGCCGGGACCCACGCCCGGTAGGAGGCGTCTCCGCTTGCCGCCCCCGGGTCGGCAGGCGAGTTGTCCACGATGTGGTGGGAGAACCAGTCGAACCGCAGCGCCGCCAATGCTCCCAGACCGGACAGAGGGCCCGAGGCGATGACGAGTTGGTCCTGTGCGAAGACGCCGGTCCCGAGCTGCGTGTCGGAGAGGTTCCAGCCCAGGGTCGGGAGCGGCACGCCCGTGTCGCTACTGGTGAAATAGGCGTTGGGCTCCTCGTACGCCAGCATCCGCACCCGGTTGCTCACCACCTCGGCGCCCGCCGCGAACGAGTTCTGGAGCGCCCCCGCGGTCACCTTGTGGTCCACCTCCAGAGTGGCGCCCAAGCTGTGCGTGTTGTTGAAGAGGCGGGTGTCCGGATTCAAGGCGCTGGAGTTGTATTCCTGTGCGTCGAGCGACCGGAAATAGCCGTTCGCTGTGAGCGAAAGAGTGGGTGCGAGTTTCTGGCTCGCGTTCAGTATGGCGAAGTTCAGCCTCGGCTGGAAGAAGTCGCCCGCGGTGTAGTTCTGGCGAGGATTCTCCAGCAACTCCGACAGCGGGAGCGAGCCCGGCTGGTACAAGCGGTCCGTCTGAAACTGGTAGGAGAGCGTCACGTCGGTGTCGTCGCGCCGCAGGCCGACCTTTCCGAACGCCTGCAGGAGAGCGACGGAGCTCTCCACCCGCCAGCCCTGCTCGGTGATCTCACCAATGGACAGATAGCCGTCGAGCGGCCCCAGCGGGCCAGACGTCCGGGCGCGCACGCCCTGCTCAAGGAAGCTGCCCACCTCGGCCTCGACTTCCGCAGACACCGCGGAACCTCCCCGCCGGGTGAAGATGGCGATGGCTCCGCCGAGGGTGTTGCGGCCGTAGATCGCGCTCGGCCCGCGAATCACCTCGATGCGGTCCACGTCCGAGAGCGGGATGAGGTCGAAGTTGACCTCTTCGCAGTCGGGTTCGTTGACGCGCACGCCGTCGAGGAAGACGCTGAGCCCTATGGGGACACCAGTAACTGGGGTCGCTGTAAAGCCCCGCAGCGCGAGATCCACCTGAAAGGGGGTGCCCTGTTCGTCCGACAGATTGGCTGCGGGAAGGACGCGCAGCGCCTCCTGTACCGTCTTCGCACCCGACTGCTCGAGCTCCGCCCGGTCCACCACCTGCACGGTGAGCCCGTTATCGGCAGGCGAGCGCTGGCTCAGGCGCGAGGGCGCCTGAACGGTGATCTCCTCAAGAACCACGGGCCCCCGCAGTCCGGGGCCGCCGGGGCCGCTGCCTGGCGGTGCAGCCGGCGAAGCCTGGCGCGCCTCGGCGGGCTCGTCAGCGCTGACCGCGCCCGGCACAGGGACAGCGACCGCCCACAGAGCTGTGAGCAAGCCCGCTCCTCGTGCGCTCGCCTTTCGGACCCACTCCACCACACCAGGGTTTGGGGTGTCTCCGTGGTGCAAGCTCATGGGAATGGTGCAGATGCAAGGCGCCGGGGGTGGCGACGTTCACCCGCGGCGGCGGAGGCGAGGAGGAGCCAGACGGTTGGACCGATCAGAACCCGCATGCGATGTCGGCAACGTAGGCGAAACCACCTGTGCCGAGGGGACAGAGGTCGACCCCTTCGACGGCGCCCTCCGCGGGATCCACGCGGAACACCTGGCCGGAGTTGCGATCGGCAATATAGCCCGCCCCGGAACAGAAGGCGAGTTGGCCGGGGGCGGCATCGGCCGGGGCCGGCAGCACGGCGCCGACGTTGGGCGTAGCCCCGGAGAGGTCGATGGGGACGATGCCCTGGGCGAAGATCTTCACCACCGGGAAGCCCGAGTAGTCGAAGGCGCCGCAGGTCACGTAGAGCGTGGTGCCCGAGACGGCGACATCAGCGGGGTCGAGGCAGTTGGGGCCCAGGTCGACGAGGCCGGGCTGGCTGCCCGAACTCACCGCTGCGTCGAGCTGGTTCGTCGCGAGGTCGATGACCGCGAGCCGGCCGGTGCTCCCTGCGGGCGGGTTGAAGTTCGTATCCAGGTTCCAGAGCGTCACGTAGGCGCGCCCGCCGACCACGGCGATGTGGGAGGGCATCGCGCTCGCCTCGGAGCTCGCGAGCTTCGAGACATCTACGCGCGCGACCTCACAGGCGCCGACCGCACCGCACTTTTCCAGGGAGGAGATGTCCAGCACCGCCACCTTGTCGATCGCGTTCAAGGCGACGTAAGCGCGGTCGCCGGAGAAAGCGATGCCCTGCACGTTCGGATTGGGTTCGTTACTGCCGGCGAAAGGGTGCTCCACGACTACCTGGCCGTCTGGCGTGAGCACGAGCAGGCTCCCGTTCGAGGTATGCGCGACGTACAGGTACCCGCCGTACGCTTCCATGGCCTCGATGTCCCCCGAACTGGGCGGAGGGCTGGGCGCCCACACCTGCTGCCCCTCTAGCGAGGGGAAGGTGCCGGAGATGCGGGTCACGGCCTCTGTCCCGAGGTTCCCCGCGCTCGCCACGAATAGCGCGCCGCCCTCCCAGGCCAGCGCTACCGGCCCTGCCGTGAGCTTCACCGGGGCGCCGGACGAGGGCGCGAGGTCGCGAGTCGCCGCGCGCACCTCGTTGGTGTTGAAGCAGGCGAGGAATAGGTCCGCCACGGCGGTCCCGGCCTGGCACTGCCCCGCGGAGCAGACCTGAAAGTCCGCGCAGGTGGTGCCGCAGGAGCCGCAGTTCTGCGGGTCTGCAGCGAGCGCCTTGCACGCTCCGCCGCACAAGGTCTCGTCCGATGGGCACTGGGTCTCCTTGCTGCAGCCGAAGAGCCAGAGCGAGGAGAGCGCGACAGCGATAGGGAGGGTGAGATGTCGGGTCATGGCTATCTCTCCGGGCTCCCGGTCCGCAGGGTCAAAAGGACCGTGCGTCCGGGGAGGGGGTTCATGAAGCCGTCCTGCAGGGTGCGGTCGTCGAGGAGGTTTCTGACCTCGAGGTTCAGGTGGACGTCCGGGTCGCGGAAGAGGCGCACGGAGCCGCCGGCGCCGAGCGTGAAGCTCCCGGGGATGCTACCGGTGTTGGCAAGGTCGACCCACTGGCTCGACAGCCATTGGCATTCGCCGTGGACCTCGACGGGCCCGCGTCCGGCGCCGAGCCTCGCGTAGAGCCGGTTTCGCGGCTTCTGGGGAAGTTCCTTCCCCACCACGGTCTCGACACCGCGAAGCGTCTCGGTCTCAAGGTACGTGTAGGCGAGGCCGCCGTTCAGGTTCAAGAGACGCGAGACGGGCGCCAAGACCGCCTCGGCCTCGAGGCCGCGGGCGGAGGAGCGGGAGTCGTTCCGCGGGGCGAAGCGGCGGAAGGAGACCGCCTCGTAGATCACCAGATCGTCGTAGAGCGTGGCGAAGGCGCCCACCGACGCGGACCCCAGCGGGCCGGTGGCGGTGAGGGCGGCGTCGCCGCCCACCCCCACCTCGGGGCGGAGGTCGGGGTTTGGCGACACCACGCCCTGCTGCAGGTACAGCTCCGCGAAGCTCGGGATCCGATAGGTGCGCCCGACGCTGGCGCGCATCCCCAGCGGCCCGGCGAGCCCGATGCTCCCGCCCAGCTTGGCGGAGACGCCGGCGAACGGGCCGGACCGCTCGAGCCGACCCCCCAGGCCAAGCCGGCCCCGTCCGCCCAGGCCGACCAGCTCGCCCGAGAGCGCGGCCGCGACCGTGGCCCGCGCCCACTCGCCGTTCCCCTCGGCGACGAGCTGCTCGCCGCCAGCCTCGGCGATGGCGGAGAGGGCGCCGCGGTCGCCGGACCAGGAAAGACCCACGTTCCCCATGCCAGCGGCGCCGTGCTGGCGCTGCGGGATTCCGCCGTCAAGCTCCTGAAGGCTGACGTCGAGACGGTCGAGCCGGAGCCAGCCACCGGCCGAGGCCACCGGGCCGTCACCCAGGGCGCGCCGGAAACGCGCAGCCAAAAGCGCGCGGCTGTCGTCTTGCCAGTCGTTCGGCGTCGGGTTCTGGATGTTCCCCGGCAGCCCCCGATGCCCCCCCGAGACCTCTGCAGCGGCGTCGAGGCGGCCGCCGCCACCGAGCCAGAACCCCTTCAAGAGCCCGCCTCCGAACGTGGCGGCGGCGTTCTCGCGTATCTCGGGCTCGTTGAGGTACGGGTTATAGAAAGAGAAGTCACCCTGGGTGGTCGAGCCGGAGACCGCCCCGAGGAGACCCCAGCGATCTCCGCCGACCCCGAGATGCAGGTCGCCGGCGAAGGATTCGAAGGAGCCGGCAGTGGCGCTCGCCCCCCAGGTCCCGGCCGCAACCGGGGCGGTGATGACGTTCACGACCCCGCCCAGCGCGCCCGCGCCGTGGAAGACCCCCTCGGTGCCGCGAATAACCTCGATGCGCGAGATCCACTGCGATGGGATGGTCGAAAGATCCACGGCGCCGCCAGCGGGGCCGTTGAGCGGTAGGCCGTCGACGAGGACCTTCACCTGCTGGGCGCTGGAGCCGCGGATCGAGACGTCCGCTTCCTGGCCCGGACCGCCGTGCTCGGAGACGGCCACCCCGGGTGAGGTGGCGACCAGCTCGGCCACGCCCTTGGACTCGCCTGCGAAGCGCGACGCGTCGACCGTGGTGACGGCTGCTCCGGGGGCGCGCGCCGCGCCGGAGCCGAGGGAGGGCGCCGGGAGACGAACCTCCACCGGCTCAAGTTCCACCGGCTCCCCGCCCGGCCCCTCCTGCACGCCCTCTGCGCCCGGAGGCGGCCGCTCCTGGGCGCGCACCGCTCGTGCCGCCGGAGCGAGGGCAAGCACCGCCAGGAGGGAGAAGCCGGGACGCGACATGTTTCGCCGCGTCTCCTTCGGACGCGCGAACACTGGCCGCGAACCATTCGCGACCCCTTCGCTCTAGAGGGAGGTCTCCTGGCTCCCGGGGGGAGGGCCCTTGCCCTCCGGGCCGTGCCGCCTTCCCCTCGCCTCGTGCGAGAGTGGCGAACGCTGCACGGCTATACCCGGCTACAGTGGCGGGACCGCGCCGGACTTTGGACCGGCTTCCCTGATCCTCCGAGCGGATGCTGCAGCCCGGGAGGTACGCGTTCCAAACGGCGAAGTCAAGGTTCGCTTGCGCACGGGCGGGCGCTGTGCTTGGGATGGCCCCGTACTCCGCGCGCTGCACCGCACCGGGACGACCTGTTCGTGTAACGGCCGGCTGGGTCGACGAAATACGGCGGCTCGCGGGGGTGCAGGACGTGGAGGTCCTGGTCTTCGAGCGGGTCGAGCGTTCCGGGCCAACCGCGGGCCGAGATAAACTGGCCGCCCTTCCGACGAGGCGAAGACTGCGTGCCTCAGTATCCGTGAGAGTCCGTTCCCCAGGCCGTTGACCGGAAATACGGCGACGTTGATCTCCGCAGAATGGAAAGAGAGCGCTTGGTGTCGGCGAGTTCCCGATCGCTCCGTACCACCGACGAGGTCAAGACTCCACTCCGGGAAGACGGTGATCCACGCAGCGGGCACCCTGAGCAGCACGCACGGGCCGCCCGCGAGGCCTGGGCCCGCGCCCAGGAGCTGCTCGCGGCCGGGCGCCACCGGGTGGTGGTGCTGGACGAGCTCACGCACGTTCTCGTCGAGGGCTACGTCTCCTGCGACGAGGTGCTGGCAGGGCTCTCCGCGCGGGCGGCGGACACCACGGTGGTGGTGACCGGACGATACGCCCCGGTGCCGCTGCTCGACGCGGCCGACCTCGTCACCGAGATGCGAGCGGTGAGGCACCCTTTTTCGCGCGGCATGAAGGCCCTCCCGGGGATCGACTACTGATGCCTGGGACCTCCTCTCCCGCCGCGCGCGTCCCGGCATGCCAGGGCGTCATCGCGGACACCCCTCTGTCGATCGCCGGCCGCCCGGTCCTGGATGGGCGCTGGCTGGTGGTGCACCTGCCCGGTCCGCACGCGGTCCTTTCCTGGGCGGTGGCGAACGGCGGGCGGCGAACCACCGACCTGGTTGCCTGGCACGAGGTGCAGAACGCAGATCTCCAGCCGCCGGTCGACCCGGCCCGCCTTCTGGAGGAGCGGCTCTCGGCGGCGGGACTCGCCGGCGCGGTCGGGCTGCTCACCGGCGCCCGGCTGGATCTCCACTCCGTGACGGAGCGCGCCTGGGAAGGGGTCGGGGCCCGTTGCGTGGCCACGGTTGGACTCACGAACGCGCTCCGGGCCGGCGATCCGCCGAGGCGGGCGGACAAGATCGGGACGATCAACCTCCTCTGCCAGGTGACGGTGCCGCTCCGCGAGGAGGCGCTGCTCGAGGTTCTCTCGATCGCCGCCGCGGCCCGGACGCTCGCGATCCTCGAGGCGGGCGAGCCGAGCCGCGTCAGCGGCCTGCCGGCCACGGGAACCGGCACCGACTGCATCGTGGTCGCGGCGCCGGAAGCCTCGGGTGGGGCCCGGTACGCGGGTATGCACACCGCGCTCGGGCACGTGGTGGGTGCGGCGGTGTACCAGGCCGTTGCGCGGGGTGCCGAGGAGTGGCGAGGGAGGCTCAGGTGACCAGACAGCTGGTACTGGCGGGCAGCGGGGTTCGATCCGGGAAGAGCGCTTACGCGATCGCCTTCACCAAGCGCCTTTGCGAGCGGCGGGTGTTCGTCGCCAACGCTCAGGCGCTCCACAACGAGATGGAAGCGCGGACCCGCGCGCACCGCGCGGAGCGGGCCGTCGCCCGCGTGCCGGACCTGGGGCGCTAGAGTGGCTCCCTGGCTGCAAGCGCCGCTGGTACTGGTCGGCGCCCTCGCGCTCGACCAATTCCTGGGGGAGTACCCGGCGCCGCTCCATCCGGTCGTCTGGATGGGAGGCGCCATCAGCGCGCTCGAGCGCGCCGCCCCGCGCGCCAGCCGCGCTCTCCAGCTGGCTTGGGGGGCGGGGATGGCCCTGGCGATCCCGGCGTTCTTCGCTGGCGCGGCTTGGCTCGCCTGCCGGGAGGTGCGCTCGAGTCCCCTGCTCTCGATCGCGATGGAGGCGCTCCTGCTCAAGGCCACGTTCGCGGTTCGCGCGCTGGGCGAGGCAGGCGACGCGGTGGCCGAGCCGCTCCGGCGAGGCGCGATGGCGGAGGCGCGGGCGAGGCTCCGGGCGCTTTGTAGCCGCGACGCCGCCCAGCTCGATCCGCCGCTGCTGGCGGCGGCAGCGGTGGAGTCGCTCGCCGAGAACACCTCTGACAGCGTGGTCGCGCCCCTCCTGTTCTGGGCGGTGCTGGGTGTGCCCGGCGCCATCGCCTACCGCGCCGTGAACACCCTCGACTCCCGACTCGGCTACCACGGGCACTACGAGTGGCTGGGCAAGGCACCGGCGCGCCTCGACGATCTCCTGAATCTCGCTCCGGCACGGCTCACCGCCGCGTTGCTCCTGATCGCCGGTGCAGCACGCGGCACCGACGTACGCCGCGGGCTCGCCATTCTCCGCCGCGACGGTGGGGCGACGGCGAGCCCGAATGCAGGGCGGCCCATGGCGGCCATGGCGGGGCTGCTCGGGGTCCAACTCGAGAAGGTCGGCGCGTACCGCCTCGGCGATCCCCTCTCTCCCGCCGGGCCGGAGACAATCGGCACCGCCTGGCGTGTCGCGCAGCTCGCTGCGTTCCTGGCCGCGGTGCTCTGCGGGGTCGTCGCGTTGGCAAGGGGTGCCCATGTCCTCGCCTGAGCGGCTCACCGCGCCACGCCGCGTGCACGGTGGGCCCGATCCCATGGAGTTGCACGCGCTCGGTCTCGAGGCGGGCGACGTCATCGACTTCAGCGTGAACCTGAATCCTTACGGCCCGGCGCCCAGCGTAGCTGCGGCAGTGCGCTCGGCGGAGCTGGCCCGCTACCCCGATCCCTACGCCGCCAAGGTTCGCGCGGCGCTCGCCACTCGCTGGAGGTGGGACGCCGCGGGCGTCCTGTTCGCGCACGGCGCCACGGAGATCCTCTGGGATCTCGCGCGCCACCTGGCGCGAAGGGGCGAGCGGGCCCTGGTGGTCGAGCCGGCCTTCTCCGAGTTCGGCGCCGCCTTGCACGCGAGCGGAGCCAACGGGATCGGCTGGCGAACGGCCGCCGGGCCGGACGCCCCCCTCGACCTGGAGGCGGTGGGCGAGATTCTGATTCGCTCCGAGGCGCGGGCTTGTTACCTCGCCACGCCCTCCAGTCCGCTGGGACTAGCGGTGCCCCATGGTGACGTCGAGCGGCTCGCCCGCGCCCACCCGGAAGTGCTCGTCATCCTGGACGAGTCGTTCCTGGTGCTCTCCGACGATCACGCCGACGCGTACCGCTCCCTGCCGCCCAACGTGGCCCGTCTGCGCTCGCTCACCAAGGAGCACGCCATCCCGGGCCTGCGGGTCGGGTACCTGCTGGCCGAGCCACGCCTGGTGGCAGAGCTGGAGACGACGCGGCCAGCCTGGTCGACCAGCGCTCCGGCGCAGGCCGCCGCCCTCGCGGCCATCGCGGAGGAGCGGTTCGTAGAGGAGAGTCGGCGCCGCCTCGCCGCAGATCGGGAGGCGCTCCGGGACTGCCTCGCCCGGCTCGGCCTCGCCCCCTGGCCCTCCATCGCGCCGTACCTCGCCTTCCGGGCGGGGGACGCGGTGGCCTTGCGCCGCCGGCTCCTGGCCCGGCATGTGCTGGTCCGGGACTGCGCCTCCTTCGGCCTGCCCGGGGTCATCCGCGTGGCGGCTCGCCCGGCCTCCGATCGCGCAGTGCTGCTCGCCGGCCTGGCGGAGGAGCTGCGATGACCGGCGCCGTGCTGATGGTGCAGGGGACCTCGTCGTCGGTCGGTAAGAGCCTCATCGTCACCGGGCTGTGCCACTCTTCCACCGCGCTGGGCTCACCGTCATGCCGTTCAAGGCCCAGAATATGGCCCTCAACGCGGCCGTGGCCGCCGATGGCGGCGAAATCGGCCGCGCCCAGGCGGTGCAGGCCGAGGCGGCCTGCGTCGAGCCGCTGGTGGACATGAACCCCGTCCTACTCAAGCCGGAGGGGGACGAGCGGGCGCAGCTGGTGGTGATGGGGCGGCCGGCGGGGAGCCTGAGCGCCGCCGCCTATGGCGGGCGCACCGGGGAGCTGCGCGGCACCGTGCGCGCTGCGCTGGCCCGGCTCCGCGCCCGCGCCGACCTGGTGGTGATCGAGGGGGCAGGGAGCCCGGCCGAGGTGAACCTCCGCGACCGCGATATCGTCAACATGGACATCGCACTGGCGGCTGGCGCGCGGGTGCTCCTGGTGGGTGACATCGATCGCGGCGGGGTCTTCGCATCGCTGGTGGGCACGCTGGCGCTCCTGCGGCCGGAGGAGCAGGCACTGGTGGGAGGCCTGGTCCTGAACAAGTTCCGTGGCGACCTGCACCTGCTCGAGCCGGGTCTTAGTTTCCTGCGCGAGCGGACCGGCGTGCCGGTGGCGGGCGTCGTGCCCTTCCTGCGGGGGCTGCGAATCGCGGAGGAGGACTCGGTCACGCTCGACCATCGTCGCGCCACGCGGCGCGCGGCGCCGGGCGAGCTGGAGATCGCGGTCGTGCGCCTGCCGCGCATCTCCAACCACGACGAGCTCCAGCCGCTCGCGCTTGAGCCGGGCGTGGTGGTGCGGTTCGTGGACCGGCCGGAGGAGCTTCTGGGGGCCGACCTGGTGGTGCTACCCGGGACGAAGGGAACCGCGGCGGACCTGCGCTGGGTACGCGAGAGTGGGATGGGGGAGGCCCTGGTCGCGCGGGCAGCGCGCGGAGAGCCGGTGCTCGGACCGTGCGGCGGCTGCCAGATGCTTGGGCGGATCCTGAGGGATCCGTCACACGTTGAGTCGGACGAGGTCGCGGTGCCGGGTCTCGGCCTCCTGCCGCTCGAGACGCGCTTCCTCCCGGAGAAAACCACCGTCCGGGTCCGGGTGGGGGTGGAGGCATCCCTGCTCGCTCTCTCGTCCGGCGGCCCCGCCGCCGGCTACGAAATCCACATGGGTGAGGTGATCCGGCTGGGTGGCCCGGCCGCGGTGCGGATCCGCTCGCGCAACGGCGCGCCCTGCGATCTTCCCGATGGCGCTGTCTCGGTGAACGGGGCGGTCGTGGGAACCCTTGTGCACGGGCTCCTCGAAGACGACGGAATCCGCGCTGCCCTCCTGACGCGGCTGCGCGCGCGGCGCGGCCTGCCAGCGCCGGTGGGACCTCCCATCGCCACCCGCGAGCAGGAGTACGACCGACTCGCTGCCGTGCTGGGCGAGCACCTGGACTGGGATCTGCTTTGCGCGCTCGCGGGCGTGTGGGCGCGGCGCCCGTGGGAGGCCCGCCCGTGAAGCGGCGTGCGACGGCCGTCGCCCACGTGACCCCGCTCCGGGTGCCGGTCCCGCACGGCGCGAGCCCGCACGAGGTGACCCGCTCCACGCTCCTCTTCCCGCTGGTCGGGGGGCGCTGGGCGCGGCGCTGGCCGGCGCGGGGCTGCTCCTCGCGAGGGCGCTCCCGCTGTGCTTGTCGAAAACCACATCCGGGTTGGTTGGCCGCGTAAGCGGGGAGGCGGGTGGGTCGGTTCGAGAGGTCGAAGTCGACGCGCTCCAGGCTTACGCGAGCCGCCCAGGCATGCGGTTGCGGGGGCAGAGCGCGAGCGCTCTGCCTCCCCGCCAGGCTCACCAGCCGTTCAAGCCGCGGCGCGAATGTATCGGTGATGCAGGCCGCCGACCTCGGGCAGCTCGACCACGTTGCCCAGCTCGGTACCCTGCGCCGGTCTCGGTTCCGGCGCGTCGCCCGCCAGCGAAAGATGGCAACGAGACCGATGGCAGTAGGCGAAATAGGCAGCCATCACGCGGAGCAGATGGATCTCGCCAAAGACAATGACGTGATCCAAGCACTCTCGGCGTAGGGAACCGATGAGTCGCTCCGCGTAAGCGTTCTGCCACGGCGACCTCGCAGCCGTGACAACCTCTTCGACGCCGAGGACCTCCAGCGTGCGACGTACACGCTCGCCGTAGATCTGGTCGCGATCTCGGACCAGGTACCGCGGAGCCGTTTCCTCTGGAAAGGCCTGTACCAATTGCCGCGCCATCCACTCGCGGTCGGATTCGCCGTCACGTTGAAGTGTAGCACCCGCCGGCGATCGTGGGCCAAGACCAGGAACCCGAACAGCACTCCGAACGTAGCCGTCGGGACCACGAAGAAGTCAATCGCCACCAGGTCCTTGACGTGGTTCGCCAAGAAGGCGCGCCAGTTCGGCGACCTTGGCTTCCGTTCCCTAACCATGTACCTGGCGACGCTCGACGTCGCGACCTCGATGCCGAGCTTCGCGAGCTCGTTGTGGATGCGCGGAGCACCCCAGGTTACGTTCGCCCGCGACATCTTCCGGATGAGCTCGACGATTTCGGGTCCGAGGGCGGGGCGTCCAACGCGACGTCCGGCCCTACTCCTGCGGTTCCAGAGTCGTTTGAATCCTTCGCGATGCCAACGGACAACAGTAGAAGGCTGGACGATCGCCAGGGCGCCTCGCCACCTGTTCCACCGTCGGGCCAGGAGGATCCACAGAGCTCGGTCCCACCTCCCGAGACGTGGCCTCCGATCCCCAAGGGAGCGAGTGAGGACACCGACCTGGTGGCGAAGTGCGAAGTTCTCCAGCTCGAGCTCCTCCTGAGTTCGAAGGGATGTCGCGGTCCCCAGGATGATCCGAATCAAGAGCCACACGCCACGACGCTACCTTCGCAATGGCCTGCAGCTCAAGGCGCTTTCGCGCGGATGGGCTATTCGGCAAGCACAGCTCCGGTGGCTGCCCGCCTCCGGAGTTGCTATCACCGGCTGCACCTGAGATCGGGGATCGATGCCGCCCTCCAACGCCTGGTGCAGATGGCCGGCCGGCGCTGTTCCTCGCGGACAGCCAGGCTGGCGCGGCGAGAAGAGATGAGTTACATTGTATCTCATGGCGACGACGACGATGGTTCACGTGCGGCTCGACGAGAGGGTGAAGGCCAAGGCCGAGAAGGCCCTCGCGGCTATGGGGCTCTCCGTCTCCGACGCAGTCCGGGTTCTCCTCACCCGGGTCGCGGCCGAGAAGGCGCTCCCCTTCCAGGTGAGGGTGCCCAACGCCACCACCCGGGCTGCCATCCGCGAGGCGCGCGGGGGCAAGCTCCGCTCCTTCGGCTCGGTCGACGACCTCATGGCGGACCTGAATGCGACGGCCCCCGCGAAACGTTGAGCGCACGACCGGCTTCCGCCGGGACTACCGGCGCGAGGCGAGGGGTCGCCACCGCGGCCAGCTCGACGGCCTCCTCCGGCCCGTCCTGGCCGCGCTCGCCGTGGACGCGCCTCTCCCGCTGGCCAACCGGGATCACCCTCTCTCGGGCGAGTGGGACGACTGCCGCGAGTGCCACCTCCGGCCGGACCTGCTGCTCATCTACCGCAAGCCCGATGCGACGCGGCTCCAGCTCGTCCGCATGGGGTCGCACTCCGAGCTGTTCGAGTGAGCGGCTGCCGCTGTCTCATCCCTGTCTCATCTCCGTCCCATTCCCGTCTCATCCGTGCATCGTCTCCGCATCAGGAGTGCATTCACGGATGAGGCCGCGCTGCGACTGGAACCCAAGACGAGTGCAGCGATGGTTGCGAAGAAGAGCCGGATCATGGAGGGCCGCGAGGCTTCCGGCGCCGCGACGAAACGTCAACGATTCTCAGCGGAACGGGATTCTGGCGAGCCACAGCCCAGCGGGACAGCGTGAAGTGCGTTGGCAGCTAGAGCAGTAGCGGGAAGCCAACCATACAGAGAACGAACCCGTACTGTCCGGAAACTCGTCGCGCCGCGATTCTCGCACGACTTGTGGCGGGGAGACAGCCTTTACAGTGTCAGCATCGGTGGCCATGCTCGCGTCCTCCGATGCTTCCCACGACCGTGCAGTTCCTCCTTGCGATGCTCACGCACGCGCTCAACGAGCAGATGGCGCGCAGGGTGGAGTACTTGCAGGAGGAGGTCCGCGCCCTCAAGGAGCTGCTCGCCGCTGAAACCGGCAGGACCCGGGTGATGTTCACGCCCGACCAACGGCGACGGCTGGCCTTGAAGGGCAAGGCGCTCACTCCCGAGGACCGCAAGGCCTGTTGCCAGATCGTGCGCCCTGAAACCATCCTGGCTTGGTTTCGGCACCTCTCGGCCAAGAAGTACGACAGCTCCCTCAGGCGCAGGATGCCCGGCAGGCCTCGCAAGGCGGATGACATCCGCGACCTTGTCATCAAGCTCGCCACCGAGAATCCCGGCTGGGGCTACACCAAGATCCGTGACGCTCTCGGCGGCCTCAAGATCGAAATCGGTCGCACCACGGTGGCCAGCATCCTGGCGGACGCGGGCCTCGAGCCGGCGCCGGAACGCTCTCGGAGGCGGACCTGGCGGCAGTTCCTCAGGAGCCAGTGGGAAACCTTGTACGCCTGCGACTTCTTCAGCGTCGAGGCCCTCGGCGCGTTCGGCACCGTCCGTTTCATGGTCTTTTTCGTGATGGAGCTCAAGTCTCGCGCAGTCGACATCGCTGGGGTGCACATTGATCCAGACGGCGCCTGGATGATGCAAGTGGCTCGCAACCTCCTCGACCCGCTCGACGGCTTCCTCCGCAGCGCGACCCACCCCATTCATGATCGTGACCCACTTTTCACACAGGCTTGGACAACGATCCTTGCCACCGCGGGCGTCGACTGCGTGCCGATTCCCGCCCAGAGCCCAAACTGCAACCCGTACGCGGAACGAGTCGTGAAGACCATTCGCTCGGAGTGCCTGGACCACTTCGTGATCTTTGGGGAGCGACACCTTCGTCATCTTCTCCGCGAGTTCCTCGCCCACTACCACTCAGAACGCTACCACCAGGGCATCGGCAGCAGGCTCATCCTTCCGCTGCCGGGCCCGAATGCCGACAACGCCA
>Ga0335077_10003237_pt1 | contig 19603 bp, 18 predicted proteins | sample Lox_Sample_31_FD_207151 | JGI IMG/M metagenome (GOLD analysis project Ga0335077, IMG submission 207151) | Soil microbial communities from Loxahatchee National Wildlife Refuge, Florida, United States - Lox_Sample_3.1 | ecosystem: Environmental > Terrestrial > Soil > Wetlands | place: USA...
ACTGTTACTGCTTCGGAAGCCGTCCACGCGGTCCTGTCACGCTACCAGGACCAGCTTCGCTATCTGTTCATCGTATCGGCGGTCGAGCTGAAGGCCGCTCCGTCAGGAAATGGAGCAGGCGAGGTCAAGGTTGAAGTGATGCGGGCCTCCGGGCAGAAATGTGAGCGCTGCTGGAACTATTCTCCCCGCGTGGGAGAAGATCCGGCTTATCCCACTGTGTGCGAGCGATGCAGCGCCGTGCTGAAGCAGCTGGAAGCCCCTGCGGCTGCCAGGTAATCGACATGCGTCGCTTTCATTTCCTGATCGCTGTCTTGATCGTTCTGCTGGACCGGGCCACCAAGTGGGCCATCACCCGGCACATTCCCCTGCATGGCGGTTTTCAGGTGATTCCGGGCTTCTTTCGCATCACCCACGTGGAGAACCGCGGCGCGGCCTTCGGTTTGTTTGCCGAATCGCCAGGCGAGTGGAAGGTAGCAATGCTGGTTCTGTTCTCGATTGTGGCCCTGGTAATCGTGGCTGCCTTGTTGTGGAGAAACAGTCACTCCATGACCAGCACGGGAGTGGGTCTGGCTTTGATTCTGGGCGGAGCGCTTGGCAATCTCTGGGACCGCTTGCTTAATGGCCGGGTTGTAGACTTCCTGCTTTTCTACATCGGCCAGTACCAGTGGCCTGCATTCAACGTGGCCGATAGCGCCATCGTCATTGGTGCCGGTCTGCTGGTCCTTGAGATACTCTTCGCCAAGCACCCCACCCACAAAGCTGCCTGACCTCGAACGACGCGGCGTCAGGCTGTCATCTTTTCTTTCTGTGCCATGCTTTCGAAGAAAGCCTTGGACCGCTCTGCAATCTCCGGCTCCGTCAGGTCTTCGGTATGGGTGCTCAGGCCCCAGTAGTGACCAAACGGATCCATGAACTGCCCATAGCGGTCGCCCCAGAACATGTCCGTGACCGGCATGGTGACCTTCCCGCCCGCGTCCACCGCTTGCTGGAAGGATTTGTCCACATCCGGAACATACAGATACAGCGCGCCGGTGTAGGTTCCCGCCGTGCGCGGCGACTTGCCTCCCATGTTGGGGTATTCATCCGATAGGAAGACAATGGAATCGCCGATCTCCAGTTCGGCATGCCCAATCTTTCCGTCCGGCGCCTTCATGCGCATTCGTTCTTTCGCTCCCAGCGCCTTCTTATAAAACTCAATTGCTTCGGCTGCATTGTGTACGATGAGGGATGCGGTAACCGTATGGAATCCCCGCGGAATAGGTTGCGATGCACGTGCCATAAAAAACTCTCCTCATTGGATTCGCGATCACATCAATCTTAGTGAAGCGGACGGCAGCTGGAAGTTAAAAGTTGTAAAAAGATTCGCGGCCGAAGCGCGATCAGGGAGTGCCGTACAACTGGCGGTACACGTTCGCATTTCGCAGGATGGCCTGCACATATTCCCGGGTTTCGGTGAAAGGGATCGACTCGACAAACTCCTGTGGGTCGCGATACTTTCCCTGCCCCAGCCAGTCCTGCACCCGGTCGCCCCCCGCGTTGTACGCGGCCAGCGCATACTCGGACGCGCCGAACTTATCAACCATGGCGCGGAAATATCGCGTGCCCAATTGCAGGTTCACCGCCGGAGTGAACAACTGCCCTGTGGAGAAATGTTTTAGCTTCTCTTCTTTCGCCACGGTCCTGCCCGTCTTCGGCAGCAATTGCATCAATCCCACCGCATTCTTGCGGGAAACCGCATTAGGATTAAACGCCGATTCCTGCCGGATCAGTGACGCCACCAGGTACGGGTCCAGACCATTACTCGTGGCAAACTTCTTGAGATCCAGCCAGAACGGCTTGGGGAATAATGCCTCCCAGTACGACCGCGGCAAACTGGGAACATCCACCGCGAAGTATCCCGGCGCCGCCTTCTTCAGCACTTCGATCGCAACGTCGTATCGCCCCGCCTCTTGATACATGCGGGCTACCTCCGGGGCGAGCCAGTTCCCTTTCTCTTCCTGGCTGGCGGCGCGCAGTTCACGGACCGCAAGATCCAGCAACGCTCCGTTCGCCAACACCTGCGCCTTCTGCACCCGCAGGTTATCCGCGGGAACAACATCCGCATTGATCTTCGCACTCGAATCCATCGGGGGTACCCGGTCGAGCAGCGCGTAATGCACCGGGTCGCTCTCCACCTTGAGCTTCCGCAACTGCTGCCGCGCCAGCTCGCCATAGTAGTAATTGCGGAATCGCTCCGATAGCTTCTGATAGTAGGCTCGCGCTCTCGCCCCTTCGCCGTCTTCCTCTGCCAGCCTCCCCCGCCAGTAGAGCGCCGCGGGAATCTCCGCCGACCCCGGGTACAACGCGATCTGGTCCTCAAATCCCTTTCTTGCTTCCGCAGTTCTTCCCTGACGCAAGCTGAGCCACGCGACTTTCCAGTGCGCGTACGAAGCATGACCGCCATTCGGAAACCGCTGTTGCAGCTCCCGGTAGGAATCAATGGCGCGATCGTAATCCCGCCGCAGCAGGTAGATGTTCCCCTCTGACAGCAACGCCTGCTCTAGCCATGGGCTCGTCGGCGCTGTCTGCCGCAATTGATCGAGCATTCGCAGGAAGGTCTCATCGTCATCGCCGGCCCGCGCAATTTCTCCCAGATCGAACAACCGCTGCGCGCTGATTTCCGGCGTGGGATTCGTAATCCCCTCCAGCGCCTTCCGCGAATCCTTGTATTTCCCGTCGTGCCGCAGTGCCTCCGCCATCGCGATCTGCACCGCCGCCCGCTCTCCCGCTCCCGCCTCGCTCAGCAGGTCGCGATACTCATTCGCGGCCTCGTCGAACTGTTTGCCCTTCACCAGCAGGTCCGCCCGCGTCCGCCGCGCCTCGAAAGTCGGCGCCGGTGCCTGCACCGTCAGTTTCTTCGCTTCTGCTCCCGCCTGCGCCGAGTCCCAACTCAGCGGCATGGTGTAGTAGATGTTGCGGAAGATGTTCAACGCCTTTAGCGGCTGCCCCTCCGCCGCATAAGCCCGCCCCAGGGCGAGTTCCAGGTCCGACCTTGCCGGCTCCCGGTTCTTCTCCAATAGTTCGACGGCATCCTTCGCTCTCCCATCTGCCAGCAGCGCGCTCGCATAAGCCACCGCCGCATCGCGAACCAGCAGCGAGTCCGGATAGCTCTTGTCAAACCCATTCAGCGTGGCGATCGCTTCCGCCATGCGTCCGCTCTGGAAGTACGCACTTCCCAGGTAGTAACTGACATAGTCTCCCAGATCGCCGGCGTGGGGCTTGGCCCGGTTCAGGGGATCAATCGCCCGCGCATAGTCCCGATCCATGGTGTGCGCATACCCAAGCACCAGCCAGGCCAGCGCGCCTGCATCCTCTTTCGCGTGACGCCGGGCATAGGCTTCCACGCCCGCGTAAGCCGCCGGGCTACGATCCTGCAACAACTGCCGCGCCATCGGCTTCAGTGACGCCGAGGCCACAAACGCCTGCTTCATCCGCCGCACGCGTGGCGATGTGCGCTTGCTCTTCTTGGTACGGCTGGTTGTCGATCCTTTGTTCGTGGAAGAAGTCTGCGCCCGGGCGGACGACTGGGCTGCGCTCCGGGGCAGTGCAGAAAAAACGTGCCCGGCCACAGCCAGAATCAAGACGTAGAAGATTTGCCGACGATGCCCAACCACTTTCTCAATTATCTTCTATCTGCGACTTTTATCGGCGAAAATTTGTGCCCATGAGCGATGCGTCATCATCGGCCAGGATGCGCACCAATTCCGCGTGGAAGTAATTCCCGGCCGATGCCACCGTGTTGCCATACCGCTTTTCGTAAGTCGCCCGGCTCTTGTCGATATCTTCCTTCAGCCGGTCGTAGAGATCTTTGTTCTTTCGCCCTTCGGAAACCTTGGCTTGATTGTAGAGCTTGATCTCGTCCATCAGCAGCCGGGCAAATCGCTGTGCTTTGCGGTGCACATCCGCATCCGCCGGCGAAAGGTGCGCAAATGGATCCGCTGCCGGCGCTGGCGCTGCGGCCGCCGTCGCCACCGCGGCAGGTGCCGCCTCGGCCGCTGCTGCTACTGCGGTCTCAGCCACAGGCTCTGGAACGGCGCTCATCGTATGAAGCGGCGCATGCCCGGCAAATGGATCCGAAAATGCCGCGGCGGCCGCCTTCGCCACCGGCGCGGCCTCCGCTTTTTCCGCCGCAGTCGCGTCGGATGGTCCATCTTTACTTGCCTGCTTGCGCAGCGACGCCACTTCCAGCCACGCACTGGTCGCGGCCACCAATAATTCGAGCGCGTCGCCATGCATCCTGCCGCCGCTCTCGGTGCCCGCGTCTGCATACACCAGCGCCGCCACTTTGTCTTTCAGCACCAGCGGCAACACCAGCACCCGGCTGTCCGCGGGAGTACCAAAAGAAGCAATAAAGCGGCCGTCCATTTCCGCCGCCGTGCCGGCTTCCGGACGCCGCGACTGCAGGGCTCGCGCCGGCAGTCCCTGCCCTGTGTCCAGGCCGAAGTCCTTGATCTCTGATCCCTCCGCGAAACCGCGTCCCTGCCAGCCGTTTGCCGCGCTTCCCTTCACCACAAAAAGCGCAGTCCGCCCGCAGTAATCGCTCGTCCCCTCGAGCAGCGCGCGCAGGATTTCCTTCTGGTTCCCGCCCGCATGAATGCCTGATATGGCCCGCAGCAGGTCCGCCGCTCCAGCCCCGCCGGCGTCCGCAGGCGCCTTTATCTGCGCCCGGACTTCTTCCACGACTCGCTCGATCAGCTCTTCTCGCAGCCGCGGGACATACCCCTCCAGCACCTGGGACACTGCCTGCTCGACAATTTTTCTGACTTGGTTTTTTTCCGCCATTTTGCCTGACCGATCGGACTTTGCCCGAGAGTTTGCCTTGCTTCATCCCGGCAACACTTTGATTATAGGGCTATTGGATCAGGTCCCCGGGGTCACCTTAGTACGTGTTCTACTGCGCGGATCGTGCCGGATGACACTCTGAAGCTGGCCGCTGGGCCAAAAGAATTGGCCGCGCACCGCATTACCCGGTAAAATAGCGGTTTCCGTCTGCGCCTGCGAAGCTGAAAATTGTTGCATCGGAACGGCCATGAGCACAATCCAACCAAAACTGAGCGAACCAGTCAGCGATGAGCTGGCGTTGGTTCAGGCCGCCAAGGCGGGCGACGTCGGAGCGTTTGAGCAGTTGGTTCGACGTTACGATCGGAACGTATTTCGCATTGCTCAGCACATCACGCAGAACCGCGAGGATGCTGAGGATGTGGTGCAGGACGCGTTCCTCAAGGCCTTCAGCAACCTGAAACAGTTCCAGGGCCAGTCCAAGTTTTATACTTGGCTGGTCCGTATCGCGGTCAATGAGGCGCTGATGCGCCTTCGCCGCCGCCGGCCCGAGCGCATGGTTTCGCTCGACGAAGACGTAAAAACCGAAGAGGATTCGCTGCCTCGCGAGGTGGCGGATTGGAGCCCTAATCCTGAGCAGCAATACAGTCAGGCGGAGTTGCGAGATATTCTCACTCGCACCATCCAGGGCCTGCCTCCGACGTTTCGCACCGTATTTGTTCTACGGGATGTCGAAGGTCTTTCCACCGAAGAGACCGCCGACGCCTTGGAACTCAGTATCCCCGCGGTCAAGTCACGCCTGTTGCGGGCTCGACTGCAGCTGCGTGAACGCTTGAACCGCTTTTTTCAAAAGCGGCAGGATGGAGACGGGAAACCGACACATGAAAGCGGAGATGGCCACCAGTGAAATGCGCTGAATTTTTGCAGGAGCTCACCAATTATCTGGACGGCGTCATTGACGACCGGACAAAATCTGAGCTCGAAGACCACCTCGCCTGGTGCCACAACTGCTACGTAGTCTGCGATACCACCAAGAAGACCATCGAAATCTATCGCGACTCTCAACTCTACGAGCTGCCCGAGGACCTGCGCGATCGCCTGCGCAGCGCTATCGTCTCAAAATGCCACGCCAAGAAGAAAGCCGGCCCGGAGAGCGTCTGATCTTTCCCCTCTTCGTTCTGTTTCTAACTCTCTGATTCCTCGCTCTTTCTCTGCAGGTAATCCGAAGCGTTACGGCCGCTTGCTTTCATCGAACCCTTTCCTGTCAGTCCGAATCTAAACTATCAGTAGACCCAGATTCCGATTTGATACCAAAACTGGCTGTTACTTCAGGTTTGGGTGAGAGGCGAATCATGATGGCTAAGTTGTTCGATGCGTTCTTCGGTTGCTGGCATACTCATTACAGTTTTCCTATCACTGTGCGGCGCGGATCGCAGCGCAGTCCGGCCGCGTCCGCGACCGGCACCTACGTCGTTTGTCTGGATTGCGGCAAGGAACTGCCATACGACTGGAACCAGATGAAGGTCGTTGGGTCTGATTCTGGATCTCAGCGCTATGCGCGCTCCCTGGCTACCAAGCAGGCTGCTTGACCACCTGGCTGCAGGTTCCACACAGAGGGATCGAAACAATACGGATTCATAACCAATAGAAAAAGAGCCGCGGTGCGTGCCGCGGCTCTTCTTGCCTTCACTCTGCCTCGAATCTCAGTTGCTGTCGTCCCGCCGCTTCAGCGTGGGATGATCGTCGTCGGTGCTGGTTCCGTCCTTGCTGCTCTTATCGCTGGTAGACGCCCGCCGCAGACTCGGCTTCCCGGTTTCCTTCTCATCCACCACCTTCCGGCGGTTTTCTAGGGCAGCCAGGCGTGCTTTCACTGTGTCAAACTCGGAGGTCGTTACCGTGTATTCCGGCCGGGCCGGCAGGATGGTCGCAATTTCCTTCTGCGACTGCTCAATCCGGTCAGGCGTCTGTGGATGCGTGGAGAACGCCTTATCGAGCGTTCCCGGCTTCTTTTTCTCCAGCGCCTGGATCTTTTCAAAGAAGGCGACGAACGCCTGCGGATCGTACCCCGTCTTATACATGTATTGCAGGCCCAGATAATCGGCCTCCGCTTCGAATCCCCGGCTGAATTGCAGGAAGCTGATAGGCAAGGCCAGGCCCGCCGCGCCTCGTGCGGCGTAACCGATTCCGCCGCCAACAAAAATCAGCGGGATTGAGGCAAGATTCATGACTTGTCCACGGGTATTCTCACGCGCCAGGTGACAGGCAGCGACGTGCGCGATCTCGTGCGCCATCACTCCCGCCAGCTCGGCCTCTTCGTCGGCCGCCAGAATGAGTCCCGTATTCACGTAAAAGAACCCGCCCGGAAGCGCAAAAGCATTGATCGAATCCGAATCGACTACTTTGATCGTGAATGGCACTTGGGCGTCCGAATTGCGGACGATGTTCTGCCCCACGCGGTTCACATATTCCGTAATCACCGGGTCGGAAATCAGTTTCGCCGAAGCTTCCACCTGATGGGCATATTCGCGGCCCATCGCAATCTGCTTCTCGATGCTGTACCAGTTGCCAAAGCCACGGTTGCAACCGATGTTGCGGTTGCCGATGGCATCTATGTCGCTCTTGCCGCCATCGTGCTTTACCTTGTCTGGATCAGCCGGTTCGACAGCCGGAGGCACTGGCGCCTGGCTCTGCGCGTCCGGCGCGCTGGTAGCGGCGGTCGAGTCGCCTGGCGTCGGCGTCGTTTGGCTAGGGGCCGTCTGGGCCGGTGTTTGCGACGATGGCGGGACCGGGCTGCTGTTTCCCCCCTCTTGTGCAAATCCCGAAGTCGCCGTAAACCCCAAAACGAACAGTGCGGCCGTTAATACCATCAGCCGTGACTTCATATCCCTTACTCCTTAGTGTTCGGTAAGCGTCCCTGTCGCGATTATACCGCCCTCCGGGCAAGGGTTCGCCCGGTACTGTCCCTATGAAGTTGGACGCATTCCGACTCAGGAAGGTTACCTGCTGTCCCAGTCTGCCTTTGAGCCCGATTTACGCTTTGGTAGCGCCAAGCCGCACAATTTCACCGCTATCCAGGTGGTATTCGGCCTCTATCACTGCCAACTTGCCTTCCTTCAGCAGGCGCCGTAGGACCTCGCTATTGCGGAGTATGTCCCGCGTGCTTTGGTGGACGTTTTCCTGGATGGCGGCCTCGATAAACGCATCTCTGTCGTCTGTCTTCGGAACACGCAAAACCGCCGGGATGATCTTGTCCACGATCGCTTGCAGGCAGGGCGTCGGCATCTTTTCGCTCGAGCATGCAGCGGTCACCGCACCGCACTTGCTGTGGCCTAGCACCACCAGCATCTTGGCTCCCAACTGCTGGGCCGCAAATTCCAGGCTGCCCAACCCGATCGGGCCGGCAATATTCCCCGCCGTGCGCACCACGAACAGGTCTCCTAGATTCTGGTCAAAGATGATTTCTGACGCAACCCGGCTGTCCGAACAACTCAACACCACGACCAGCGGCTTCTGGCTGTTCGCCAACCCTTTCCGTAGTCTTACCAGGCCGCGAGCCTTGGGTTTACCGGCCACAAAACGCTTGTTCCCGGCCATCAGCTCGGCCCAGATCTGCTCCGCCGAGAGCGTCGGCTGCGTCACACGTGCTTGTGCGCCGGATTTCTTCGATGCTGCTCTGGATCCCCTCTGTTTCATCGGTCCCTACCCACGCCTGCGCTCCTTAGCAGATCGCTCGTAAGCCGCAGGAAGACTATCCTCCCTTTATCATCCCACGCAACCCTGATCTCTCTCCACAGAAAGCGCACTTGTCTCGCATCCTCTTCCACCAATTACCACTCTTTCAGCGCACCTGACTCCCCGTTCCTCTCCTTTCAACCGCATGCATTTGCAAATCGCCCCTCAATACGAGAACATAACCGTTTGCTTACATCTCATTTTTTTCATAAGGAAGCGGCCTGATATGGCAACACGGCAGAGTCACGCAAAAACCGAAGCCGGCAAGTCCGGCAGCAGTCCTATCCAGGCCCCGCGCGGCAAACTCGGAGTCATGATTCCGGGCATGGGCGCGGTCGCCACCACTTTCGTTGCCGGCGTCGAAGCCGTGCGCAAAGGAATCGCAAAACCCATCGGATCGCTCACCCAGATGGGAACCATCCGTCTCGGCAAGCGCACCGACGGTCGCTCGCCCAAAGTCAAAGAGTTCGTACCTCTGGCCGGTCTTGACGATCTGGTTTTCACCGGATGGGACATTTTCGAAGACGACATGTTCGCCGCCGCTTCCAACGCCGGCGTGCTCGACCGCGAACTGCTCCGCCAGGTCAAGCCATTCCTCAGCGGCATCACGCCGCGCAAGGCCGTCTTCGATCATAACTACGTCAAGAAAATCGACGGGCCCAATGTCAAGAAGGGCAAGAACAAGATGGATCTCGCCGAGCAGGTCCGCGCCGACATCCGCGATTTCAAAAAGAAGTCCGGCGCATCTCGCCTTATCACCATTTGGTGCGCTTCGACCGAAACTTTCATCGCTCCCGGCCCGGCCCATCAGTCCCTCAAAGCTTTCGAAAAAGCTCTGGAGAAAAACGACGAGAGCATTGCTCCTTCCATGATCTATGCCTACGCTTCGCTGATGGAAGGCGTGCCGTTCGCCAACGGCGCGCCCAACCTCACCGTGGACATTCCGGCCATGCATCAGCTTTCGCGCGACAACGAAGCCCCCATCTGCGGTAAAGACTTCAAGACCGGTCAGACCCTGATGAAGACCATCCTCGCTCCCGGCTTCAAGGCGCGTCTGCTCGGACTGAACGGCTGGTTCTCGACCAATATTCTCGGCAACCGCGACGGCGAAGTCCTCGACGATCCCGGCTCTTTCAAAACCAAGGAAGAATCCAAGCTCTCCGTCCTCGAGCACATCCTCCAGCCTGAACTCTATCCCGACCTCTACGGCAAATTCACCCACAAAGTCCGCATCAATTACTACCCTCCTCGCGGCGACAACAAAGAGGGCTGGGACAATATTGATATATTTGGGTGGTTGGGATATTGCATGCAGATCAAGGTGGATTTTTTGTGCAGGGATTCGATTCTGGCGGCGCCGATTGTGCTGGATTTAGTTTTGTTTCTCGACCTGGCGCAGCGCACCGCGGAGCTGCGGGGAATCGGAATCCAGGAATGGCTGAGCTTCTACTTCAAGTCGCCGATGACGGCCCCGGGACTTTATCCGGAGCATGATCTTTTCATCCAACTGATGAAGCTGAAGAACACGCTGCGGCACCTGCGCGGAGAAGAGCTGATCACGCACCTGGGACTGGAATATTACGACTGAGCCGCGCGGCGATCACGCATTTTTCCGCTTGCGATATTCATCAAATTTCTCCAGGAAGCGGTCGATCTCCGCCTTCTGCAAATAGTAAGGAGTGGAAAGGCGCAGCTTGCTGGGGTCGCCGCCGCGGATGCGGATCTTGTGGGTTTTCCATAACCAGTTCTCGAGATCCGTCCGATTCAGCGGCGGGACATTGACGGTGGCAATGGCACAACGAAGTGCGGCGTCCGGCGATGTCCAGGAGTCGGCGCTTCGCTGAATCATGGCAGCGAGGATGTAGTCGCAGAGCTGGCGGTGACGGCGCTCGATGCGGTCCATGCCGATGTCGTTGGCCAGCTTGATGGAAGCACGCAGGCCCCAAAGCGCGGGCACGTTCGAGGAGCCGATACGCTGAAAGCGCTCGGCGCGAATTTTGCTGTCCTCCCAGCCTTCAGTGACGATCGTGTTCCAGACACGGTCGATGACTTCATCCCGGACAAATAAAAAGCCGGAACCCTTGGGCGCCTGCAGCCACTTATGCGGACTGGAAGAATACAGATCACAACCCAGTTCGTGCAGGTTGAGGCGCATCATGCCAGTGACGTGCGCGCCATCTACGGCAGAGAGGATTCCTTTGGAGCGGGCCAGGGCACACAACTCGCGAGCAGGAAGAACCACGCCGGTTGCGGTCGTGATGTGGCTGAAGAACATGACGCGAGTGCGCGGAGTGATGGCGCCGTTGAAGAGATTCAGCACCTGGCTCGCATCCTTGACAGGCTTCGGCAATTCGACTTTCCTGACCACGATGCCATAGCGCTTGGCTTTCAACTGCCAGGGCTGCTCGCCGCCGGGATGCTCCTGGTCGGTCATGAGGACTTCGTCCCCGGGCTTCATGTCAATGCCATTCGCGATATAGCTGTTGGCTTCGGTGGCATTGCGGACGAGCGCGATCTCATCGCGAGTGCAACCGACGAAGGCGGCCAGAGGATCGCGGAACTCGTTCCATGCAGCGTAGCCCCAGATGGGGTAATCCTCGGGGTCCTGCTGGTCCATTTTCTCGGTGGTGGTGTAGCCATCGAAGATGGCACGCAACACCGGCGCGGGGCTCGAGCCGACGGTGCCGTTGTTGAGGTAGATCTCGTCGGCGGGGATCAGGAATTGCTTGCGCAGCTCAGCCCAGTAGGCGTCGCCGGCGAATTTGGACGGATCGGGCAGCGAGGATGGCGCCTGCTCGAGCTGGGCAAAAAGATCGCAGCGAAAAGAAGCGACGGCAGCGGCCAGCCCGGCACCAGCAGCGAGAAAGCGACGACGATCCAACATGAGGCACCTCGGGAGAACGCGCCATGGTACGACGGTGCGGTGGACAAGGCAAGGGGAGGCCGGTGTTGCCGATTGCGGGAAGTTTTTACAGGGAATGGGCAACGGGTGGTTGCCAGAACTACCCCTCCCAAGCGGCCTGAATGGGGCACCCTGATGGACGAGATTGGTCATAGGGACTCCGAGAGGGTGCGATCGGAGGGAGCGCGGAGCAGATGCCAGGCTTCGCGATATTTCTCGAAAGCGGCGCCGCCGCGCTTGCGAGCTCCGGCGGGATAGAGGCGGATGTGCGCCCGGCCAGTGATTTCCGAGACGGGGACGAGATACCAGGCGTCGTGCGGAACGACGTAGGCGGCGATGAAATCAATTTCGTCGGCCGAATACTGAATGTGACGGTGACGACGCTTGCGGGCGACGGCGACGCTATATCCCCAGCGCGCGGTGGTGAAGACAGACTTCACCTGAATGCGCAGCAGGCGGCTGCCCGAGCCGACAACGAGATCGTAAGGCTCGCTGTCGCCGTAGGGACGGCTGACGGCGAATCCGAGGCTGGCGGCCTTGAGGGTGAACTGCAATTCGGCCAGCTCGCCCTTGCGCTTGGCATAGCGCCCGGTGAGCGAAGCCGGAGCGCAGCGGGCGCTGGGCCTGAAAACCAATTCATCTGTCATAGAAAAAAGCGCGGCGATGGCCGCGGGCGAGGGCGCCCGCGCCACACAAGCAAAGTTGTTAATGCAAATAAAAACGGCGCGAGCGATGAGCTCACGCCGTTTGGTGCCTATATTTCCAGCATAGCAAATTTCGCGGAAAAAAGTGCCACACTTGGGAGCTTTATATTTGGTTTGCAATGAGTGAGTTGACAGAAAATCGAACGGTCAGGGGACTTGACAAGAATTTTCCACAGGCGAGGTGGAGGCGGTAGCTGGACCTGGAATTCCCGTTTTGGGCCTTCCCGACACTCGCCAGATCCCTCCCTCCGCGAAGAAAAGCGCTGCGGTCGGGATGACGCCGGAGTGGGTGAGTGTGGGCTTTCACGTTAGACACTCGCCAGATCCCTCCCTCCGCGAAGAAAAGCGCTACGGTCGGGATGACGCCGGAGCGAGTAGGTATGGGCGTTCACGAATAACCCCACCCTACGTCGCAAAGAACGCTCCGTAAGGGCGGGCCACCCGCCGAATAACCCCACCCTACGTCGCAAAGAACGCTCCGTAAGGGTGGGCCACCCCTTTGAGAGCGCTAGCGGGCGGCGCGGATGCGGTTTTGCCAGTGGGTCCAGACGAACCAGACGACGGCGGCGGCGAAGACCAGGATGATGACGGTATCGAACTGGTGGAAGTATTTGCCGAGGGAGCGCCAGTTTTCTCCGAGCTTCATGCCCAGCCAGGCGAGGCCGAGGCACCAGGGCCAGGACCCGAGAAATGTGTAGAGGTGGAAGCGTCCGCGAGGCATGCGAGCGACGCCGGCGGGCAAGGCGATGAAGGTGCGGACGACGGGCAAGAGGCGGGCGATGAAGACGGCGAGGTATCCCCAGCGGGCGAAGAAATGATCGGCCCAATCGAGTTCGCGGCGGGAGAGGAGAATCCATGCGCCGTATTTTTCGACCAGAGGCCGGCCGCCGTAGCAGCCGATTTCATAAGCGACCAGAGAACCCAGATTGCAGCCGATGGCGCCGGCGGTAGCGACCCAGAAAAGTTTGAACATGCCCTCGAAGACCAGGTAGCCGGCGAAGGGCATGATGAGTTCCGAAGGCAGCGGGATGCAGGCGGACTCGATGGCCATGAGGAGCAGGACGCCTCCATAGCCGGTGACGGCGACGACCGACTTGATGAAGACGAAAACGGCGGCGAGAATTTTTTCGGTCATGGTTGCTGGATCGTTGGTTCGGTCAGGATAGCGCGGCGGCCAAGCTCGCCCGCAAAAGCCGCACCAGCGGATTGCGCCGTCAGGACAACATCATCACGACAATATGGTCAGAAGGAACCTTCCTGGGTGAAAGTGAATCCGGGGAGGGACGCGCCTGTGGCGTCTTTGGTGACTTTTACGCGCACGGTGGGCGCATCAGGGGCGGTGACCTCGGCGGGGCGCAGGACGGCGAACTGGGAAAACAGTTCGCTGTACATCTTGGTCACCAGATAGTCTTTTCCGTTCTCGTTGTTGCGCCACACCTGCCCAAGTTGGATGGACTTGACGGCCATCGAAGCTCCAGTTTCCGGATGGTTAAGCATGTTCAGAGTACCTAGAGAGGGCGCGGGCGTCAATTGCAGGCCTTGGTTCAGAGGGCGGGCGGAAAAGCTTCTGGTACCATTTCAGCTGCGATTTGGAGCGAGCGATGGCAAGAGGCGTGATTCCGCGGCAACCGGCGAGATCGGGACGGCACGAAGGCGCGCGGAAGGCGGCGCGCGGTGGGAAGATGGCGGCAAAGGCCGGAGCGGGACGGAAAGCGGAGTGGACGAAGCGGGCGGCGACGCCGGCGGTCCGGCGTGCGCGGGCGAAGGGCTACGATCCGCTGGCCAAGGAGCGGGTGGCAGAGATTCTGAAGCGGCTGGATGGGATGTATCCGGCGGCGACGTGCGCGCTCGTCCACAAGACGGCGTGGGAACTGCTAGTGGCGACGATCCTGTCGGCGCAGTCGACGGATGTGAATGTGAACCGGGTGACGCCGGAGCTGTTCCGGAAGTATCCGACGGTGGAGGATTTTGCGGCGCTGACGCCGGAACAACTGGAGCCGGACGTGCGCTCGACGGGATTTTTCCGGAACAAGTCGAAGTCGGTGGTGGACGCGGCAAAGGCGATTGTGGCGAATTTCGGCGGGCAGGTGCCGGAAGAGATGGAGCGGCTGCTGACGCTGCCGGGAGTGGCGCGCAAGACGGCAAACGTGGTGCTGGGCACGTGGTTCAATAAGCCTGAGGGCGTGGTGGTGGATACGCACGTGACACGGATCGCGCGGCGGCTGGAGCTGACGAAGCAGGCGGACCCGCCGAAGATCGAACAGGACCTGATGCGGGTGATTCCGCGGGAGAAATGGATCCTGTTTGCGCACCAGATCATCTGGCACGGGCGGAAGCTGTGCGTGGCGCGGAGGCCGAAGTGCGCGGAGTGTCCGCTGGAGAATTTGTGCCATGCGGCGGACAAGACGTGGACGACGGTGGAGGTGCACAAGGGGGCGAAGGGGTAGAACAGGGTGCGAGCCAGGCGCGCGGTTGGTGGTGTCGCAAAGAACGCGACATTTCCGCGTGGCTCGCCCAGGTCCTTCGCGGCGCAAAAGAGGCTTGCTCAGGATGACAGGGGAATGGGGATGAGAGGCGGCATGCGTACTTTTCTGCTGGTGGTTGTGGCGATGGGTATAGGTATGAACATGGTTCAGACATTGAAGGCTGAGGCGCAGGGGCTGGCGACGCCCAAGGCGATTACCGATCCGAAAGAGATTATGAGCAAGCCGAACGCGCAGGTGGAGCAGGCGCAGCAAAGCCTGACGATCGAGCGGCTCTACATGACGCGGCAGACGGGGAGGCCGTCGTGGTCGCCGGACGGGAAGACGGTGGTGTTCGTGAGCAACATCAGCGGGAGAAATAATTTGTGGCTGATGAGCGCGGAGGGCGGGTGGCCGACGCAACTGACGGTGAGCGACCAGCGGCAGATGGCGCCGGCGTGGTCGCCGGATGGGAAGTGGATCGCGTACATGTCGGATTACGACGGCGATGAGCAGTGGGACATTTTTCTGGTGTCGCCGAAGACGGGACAGGTGGTGAACCTGACGCACACGCGGGAGATTGCGGAGGAGTATCCGGTGTGGTCGGCGGACGGGCGCTACCTGGCGTACACGGTGAAGCCCAAAGACTCGTCGGTATACGAGATCGATGTGTATGACATGGCGCTGCGGCAGGTGAAGCACATCACCCGCGGGACGGCGGCGGACAAAGTGAACGATAACCCGATCTGGTCGGCGGACGGGAAATGGATTGCATACACGCAGGAGCAGGCCAAGGGAACGGACGCGAACATCTATGTGGCGGAGGTGGCGACGGGAGAAAGCACGCTGCTGACGCCGCATGAGGGAGAACTGATTTTCCGGGCGAACGATTTTGCGCCGGACGGGAAGAAGTTGCTGATCACGTCGAATGCAGCGAACGGGTATGACAACGCGGGGCTGCTGGAGGTTGCGACGAAGAAGATCCAGTGGCTGACGCGGGAGAAGTGGGAACTCCAGGGAGATAGCTATTCGCCGGATGGAAAGTACGTGACGTGGACGGCGAACCTGGACGGCAACGCGGACATTTATCTGCATGAGCTGGGGACAGGAAAGACGACGGCGCTGCCGCTGGGCGCGGGGGTGAATGATCCGGCGGGAGGGCGGTCGCCGTTTTCGCATGACGGCACAAAGTTCCTCTACTTCCACAATGGGCCGACCGCACCGAATGATTTGTGGGTGTATCAGATGGGCAGCGGGAAGACGCACCAGTTGACGCATGCGCTGATGGCGGGAGTGCGGCCGGAGGACATGGTGGAACCGTTCCTGGTGCATTATCCGAGCGGCGATGGAAAGTGGACGATCTCGGCGTTCGTGTATGTGCCCTACAACATGGTGCGCAACGGGCAGAACGCGGCGATTGTGTACGTGCATGGGGGGCCGACGTCGCAGACGGTGAACTCGTTCAACCGGTTCATCCAGCACGCGGTGAACCTGGGATACATCGTGATTGCACCGAATTATCGGGGATCGACGGGCTACGGCAAGGAGTTCCAGCAGGCGAACCTGTTCGACATGGGCGGCGGAGATCTGCACGATGTGGTGGCGGCGGCGGATTTCCTGAAGCAGACCGGGTTCGTGGATGCGAAGAAGATTGTGCTGATGGGCGGGAGCTACGGCGGGTACTTGACGATGATGGGAGTGACTAAGGCTCCGGAGGTGTGGGCGGCGGGGGTGCCGATTGTGCCGTTCGTGAACTGGTTCACGGAGATCGAGCATGAGGACCCGGTGCTGCAGCAGTCGGACCTGGCGACGATGGGCGACCCGAAGAAGAATCCGGAATTATTTCACGAGCGATCACCGATTTTTTTCGTGGACCAGGTGAAGGCGCCGCTGATGGTAATGGCGGGCGGGCATGATCCGCGGTGTCCGAAGGAAGAGTCGGAGCAGATGGCGGAGGCGATCAAGAAGCGCGGCGGGACGGTGGAGTTGAAGATCTACGAGAACGAAGGTCACGGCTTCGCGCGGGTGGAAAACCAGATTGACGCGTACAAGCGGGCGGCGGACTTCATCAAGGCGCATGTGCCGCCGGCGGATTGCAGCTGCTCGCTGAGAGAGTAGGCGGCTAAAGCCGGTTATCGCAGCGGTGGAACCGCTGCGCCACCCAAAGGCAAGAAAGTTTTGGCGGGAAGGCCTCGACCTTCGCGGCTAAAGCCGGTCTTTAGGACCGTTGCCGCAGCGGTGGAACCGCTGCGCCACCCAAAAGCAAGGCGGCGGACTTCATCTGCGCCACCCAAAGGCAAGAGGTCTGCCGGGAAATCCTCGCCTTTTGTGAAGAATGCGGGCTTGGCCGCCCATGTTTCCCAAAAGCGCGAAAGGATGGGGTATCCCGGTTGGAAGATTTCGCGGGCGAGGGCGCCCGCGCCACACTTGACAGTCTGGTATTATCTCCCGGCTGTCGCAGGGCCTTCACTCCCTCTCTGGAGGTGCATATGCCAAGTGCGCCCGCGGTTGAACAATTCCGAAACAGCATGCGCGGGACAGTCCTGGTTTCCGGGCAGGACGGTTATGACGCGGCGCGAGCGATCCCCAATGCCATGATCGACCGGCGGCCCGCGGTGATTGCGCGCTGCGCCGGCGCGGCTGACGTGATGGCCAGCGTGCGCTTTGCCCGGGAGCACAATCTAGTGGTTGCGGTCCGCGGGGGAGGACACAGCGTGGCGGGAAAGTCGGTCTGCGAGGGTGGACTGATGATCGATCTTTCGCCGATGAAAGGCATACGTGTCGATCCCGTAAGAAAAACTGCCCGCGCGCAAACCGGACTGACGCTGGGGGAATTCGATCGCGAGACTCAAGCTTTCGGCCTGGCGACGACGCTCGGGGTGGTGTCAAAAACGGGCATTGCAGGGTTGACCCTGGGCGGAGGTTGGGGACACCTGCATGCCAAACATGGCCTGGCGGTCGACAACCTGATCAGTGCGGACGTGGTCACTGCTGACGGCAGGATGTTGACGGCGAGCGCCACCGAGAATCCGGATCTGTTCTGGGGAGTGCGCGGCGGCAGCGGCAACTTCGGCGTCGTCACTTCGCTGGAATACCAGCTCCACGAACGCGGTCCGATTCTGGGAGGCGGAGTTTTCTATCCGGTTTCGAGTGCCGTGGAAGTTTTGCGTTTCTTTCGGGAGTATTCCACGACGATTCCTGACGAACTGGTCATTCAGTGCGGCGCCTTTTCATTGCCCGACAAAACGCGCGTGTTCGCCGTAGCCGCCTGCTATTGCGGCGACCCTGCGGAGGGGGAAAAAGTCCTGCGCCCGCTGCGAAGCTTCGGCAAGCCGCTGACAGATGTCATTACGGTGATGGGTCACCTACAGCTACAAAGCATGTTCGACCCCTTCTTTCCCCCAGGCCGCTACACCTATGTGAAGTCGAACTTCATCCGGGAGTTGAACGACGATGCCATGCGTACGATTGCCGGATTTGCAGGAAAGAGCCCCTCGGACCACAGCTTTGCGCCATTTATTGAGCATTGGCATGGCGCCGCTACGCGGGTATCGCCCGAAGAGACGGCATTTCCGCACCGCAAGTATTCTTACAACCTGATGTTCTGGTCGAACTGGGAGAACCCGGCCGACACCGACAAGAATGTGCAGTGGACGCGGGAAAGCTGGAGGGCTTTGCAGCCATTCCTAATTGAAGGCGCCTACACGAATTACATTTCCGACGAAGGCGACACCTTTGCACGAGCCTCTTACGGCGTGAACTACGAACGCCTGGTGGCATTGAAGAATAAATATGATCCGACTAACTTTTTCCGCATGAACCACAACATCAAGCCCACGGTGTGAAGGTGAGGAGTGCGATCCGCGCTGAACTCTGCTCTACCGGTTATGCAGGCTGCCACAACTCGATGGGATTGCCTTCGGGGTCATGCAGGCGAGTGAATCGCCCGATGCCGGCATAGGTTTCCGGGTCTTTGACTTCAATTCCGGCGGCTCGTAGCTGGGCGACCATCTTGTCGAGGTCATGCACGCGAAAGTTGATCATCCAGGCTTTGTTGGGGTCGCCGAAATACTTGGTGGTCTCGGGAAAGGGAGTAAAGGCGGTGGGTCCGGCCTCCTGCTGCCACACGGTCCCGCCCTCGCTGGTTGGGGTGAGCGAGATGCCCAGATGTTGCTCGTACCACTGGCCCAACGCTTTGGGATCGTGCGCGCGGAAGAACAAGCCTCCGATTCCGGCTACCTTTTCCATTTTCGTTCCTTTCGATTCGTCGTTCATCTGTGCTTTCGCAGGAGCAGCTGGCTTCGCAGGCGGAGCGCCCTGTGCAGAGGTCTGCGCCGCCATGGCCAGTTCACTTGGCAGAATGAAGCTGGCCCCGAAAGTATATGACAAGAGTTGAAGCGCGCGACGCCTTGGAAGGGTCATTGCATCCTCCTGCGGAGACTGAGTGACGATACCTGCGAGGAGGAAGTTCTGCAAGCGGTCTTCTGAGCCGATTATTGCGAGAAGTGCCGGGCGACGGCGCGGATCAGGCCAGGGATGGTGAACTGTTTGGCGTGTATGTCTACAGGGAGACCAAGTTCGCGCAGGGTGGCAGAAGTGACCGGGCCGATCGAGGCCATGAGGATGCCATCGAGCTGCTTGCGGCGAGCGGTTGACGATTTGGAGCGAGGAGGAGATGCGAGCAGGGCGACGAAGTTCCTGACGGTGGAAGAACTGGTGAAGGTGATAACGTGCGGGCGCTTTTGGGGATTCTGCATCGCGGCGCGAAGGCGGTTGCGGGAGGTACGTGGGACGACGGTTTCGTAGCCTTCGACGACGGTGACATCGGCCCCGGCGCGGCGGAGTTCGCGAGGGATGACGTCGCGGGCAACTTTGGCGCGGACGAGCAGGACGCGCTTCCCTTTTACTTTGCCGCGGAGACTTCGGACGACGGATTCGGCGACGTATTCTTTGGGGACGACGGCGACTTGCGCGCCTCGTGTTTC
>Ga0335077_10003238_pt1 | contig 19601 bp, 15 predicted proteins | sample Lox_Sample_31_FD_207151 | JGI IMG/M metagenome (GOLD analysis project Ga0335077, IMG submission 207151) | Soil microbial communities from Loxahatchee National Wildlife Refuge, Florida, United States - Lox_Sample_3.1 | ecosystem: Environmental > Terrestrial > Soil > Wetlands | place: USA...
CGGCGCAAGCCCGGATAGCCCGATCGCGATCAGTGGCACGAAGAAGCAGGCCAGAGCCGCTCCCTGGATCAGGGTGGGCACCAGGAGCACACCGATGGACGCGCTCGTATCGAAGTGACTGCGCATGAGCATCACGAGCGCGAAGATACCGAACGACACGGTGACGAATACGCGTGGATCGATGCGACTCGTCAGCCGGCCGACGAGCGGCGTGAGCACGATGGCGAGCACTCCCACGGGCGCGAGCACCCAGCCGGCAAGCGTTGCGGTGTAGCCCATGTACTGCTGCAGCCACAGCGGCAGCAGCACGACGTTGCCGAAGAAGGCAGCGTAGGCGAGCAGCATGGCGAGCGTGCTCACCCAGAAGTTGCGACGCTTGAACAGGCTCAGGTCGACGATCGGGTGCGCATCCGTGAGCTCCCAGATCACGAACAGCGTGAAGCCGACGACCGCGAGCACGGCCAGCGTCACGATCTGCGGGGAGTTGAACCAGTCGAGATCCTTGCCCTTGTCGAGCAGCACCTGCAGCGCTCCCACCCAGAGAACCAGCAGACCCAGACCCACCTTGTCGATCGGGAGTCGCGCCGTGGGTGTCTCGCGCTTGCGATACACGAGCCACGTGACCACGCCGGCAGCGATTCCGACCGGTACGTTGATGTAGAAGATCCAGGGCCAGGAGATATTGTCCGTGATCCAGCCGCCCAGCAGCGGGCCGACCACCGGTGCCACGAGAGTCGTCACCGACCACATGCCCAGGGCCGAGCCCGATCTGTCTTTGGGATAGCTCGAGAGCAGCAGCGACTGCGACAGCGGGATCATCGGGCCGGCCACCGCGCCCTGCAGCACGCGGAACAGAATCAACATGCCGAGCGTGGGCGCCAGCGCGCACAGGAACGAGGCAATGACGAATGCGAACACCGAGCCCACGAAGAGTCGCACCTGGCCGAAGCGCTGCGTGAGCCAGCCGGTCAGCGGCAACGAGACCGCGTTGGCCACACCGAACGAGGTGATGACCCAGGTGCCCTGATCGGGTGACACGCCGAGATCGCCCGCGATATAGGGCAAGGAGACGTTCGCGATCGACGTGTCGAGCACGTTCATGAACGTCGCGAGCGAGAGCGCCACCGTGCCGACGAGCAGCTGCGAGCCGCTCAGCGGCCCTGGGCTCATCGGCGCGCGGGTTGCTTCGGCGATCGCGGCACCGCGGCCACCGCGCGCCAGCTCGGCCGCGCGCTCCTTAGAAGCCATGGCTGCCCGCTCGAGGCGCATCTTGACTCAGCTGCAGCACTGCCGGAGTGGCTAAGTGCCCGCCGAGCGCGGGTTGCACGAGCTGCCAGCGCCCGTGACGCTCGGCGGCGGCCTGCGGGTTGGCCTGCGCACCATCCGCGAAGAACGCGCGGTCGGATGCAACGGCCTCGGGTGCGTTCGCGGCGATGATCGCGCGCACACGCGCATCGGCGGCCGCATCATTCGAATCGAACACGTCGGTCGAGTACGCGGGCGCCCTGCGCGCAGCCGGCGCCAAGCGTGCGCCGCCCCTGTCACGAATCACCACATCGGCTTTCATCGACAGCCCGATCTGCAGCGGATGCGTGCTCACCTCGTGCGGATCGAGCGCAATGCGTACCGGGACGCGCTGCACGATCTTGATCCAGTTCCCGGTCGCGTTCTGCGCCGGAAGCAGCGAAAACACTGCGCCAGTGCCCGCGCCGAACCCGGCCACGGTACCGTGATAGCGGACGCCGCGACCGTAGAGATCCGCGCTCAACGTCACGGGCTGGCCGATGCGCATCCCCGCAAGCTGCGGCTCCTTGAAGTTGGCGTCGACCCATACCTCGTCCAGAGGAACGACCGACATGAGAGCGACACCGGGGTTCACGCGCTCGCCGAGCTGCACGTTGCGCTTGGCCACGTAGCCTGACACCGGTGCCGGCAGGACCGTGCGGCTGTAGGCAAGGTACGCGCTGCGCACGGCGGCGGCCGCGTTGCGCACATCCGGATGATCGGCGAGCGTCGTGCCCTCGATGCGCACGTGAGTGGCAGCGAGCTGCTGCTGCGCCGCGCGCAGTGCGGCGGTGGCCGTACGCACGGCGTCACCTGCGTGCTGGAACTCCTCGCCCGAGATGGCGCCCGTACGATGCAGCTGCTCGCGGCGCGCTAGGTCCTCTTTGGCGGCAGCCAGATCAGACTCGCGTACCGCAACCTCGGCACGGAGCTGCGCGCTGGTGGCGACGATATTGCGCACGCTGCGCACCGTGGTCGCAAGATGAGCCTCGGCCTCATCGAGCGCTACCTTCGCATCGGCCGGGTCGAGGCGCACCAGCGGCTGACCCTTCTTCACGAACTGCGTATCGTCGGCCGCGATCTCGACCACCGTTCCGGAAATCTGCGGCGTGATCTCCACCACGTTGCCGTTGACGTACGCGTCATCGGTCGCTTGGTGGAAGCGCGCCACCGCGAGCCAGTAGGTGCCGAACGCAGCGCCGATCAGCAAGAAGCCCCCGAGAGCGAGCGCGAGCCAGCGCCACCGCGGCACGCGCCACCACGAGAGTGGCCGCATGTCCTTGCTCTGCACTATCGAGATCGGCCGCATGTCCTTGCTCTCAATGTCCATGTTCCGTTCTCCGAGCTTCGACTTTCGAATGTTGGTGACGGCGATAGAGCCAGAGCAGCGCGGCGATCACCGAGCCGCCCGGGACCATGAGGCCCACGGCGGCGTAGGGTCCGAACTCCAGCAATCCGCCAGCACCGCGTGTCATCCAGCTCGAGATTTTTTGTGTCATGGCTCAACTCCTCACTGCACGGGTCGCAAGTTCCTGTTGCGCCGGTGAATGCCCTGGCTGTCAATGCCTCGGCTATAAATGCCGAAGCTGTCAATGCCTAGGCAAGTGTCTGTCCAAAAAAACACGCGCATGCTCATGCATTGTCCAGTACCCGCAGCAGCAGGCTCTCGAGTTCACGCGCTTCCGCGCGACTCATTCCCTGCAGAAAGCGGTTGTGCACGACGCGCGAGATCTCACGCATGCGTGGATACGCAGCGCGTCCTTCCTCGGTGAGCTCCAGGTACACGAGCCGTCGATCGTTCGGACAGCGCTCGCGGCGGATGAGCCCCTTGCTCTCCAGCCGATCGATCATGCGGGTCATGGCCCCTGCATCGTACGAAATGCCCTTGCAAAGCGAGGATGCGGAGCGCCGCTCCGTACTGCCCGCGAGCGTTGCGATGATGATGTACTGAGCCGCGGTCACTTCCAGCCGGCCGAGCTGCTCATCGGAGGCGAACTCGGTATCAAGGCTTGCCAGCATCTCACCGCGCACGCGACCGATCAGGTGGCCAATGCTCTTCCGCGGCTCGAAGCCCTCGCGGTCGTACACTTCCGCCGGCTCCAGCTCCGCAACCATTGCACGTTTTGCCATGGCCGGAAATATACTTGCCTAGGCTGTCATTGTCAAGGCTTTAATTGCCTATACAGGACCGGAAGCTCCGCCTCTATACTCGCCACCCCTACCGCGGCCCCACGCGGGGGCCACCAAGGCTGCGGCGATGCTGCGCTTCTCCGCCAACATCAGCGTGCTCTTTCGCGAGCTGCCGCTGCTCGAGCGCTTCGCTGCCGCCCGCGCCGCGGGCTTCGGCGCAGTCGAGATTCAGGTGCCGTACGAGGCGCCGGCGGCGGCCCTGGTCGCCGCGGCCACAGCGAGCGGCCTGCCGGTCGTCCTCATCAATGCGCCCCTCGGGCCCGAGCCGGGCGCGCCCGGCATGGCGTGCCGGCCCGAGCATCGGGCGATCTTTCGCAGCGAGCTGCAGCGCGCGGCCGAGTACGCACACGCGCTCGGCGCACCGTGCGTCAACGTGCTGGCGGGCCGTGCCGCGCCGCAGGAGCACACGGCATGTCTGCAGCAGCTGCAAGAGCATCTGTGTCTCGCGGCCGAGGTGCTCGCACCCGTGGGCGCGCGAGCGCTGCTCGAGGCGGTGAATCCCCTCGATGCTCCGGACTATTGTGTGCCGAGCTTTGAGCTGGCCGCCGAAGTCCTCGGGCGCTGCGCCGGTCGGGTGTGGTTGCAATTCGACGTCTATCACGCTGCGCGCCTCGGGCTCGAGCCCGAGACGCTCTTCAAGCGCCTGTTGCCGCAGATCGCACACGTGCAGTTCGCGGACTTCCCCGGGCGCCACGAGCCGGGGACGGGCGGGCTCCCCTTCCCACGGATATTCCGCACCATCGATGCGAGCGACTACGGCGGCTGGGTGGGTGCCGAATATCACCCTTTGGCCAGCACGCGCGAGAGCCTGGGCTGGCTCGAGGTCTCAGCCCACCGGCAAGGATAGGATCGTGCCTGCCGACTTCGCGGGGGCGACCCAGATGCGTCCCGGCTCCTCGTGCAGCACCGTGTCGCTCGGCCGGCATTCGCCGCATTTGGGTTTGAGAGGCAGATCGGCAAAGCGGCGGCTCGCGACTTGAACCTCGGGAGCGGGCGTCGCGATGCGCGCGATGGTGACTGCGAGTGCCCGGCTCAGGTCGAGGGCCGCATCGTTCACCATCCGATCGAGTGGGCCGCCGGGCCCGAAGGTGCTGGCAAAATTCTGCGCGTGCTGTCGCTCGGCCCGCAGCGGCGGCGCGAGGTGCCTGATGACGATATCGGTGCGCGACTCGTGCGCGGTGGCCGCCCAGCGCAGCAGGCGCACGTGCGTCTCGGCGCTGAACTGCACGGTATGCGTCAGATCGAGCAGCTCACAGCTCAGGGTCACCACGGCCACGTCCTGGCCCTTGAGCTCCGTGAGAATGATTGCGACCTGCGCGGGCGAGCTCACCATGCGCAGCGCCCGCCAGGGCCAGTTCGCCTGCGTGTGATCGAGAGCGTGCGTGAGCTCGGACCCAAAGCCGCGATCGGGCTGGGTCGTGCGCCAGGGCTGCGGCAGCGGATCGACACTCTCGCGCGCGTGGCTGCGAATGATGGGTCCAGCTATGAACAGCCCGAGCTTGAGCGCGAGACGCTCCGCGGTGCTCGGCGACAAGGGCTGTGCGTGATGCACGAGCATGAGCTCGTCCGCCGGCATGACGATCACGAGCGTCGGACGCACATCGGGCGAGAGCGCGGTCACCTGCGCGGAGGCGGCCGAATCGGGCAGCGCGGCGCCCCAGATCAGCGACACGGCAAGCAGCGCGGCGGTGGCGCGCGGTAGGGCGCTGGGAATGCGCATGGGTCCGCATGATAGCGCTCAAGGGCGCACCTCGCGGCTCCGCAGAAGCCACGATGCGCGCGCCGCGATGCGCGCGCCGCGCCACGCAGCCTGTGTAAGATGCCGCTCAAACGGGAGGATCCGCGATGAAGAGCAGCGAGCTGTTTGCCGTCAAAGGCTATGGGGTGATCGTCACCGGCGGCGCAAGTGGCCTCGGGCTCGGCTATGCCGAGGCACTTGCGGAGAATGGCGCGCGGGTCACCCTTCTCGATGCCGACGCGCAGCGCATCGCAGAGGAGACCAAACGGCTGCGCACGGCGGGCCTCGATGTGCGCGGTGAAGTCGTGGACGTGAGCGACCATCCAACTCTCGACCGGGCAGTGGACAGCGCTGCCGAGGCTTACGGGCGACTGGATGTCGTCTTTGCCAATGCAGGCATCGACTCCGGGCCCGGCTTTCTGGGCGCATGGGTAGGCTCGCAAAGGCCGCGCGTGGCCGAGGGGGCGCTCGAGAACTACAGCGACGCGCGCTGGAACCGCGTGATCGACGTGAACCTCAACGGGGTCTTCGCCACCATGCGCGCGGCCGCGCGCCACATGCGCCCGCGTCGCAGCGGCCGCATCATCGTCACCACCTCGCTCGCCGCGCGCAAATGCGAGGCGGCCATCGGCGCTGCCTACATGGCTGCGAAGGCGGGAGCTGCGCATCTGGTCGAGAACATCGCCCTCGAGCTGGCCGCCTACAACATCACGGTGAACGCGATCGCGCCCGGCTTCTTCATCACCAACATCGGTGGTGGGCATGCGAAGAATCCCGCGGTACAGACGGCGGTCGCCAAGATCGTCCCCATGCACCGCGTCGGCTTCCCCGAGGACATCAAAGGATTGGCGCTGTTTCTGGCATCTCCCGCCTCAGGCTACATCACGGGCCAGCAGATCATCATCGACGGTGGCTGGGGCCTCGGCGAGGCCGATTGAGCGGCGCCTTCCACGATCCGCCTTGGCCCTTTGACCGCGTGGCGAGCGGCGCGCCGATCAGCTGACGGGTGGGGAACTCGAGGCACCCTCTACGCGTCGTACGGGTAAGCCGTCCATCAAGTCAAAGCGCAAGGATCGCGCGCCCCCGCCGCGTCACCTGCTGCGGAGGCGGTCCAGGGACGGGCCACCTTATTGGTGCCGCGGCCGATCGCGGAGTGCCCAGATCGCGGAGTCGCTCCGCGATCTGCGGCATCCGCACCGCGGCGCCGGCACCGCGCGCTCAAATATCGGTGAATATCAGCGCAGGATGCTCCAGACGCTCCTTGAGCGCCTGAATCATGGCTGCCGCCTCGTGCCCGTCGATGAAGCGGTGATCGAACGAGGAGGACAGATTCATCATGCGGCGAATGGCGACCGTTCCGCCCAGGGCGACCGGCCGCTCGACCGCGCGGTTGACGCCGATGATCGCGAGCTCGGGAGCGTTGATGATGGGCGTCGAGGCAATGCCACCAAGCTTGCCGAGGCTGGTGACCGTGATGGTCGAGCCCGTGAGCTCTGCGCGGCTTGCCTTGTTGGAGCGTGCCGCTTCGGCCAGGCGGCGGATCTCCGTCGCGAGCTCCTGCAAGGACTTGCTCTGCGCATCGCGCAGCACCGGGACCTTCAAGCCCTCCGTTGTTTGAGTCGCCAGGCCGACGTGCACCGCGCGGTGGCGCACGATCACACCGCGCTCGCCATCGTAGCGGGCATTGCACTGCGGATACTCGCGCAGCGTGCGCGCCAGGGCGAGGATCAGGAACGGCAGATAGGTGAGTGAGTCGGCGGCGCTGCGCTTGCTGTTGAGGCGCTCGCGCAGCCGCTCCAGCTCCGTCACGTCCACTTCCTCGACATACGAGAAGTGGGGAATGGTGCGCGCCTCGGTCATGCGCTCGGCGATCAGGCGCCGCAGACCGATGATCTTCACCTCTTCGGTTTCCCCGGCGACGGCCGCGGAGGATGCCGCGGGCGCACGCGCCTGCGAGGCGCCGGACGGCTGCGCCGCCGGCGCTCCCGCCTCGTGCGAGCGCTGCTCGAGACGCGCCTCGAGATCGCTGCGCATGATGCGCCCGTTGGGTCCCGAGCCCACGAGCCCCGCGAGGTCGATGCCGGCCTCGCGCGCGCGGCGCCGGATGGCGGGCGATGTGAGCACGCGTGCCCCAGCGGGCGCGGCGGCGGGCGAGGCGCCCGAGCTCTGCGCTGGCCCAGGAGCTCGCGAGACCTGTGGTGCAGCCGCGGGCGCTGCTCCTGCGGATGCAGTGCGCGCCGCCGGCGCACCGGCGTCCGTCTCAAACACAGCCAGCTCGGACCCCACGGCGATCCGCTCGCCAGGCGTCCCAGTGGTGGACACGACGCGACCACTAACGGGTGCGGGCACCTCCACGGTCGCCTTCTCGGTCATCATCTCCACCAGCGCATCGTCCTCGGCCACGACGTCCCCCGGGCGCACGCGCCATGCGACGACCTCCGCATCGACCGTGCCCTCGCCAAGATCCGGAAGTTTGAAGACCATGCGGCTCATGTGGCCTCCATAACGGCGGTGAGTGCGGCCGCGATGCGCTGCGGCCCCGGAAAGTATTCCCATTCGAAGGCATGCGGATAAGGCGTATCCCAGCCCGTCACGCGCTGTATCGGCGCCTGCAGGTTCCAGAAGCATTCCTCCTGGACGGTCGCGGACAGCTCCGCTCCGAAGCCGCTGAAGCGAGTGGCCTCGTGCACCACCACGCAGCGCCCGGTCCTGCAAACCGAGCTGCACAGCGTATCGGTATCGAGCGGCACGAGCGTGCGTAGATCGATGATCTCCGCATCCACCTGCGCGAGCCGCACCGCCGCTTCGGCCACGTGCACCATCGTGCCGTAGGCGAGCAGCGTGACATCGCGGCCACTGCGCACGATCTCGGCGCGCTGCAGCGGTACGGTGTAATGGCCCGAGGGCACCTCACCGGAGGGATGTGTGCTCCACGGCACTGCCGGCTTGTGCCAGTCGCCGTCGAAAGGTCCGTTGTAGAGCCGCTTGGGCTCGAAGAAGATCACCGGATCGTCGTCCTCGATGGAACTGATGAGCAAACCCTTCGCATCGCGCGGATTCGAGGGCATGACGACCTTGATGCCGCAGACGTGCGTGAAGATGCCCTCGGGGCTCTGCGAATGCGTCTGCCCACCGCGGATGCCGCCACCGCAGGGCATGCGCACCGTGACCGCGGCGGAGAACTCGCCCGCCGTCCGGTAGCGCAGCCGCGCCAGCTCGCTCACGATCTGATCGAATGCGGGATAGACGTAATCGGCGAACTGGATCTCCGCCACCGGCCGCAAGCCGTTCACTCCCATCCCGATCGCCGTTGCGACGATGCCGCCCTCGGCGATCGGCGTGTCGAGCACGCGGTGCTCGCCATACTTGCGCTGCAGACCCTCGGTGCAACGAAACACGCCGCCGAAGTAACCCACGTCCTCACCCATGACGACGACCGAGGGGTCGCGACCGAGCATCACGTCCATTGCGGAGTTGACCGCCTGCACCATGTTCATCTGCGGCACGGCTCAGCCTCCGGAATGCTGATCCGGCGCCTGGTCCGCATGCGCGTGTGCGGTCTCGAGCAGTGCTCTGAGCTCGCGGCGCTGGCGCACGAGATGCGGCGGCATCTCTTTGAACACGTCCTCGAACATGGTCTCGGGATCGAGTGATGGACCCTCCGTCAACGTGCCGTACTGCATCGCCTGCTTCCATGAGGCGGCAACCTGCGCATCGAGCTCCTTCTCGAGCTGCTCCTGGCGCTCCTGCGACCACTCGCCGAGTGCAACGAGATGCTGCTGCAGGCGCGTGATCGGATCACCGAGCGGCCAGGCGCGCCATTCCTCCTGCGGGCGATAGCGCGAGGGATCATCACTGGTGGAGTGCGCCGAGGCGCGATAGGTGACGTGCTCGATGAGCGTCGGGCCCGCTCCACGGCGCGCCCGCTCTGCCGCCCATTGCGTCACTGCGAAGACCGCGAGGAAATCATTGCCGTCGACACGAATGCCGGGCATGCCGTAGCCCGGCCCCCGCGCGGCGAAGGTGCGATGCTCACCGCCGGCGAAGCCCTGGAAAGTCGAGATGGCCCACTGATTGTTGACGACGTTGAGAATGACGGGCGCCTGGTAGACGGCGGCAAAGGTGAGTCCGTGATGAAAATCGGCCTCGGCCGTCGAGCCTTCGCCGATCCAGCTCGCCGCGAGCCGGTCCTCGCCCTTGATCGCCGCGGCCATCGACCAGCCCACTGCCTGTGGAAACTGCGTCGCGAGGTTGCCCGAGATCGAGAAGATATGGCCGCTCGCCGAGTGATACATTACCGGCATCTGGCGTCCCTTGCACATGTCGTGGGTGTTCGAGAGGCACTGGCACATGAGATCCACCAGGCTGCTTCCGCGCGCGATGTGCAGGCCCTGATTGCGGTACGAGGGGAACAGCATGTCATCCGGGCGCAATGCCATGGCGGCGGCGATCGAGACCGCCTCCTCGCCCGTGGATTTCATATAGAAGGAGATGCGTCCCTGGCGCTGGATGCGCATCATGCGATCGTCGAAGCGCCGCGTGAGCACCATGTGGCGCAGGCCGACCTGCAGGTCCTGCGGCTCGAGATGCGGATTCCACGGACCGACGGCGCGATGCTCATCGTCGAGCACGCGTACCAGCTCTGCGGAGAGCGGCGCGATGTCGGCGACAGATGCCGTGATCTCGGGGCGCGCCACGCTCCCGGCGGGCGAGGTCTTCAGGTAGCTGAAGTCCGGCCGGTCACCGGGCCGCGCAGGGGGATGCGGAATGTGCAGTCGCGAAGCGCGCGCCATGCATTACACCGGCGTGAGCCATCCGAAGCGATCCTCCGACTCGCCGCGCTGCAAGGCCACCAGAGCGGCGCGCAGCTCCTGCGTCTGCGGTCCGACCTCACCGTTGCCCACGCGATGATCGCGCCCGCGATGAATGAGGGTACCGACTCCGGCGAGCACTGCGGCGGTGCCTGAGAGCACCGCCTCGCCGTCGCTGCACCAGTGCAGCGCCTCCTCGATACCGAACACCCGCTCCTCCACCGCATAGCCGAGCTCGGGTGCGAGCTGCAGCAGCGACTCACGCGTGACGCCGTGCAGGAACGTGCTATCGAGGCTGCGCGTCAGAATTCTGTGCTTGCGGATCAGCAGAAAATTGGCTGCACCGGTCTCCTGCACCTGCCCATCCGGGCAGAAGAGTACCTGGTCGGCCTGATGCTCGCGGCGTGCCGCAAGTGTCGGACCGAGCGCCGCGGCGTAGTTACCGCCCGTCTTCACCACGCCCAGGTGCGGAGCAGTGCGGTGACTCAGCGCCACGAAGATGCGCAACGGCTTCATGCCTCCGGTGAAGTAGTCCCACACGGGACTTGCGAGCACCACCAGGCAAGCCTCCTGGGTGGGTACGCCAGCCGCGCCGATATTGGCCATCGTGCCGAACAGCAGCGGCCGCAGATACAGGGCCCCGGGGGCCTCCGGCACTGAGCTGCGGCAGTGATCGACGAGCTGGACGACCATTTGTGCGACGTGCGCAGCCTGGGGCTCGGGTAGCACCAAAAGGCGCGCGCTCTGGCGCAAGCGCTCGATGTGACGCTCCAGACGGAATATGTGAATGCGCCCGTCGCTGCGGCGGTAGGCCTTGAAGCCCTCGAAGCACGAGCTGCCATAGTGCAGCGCATGCGCGGCCGGATGAATCTGCAACGCAGCCGTGGGCTGGATCTGCCCCGGGCTCCACTCACCCTCGCGATACCAGGCAACCGCCATCGACTCCGTGAGCACGCTGCCGAAGGGCGCACGGGAAAGAGCGTGGGTGTCCATGAGGCGAATTATAGGGCCCCGCGGGATGCTCCGGGCGCCGCCGTGTAAAATGTCGCACAGGAGACAAGCATGCTCGAAAAGTCACGAACCTCGAGTGTCGCGCGCGTGGTGCGCGCGCGGCGCGGAAGTGCGCTCAGCGCGCGCAGCTGGCTCACCGAGGCACCGCTGCGCCTGCTCATGAACAACCTCGATCCCGAGGTGGCCGAGCGTCCCGACGAGCTCGTCGTGTACGGCGGCATCGGGCGCGCAGCGCGCAACTGGGAATGCTTCGATAGCATCGTCGCGACGCTCGAGCGGCTCGCCGAAGATGAGACGCTGCTCATCCAGTCCGGCAAGCCTGTAGGTGTGTTCCGCACGCATGCCGATGCGCCGCGCGTGCTGATCGCCAACTCCAATCTCGTCGGGCGCTGGACGACCTGGGAGCATTTCCACGAGCTCGACCGCAAAGGGCTCATGATGTTCGGCCAGATGACGGCCGGCTCCTGGATCTACATCGGCAGCCAGGGCATCGTGCAAGGCACGTACGAGACTTTCGTGGAGGCGGGGCGCCAGCACTATAACGGTGATCTGGCGGGGCGCTGGATCCTCACGGCGGGGCTCGGCGGCATGGGAGGCGCGCAACCGCTGGCCGCCACTCTCGCGGGCGCCTCGATGCTCGCCATCGAGTGCCGCCCCGAGCGCATCGCCAAGCGACTCGAGACCCGCTATCTCGATGTGAGCGTGGATTCACTCGACGAGGCGCTCGAGCGCATTGCGCGCGCGACGCGCGCGCGCCAGGCAATCTCGGTCGGCCTGCGCGGCAACGCGTGCGAGATCCTGCCGGAGCTGCTGCGCCGTGGCGTGCGTCCGGACATGGTGACCGATCAAACATCGGCTCACGACCCGGTGAATGGCTATCTGCCCGGAGGCTGGACGCTCGAGCAATGGGATCGCCTGCGGCTCGAGGATCCCGAGCGCGTCTCGCGCGAGGCGGCGCGCTCGATCGCGCGCCACGTCGGGGCGATGCTCGAATTTCACTCCCAGGGAATTCCGGTATTCGACTACGGCAACAACATCCGTCAAGTCGCCGCCGACGAGGGCGTGAAGAACGCCTTCGCATTCCCCGGCTTCGTGCCCGCCTACATACGACCGCTCTTCTGCCGCGGTCTCGGCCCCTTCCGCTGGGTCGCGCTCTCCGGAGACCCGCAGGATATCTATCGCACCGATGCCAAAGTGAAGGAGCTGCTGCCGCAGGATCCGCATCTGCATCGCTGGCTCGATCTCGCCCGCGAGCGCATCCAGTTCCAGGGTTTGCCGGCGCGCATCTGCTGGGTGGGTCTTGGCGATCGGCACCGCCTGGGCCTCGCATTCAACGAGATGGTCGCGCGGGGTGAGCTCTCCGCTCCCATCGTCATCGGCCGCGATCACCTCGATTCCGGTTCCGTCGCGAGTCCCAATCGGGAGACCGAATCGATGCGCGACGGCTCGGATGCAGTCGCCGACTGGCCGTTGCTGAATGCGCTGCTCAATACCGCAAGCGGGGCCACGTGGGTGTCGCTGCATCACGGCGGCGGCGTCGGCATGGGCTACTCGCAGCATGCTGGCGTCGTGATCGTGTGCGACGGTACGCCCGCTGCGGCGCGCCGCATCGAGCGCGTGCTGTGGAACGATCCGGCAACCGGGGTCATGCGGCATGCCGATGCCGGCTACGAGGAGGCCATCGCTTGCGCGCGCGAGCAGCATCTGGATCTGCCCATGATCGGGCGTTTCTGAGCATGCCGGCCGGCGGCTCGAAAGCGCCGGGCGAGTCTCGAGCCTTGCGCGAGGCGCCATGAGCGTCTCGGTCACGCTCTCCGGGGAGCGCATCGCACTCGCGACGCTGCGCGCGATCGCGCGCGCACCCGTGTCCGTCGCGATCACGGCGCAGGCGCGCGCGAGCATCGATGCCGCCTATCGCGTCGTCGGTGACATCGTGGCGGAAGATGCGCCCGTATATGGGATCAACACGGGCTTCGGGCTGCTGGCCCAGACGCGCATTCCGCGCGAGCGCCTGAGCGACCTGCAGCGCAATCTTGTGCTGTCGCACGCCGCGGGCACCGGCCCGTTGCTCTCGGATGCGGTCGTGCGCCTGGCGCTGGTGCTGAAACTCATCAGCCTCGCGCGCGGCTGCTCGGGTGTGCGTCCGCTGCTCGTGGATTTCCTCTGTACTTTGGTGGAGCGCGGCGCCTATCCCTGCGTGCCGGCGCAGGGCTCGGTGGGTGCCTCCGGCGACCTCGCGCCGCTTGCGTACATCGCGGCCGCGATGATGGGATCGGGCCGCATGCGTCTCGAGGGGCGCGAGCTCTCCGCAGCGGAAGCGCTGCGCGCCATCGGCCTGCAGCCCCTCGAGCTCGCTCCGAAGGAGGGCCTGGCGCTACTGAACGGCACACAGGTCTCGACGGCGCTGGCGCTGCAAGGATTGTTCACCGCCGAGAATGTGTTCGCAGCCGCGCTCGTCGCCGGCGCGATGTCCGTCGACGCCTTGAAGGGGAGCGATGCGCCGTTCGATGCGCGCATCCATGCAGTGCGGGGTCAGGTCGGCCAGGAACGCGTCGCCGCGCTCTATCGCTCGCTCCTCCACGGCAGCGCGATCCGCGAGTCACATCGCGATTGCCCCAAGGTCCAGGATCCGTACTCGCTGCGCTGTCAGCCGCAGGTGATGGGCGCGTGTCTGGACACGCTGCTGCACGTCGCGCGCATCCTGGAGATCGAGGCGAATGCCGCGACGGACAATCCGCTGGTGTTTGCGGGCGACGGCGCAGTGCTGTCCGGCGGTAACTTTCATGCCGAGCCGGTCGCGCTGGTGGCCGATGCGCTCGCCGTCGCGCTCGCCGAGATCGGCTCGCTCTCCGAGCGGCGCATCGCGGTGCTGGTGGATCCCAAGATGAGCGGCCTGCCGGCCTTCCTGGTGCGCGACAGCGGACTCAACTCCGGCTTCATGGTCGCGCACGTGACTGCCGCATCGCTGGTGTCGGAGAACAAGTCACTCGCGCACCCCGCGAGCGTCGACAGCATTCCCACCTCGGCCAACCAGGAAGACCATGTGAGCATGGCGACCTTCGCGGCGCGGCGGCTCGGCGACATGGCGCGCAACACCGCCGGCATCGTCGGCATCGAACTACTCGCCGCCGCGCAGGGGATCGAATTTCATCGGCCGCTCAGAAGCTCGCAAAGCCTCGAGAGTGCATTGCAGATAGTGCGATCCGTAGTGCCGCCCTACGAGCAGGATCGCTTCCTGCATTCCGACATCGCGGCGGCCACCGCACTCGTCGAAGCCGGCCGCTTCGCGGGCTTTGCACCCGGCCTTTCTCCCTGAGGGAGCCTTTTCAGCGCATGAGGCGCAGCCGTCTCAGCGCGTGAGTAGCGCGCTGGCCCGATCAAGGCGCTCGGCATACGCATTCAGCACGCGCGCGGTGAGACCGATATAAGTGTTCGCCTCATCCCAGCGATTACCCTCGATGGCCTCACGCACCCCCGGCAGGGTCTTGGCCCCGTAGCCGGTCAGGACACCCGGCGCGTAGATCAGGTGCTTGTACCAGTCGCGGCCCGGAAGTCCGCGCGCATCGGTCAGCGACTGCTCCATCCCGCGCAGCAGCGCATTCAGCTGATCGCGGTCCGCGGCGGCAAGCTGCAGACCCCCGGCGGCGCTGCGGGCATAAGCCGCATCGTAGCGGCTCGCCGCGCTCTTCAAGCGCGCGACGGCGTTGTCGAGCGGCGCGAATTCCAGATAAGGAACAGCCGGCTCGCGCTGCGGAGCCAGTAGCGGCCGCGTCGGATCCGAGGCGAGACCGAAGTCGTTCTGATCGATGAGCCGCCCGAGGTCCTCGGCATTCTTACGCCGCTCGTCGGCGAGCTTGTGGACCTCCTGCAGATAGGTGGCCACCATGTCGGCGAAGCCCGCGAACTGCAGCGGCAGCACGTCCGCATCCGCGCTGCGCAGTACCAATCGCCCCGCGGTCTGCGCCATCGCGACGCCGTAATGAAAGCCCGGATCGCCGAAGCGCACGTAGTGATCGAAGGAGTCGTACTGCGAGTGATAGACGCCTGACTGATCGTCCTCACCGCTGTAGTTGAAGTTGACGGCGGCGATGCCCAGATGCTGCAAGAACGGCGTGAAGTCCGAGCCCGAGCCGAGCGCACCGAGCTGCAGATCGGCGCCGCTGGCCGCGCTTGCGGCCACCTTGGCGGCCTCCTCGCGCACATTCGGACCGTAGCCGTTGACGAGCAGGCGGGCCCGCAGCCGTGCCTGCACGCTCGCGCCGGTCTCCGGATCCTTGACGGATGCCGCCACCTGATTCACGAGCGCCTGCAGAGAGTGGCTGCCGCCGACTTGCAGAAAGCCGCGCCCATTGTCGTCGGTGTTCACGTAGAGCACGGCTTTGCGCTGCAGCTCCTCGGCATGGGCCTCGGCCCATTCCGTGGAGCCGAGCAGACCCGGCTCCTCCCCGTCCCAGCTCGCGTACACGAGCGTGCGCTGCGGCTTCCAGCCGCTCTTCAGCAGGGTGCCGATCGCCTTGGCCTCGGCGAGCTCCGCCACGGCGCCCGAGAGCGGATCCCACGCCCCGAAAACCCAGCCATCATGGTGATTGCCGCGCACGATCCACTCATCGGGCCAGCGCGAGCCCGGAATCCTGCCGATCACGTCGTAGATGGGCTTCAGGCTCCAGTCCGACTTGATCGTGAGGTGCACGCGCGCAGGACCGGGACCTAAGTGATACGTGACGGGCAGCGCGCCGCGCCACGGCTCGGGCGCAACGGGACCTCCGATGGCTGCCAGCAGCGGACGCGCATCCGCGTACGAGATCGGAATCACGGGGATCTTGAGCACCGTCTTCGCGTCCGCGATCGAGAGTCGCTTGGCATTCTTGGTCGCCGCCGTGCCCGGCGTGAGGGGATCGCCGGCGTAGATCGGCATATCGGCGACGGAACCGCGCTGCACGCCTTCGGCCGGACGCCACCCGCCTTGCGGATAGGGATCTCCCGGCGCATAGCCGTCATCGCGCGGATCGGAGTAGATGATGCAGGCGAGTGCGCCGTGCTCCTCGGCGAGCTTGGGCTTCAGGCCGCGCCAGCCGCCGCCGTAGCGCACGAGCACGATCTTGCCCTTCGGGTCGATGTTGCGCCGAGCCAGCTCTTTGTAATCGCCGTCCATGCCGTAGTTGACATAGATGAGATCGGCGGTGACATCGCCGTCGGCGCCGTAGACGTTGTAGGGCGGCAGGCCGTCGGTGCGGCTCGAGGTCGCATCACCTGCAATCGGCGGCTCGTGCAGGCTCGCCGTGAAGCTCGTCGGCGCGACGAGCTCGAGTGATTCCGTCTTCGGTGTCGGGTACAGCACATAGAAGGTCTCGATGTGCGCATCCCAGCCCCAGGACTTCAGCATCTGCTCCATCGTCTCGGCGTTCGCCTTGTCGTGAGGCGAGCCAACGTGATTCGCCTCCGCGGACAGGCTCTTGAGCCACGTGCTCTGATCGGCAGGATCGAGCGCCGCATCGAACCGCCGCTCCAGCTCCGTCTCGCTCGCGGCACCCTCGCTCGTGAAGCCGAGCAGCCCGTGTGAGGGCACGGGCGCATGCCCGTCCTGAGCCAGGGCAACCATCGCGACACCGATTGCACACGCGGCGGCCAGCATCATGTGTGCGCGCACTGGCGCGCGCGAGCGATTTGCATTGTGCACTCTCAACACTCCGGAACGTTGACGGCGAGGCCGCCCTGTGAGGTCTCCTTGTAGATGGTCGCCATGTCGCGGCCGGTCTGGCGCATGGTGGCGATCACCTGATCGAGGGAGACTTTGTGAGTGCCGTCGCCACGCATCGCGAGGCGAGCGGCATTGATCGCCTTCACCGCACCCATGGCATTGCGCTCGATGCAGGGAATCTGCACCAGGCCGGCTACCGGATCGCAGGTGAGGCCGAGGTTGTGCTCCATACCGATCTCGGCGGCATTCTCGATCTGCTCATTGGTGCCGTGGAGCGCGCCCACCAGACCCGCCGCGGCCATCGAGCAGGCGACGCCGACCTCGCCTTGACAGCCCATCTCCGCGCCGGAGATCGAGGCATTGCGCTTGTAGAGCATGCCTATGGCAGCGGCCGTGAGCAGGAAGCGCACGATGCCCTCCTCGCTCGCGCCCGGCTCGAAGCGCTGATAGTAGTGCAGCACCGCGGGCACGATGCCGGCGGCGCCATTGGTGGGTGCGGTCACCACTCGCCCGCCGGCGGCATTCTCCTCGTTCACCGCGAGCGCCCACGCATTCACCCAGTCCATCACATCGAGCGCGCTGCCTTCCGCGCGGCTCTCGGTGAGCACGCGATAGAGCTTCGGTGCGCGGCGGCGCACGCGTAACACGCCAGGAAGAACGCCGCTCTGGCGAAAGCCGCGCTCGACACACGCCTGCATGACGCTCCAGATCCGCAGCAGCTCGCTGCGGAGCGCCTCTTCCGAGCGCCAGGTGCGCTCGTTGGCCATGACCAGCTCGAACACCTCGAGCCCATGCTCCCGGCACGAGGCGAGCAGCTCGGCTGCCGTGTTGAAGGGATACGGCGGGGACGGATGCACGGCATCGCGTGCCTCCGGCTCGTCACCGCGGACGATGAAACCACCGCCGAGCGAGTAGTAGTCCTCTTCGCATAACACGCGCTGCGCAGGCGCGAGCGCGGTGAAGCGCATGCCGTTCGAATGACGCGGTAGCAGCTCGTGCCGCATGAAGAGCAGCTGCATCGGCTCATCGAAGCTGATCTCGCGCTCGCCGAGCAGTTGCAAGCGCCCGGTCGAGCGGATGCGCTGCACGGCCGGCTCGATGCCATCGGGATCTATGCTCTGCGGATCGGCTCCCTCGAGCCCGAGCAGAATCGCCCGATCCGTGCCGTGCCCGTGGCCGGTCAGCGCGAGCGACCCGTAGAGACGGACGGCGACCTCCTCAGTCTGCTCGAGCAGACCCGCGCGCTTGAGTCCTAGAGCAAATTCGCGCGCGGCACGCATCGGCCCCATCGTGTGGGAGCTCGATGGGCCGATGCCGATCTTGAAGACATCAAATACCGAGAGACTCATGCCGGCCAGGCGTGCCCATCCCCGAGGAAGGCCGCCAGTGTCTCACACCCGCGCCTCTCCGAGGGCTGACTGCAGCGCGCGCGCCACGGCCTCGTGCCGGATCTCGCCGTCGTGCACGTTGAGCCCACGGGCCAGATGCGGATCACGCTCGAGTGCGCCCTTCCAACCATAATCGGCAAGCTCGCGCACGAAGGGCAGCGTCGCGTTCGTCAACGCATAGGTCGAGGTGCGCGGCACCGCGCCCGGCATATTCGTGACACAGTAGTGAATCACGCCGTCCACCTTGTAGGTTGGATCCGCATGCGTCGTCGGACGGCTGGTCTCGAAGCAGCCACCCTGATCGATCGCGATGTCGACGACGACCGAGAGCGGCCGCATCTGCGCGACCATCGCGCGCGTGACGAGCTTGGGCGCGGCAGCGCCCGGGATGAGGACCGCACCGATCACCACGTCGGACTCGGTGACCAGCTGCTCGACGGCTTCGCTCGTCGAGTAGACCGTCTTCAGCCGGCCGCCGAACTGCGCTGCGAGCTCGCGCAGCCGCTTGACGGAGCGGTCGACGACGGCCACATCCGCCTGCAGCCCCACGGCCATCTCGATCGCTTGAGTACCCGCGACGCCGCCGCCCAGCACGACCACGCGTGCCGGCAGAACACCCGGCACGCCTCCGAGGAGCACGCCACTGCCGCCGTTCGCCTTCTGCAGGCAGCTCGCGGCGACCTGGATCGACATGCGCCCCGCCACCTCGCTCATCGGCGTGAGCAGCGGCAGCGAGCCGTCGGCGGCCGTCACGGTCTCGTAGGCGATCGCCGTCGCACCGGAATCCATGAGCGCGCGCGCCTGCGCGGGATCGGCGGCGAGATGCAGATAGGTGAAGAGCACCTGCCCTTCGCGCAGCATGCGACATTCGGAGAGCTGCGGCTCTTTGACCTTGACGATCAGATCCGCAAAGCGGAACACCTCGGCCGCACTGCGACCGATGCTCGCACCGGCCTGTTGATACTGCAGGTCCAGAATGCCGACGCCTTCGCCGGCCTCGGTCTCCACCATCACTTCATGGCCGGCCGCCACCAGCTCGCGTACGCCTGCCGGCACCAGTCCGACCCGGTATTCATGCACCTTGATCTCTCGCGGGACACCGATACGCATACGCGACTCCGAGAATTTGTAATTCTGATTCCGCAAGCCTATCGCGATGGATGCAAGAATACTTGTAACTTGCGTTGCGGAAGGCGGTCCATATAGCAGATAATTGCGTGATTGATGAAATTTGTCGCATATTATGCCTGAGACTTAACGGCCATGAAGCTCGACCGTACCGACCGCCTCATCCTGGATGTGCTGCAGCGGGATGCGCGCATCACCAACGCCGCGCTCGCCGAGCGCGTTCATCTCTCCGAATCAGCGTGTCTGCGCCGCGTAAGGGCTCTGGAGACCTCCGGACTCATCGCAGGCTACGGTGCACGGATCGATCAGGAAAAAGCCGGCCTGCCGGTCAACGTCTTCGTGAGCATCACGCT
>Ga0335077_10003239_pt1 | contig 19601 bp, 17 predicted proteins | sample Lox_Sample_31_FD_207151 | JGI IMG/M metagenome (GOLD analysis project Ga0335077, IMG submission 207151) | Soil microbial communities from Loxahatchee National Wildlife Refuge, Florida, United States - Lox_Sample_3.1 | ecosystem: Environmental > Terrestrial > Soil > Wetlands | place: USA...
AGCCGGCCTCGGCCTACTACCGCGCGCACGGCGCGGCGACCACCTACTTCGCGCTGCACCTGCCCGCGCTCGTCGGCCAGCCGGCCGCGCCCGCCGACCCGGCCTCGATCCCGGGCACGGTGGCCAAGCTGCTCGCGCAGGCCGTCGCCACGGCCGGCTGCTCGACGCCCCAGATCGCGCTCAACGAGCTGTTCGGCTCGAACATCCCGGCGCCGTGGACGCCCACCAACAGCACCTACCACGCCGACGTGCTCGCGCTGATGCAGGGGCTCGCGGCCGGCGGCGCCTACCCGGTGCTGCTGATCCACGGCGCCTACACGGTCGCGGGAGCGGCGACGGCCGCCTGGTGGCAGCAGGTGGCACAGGCGGGCGAGATCGTCTACGAGGCGTACTACGACGCCTCCCACATCTCCTCGCTCGGGCCGCTGATGGGCAACCGCCGGATGCGGCTCGGGATCCGTGAGCTCGTCGCCGACTTCGGCGGGATCGGCGTGCCGCCGTCGCAGCTCGGGATCATGCTCGGCTTCCACACCCTCGTCCAGCCCGGAATCGGCGGCCGCGAGGGGCTCGAGCCGCGCGAGGCGTGGCTGCGGGTGGTCAAGTGGGAGGCGCTCGCCGCCCGCCAGGTCGCCGCCGAGACCGGCCTCGCGTCGGTCTGGTCCTGGGGCTGGGGCAACCTCGGCGGCCCGCTCGACCCCGACAAGGCGGCGGCGGCCTGCGTCTACCTCTGGGCCCGCGACTCGACGCTCTGCGACGGCCCCGCGGTGGGCGGTTCGGCGTTCAACAGCTCGCTCGTGGAGGGGCAGATCGTGCTGCCGGCCGGGGTCCAGTGCACGCTCCCCGGCCATCGGGTCCGGATCGCAGCGGTGCGCGAGCTCGCCGCCCTGACCCGCAACGGGCACGAGGCGCTGACCGCCCTGTTCTCGCGCGCCTCGCTGGAGACCGCGGCGTTCGTCCCCGAGTCGAAGGTGCTCGCGGTCGAGCGGCAGGCGATCAGGCGCGCATTCCACGGCAGCCGGCCCGCGTTCCTCGCCGCCCTCCACGGCCGGCACGCGACGCTCGTCGTCGAGCGCGCGATCATCACCGACGAGCTGCGTCGCCGCGCGATCGGCGCGATGCTCCGGCAGGCGGGCTCTGCGGAGACGACGCTCCAATGGACCGACGACCGCGAGGCGGCGGCGGTCGACAACGCGACCTGCCTCCACGACGACCTGCCCGGGACCGGAAGCTTCCCGGTCAGCGACGCGCGCGAGCTCGGCGTCGACCCGCTGCTCGACCTGCTCCCGTTCCTCTTCGCAGACCGCACCCCGCCGGCGGCGCCCGAGGCGCCCGAGACGACCGTGTCGACCGGCGCGATCGCGCTCTCCTGGCCCTACGGGAGCGATCCCGACCTCGCCGGCTACCAGGTCTTCCGCGCCCCGGCCGCGGACGGCCCGTACACGGAGCTGGGCACCGGCCTGCTCGACCGGCCGGTCTACGTCGACTCGACGGCTCCTGCGGGCGTGCCCTCCTACTACGAGGTGCGCGCCGTCGACACCTCGGGCAACAGGAGCGTGCCGTCCCCGCCCGTCTCGGCGGTGCCGGGCCCGTAGCGCGTTCGCGATACTCAGGGCCGTGGGCACCGTTCACCACCCGGCCCGGCACCTCCTGCGTGCGAAGGACCTCGCCGACGCGCGCTACCGCGACCCGCTCGACGTGCCCGCGCTCGCGCGGGCCGCGCACGTCTCGCCCGCCCACTTCAGCCGGGAGTTCAGGCGCGCGTTCGGGGAGACGCCGCACCAGTACCTCCTCACGCGGCGGCTCGAGCGCGCGGCGGAGCTGCTGCGCAACACCGACCGGCCCGTGGCGGAGATCTGCTTCGCCGTCGGGCTGAGCAGCGTCGGCTCGTTCACGACGAGCTTCGGCCGGGCCTACGGACTCTCTCCGACGGCGTACCGCGCCTCCTTCCCGCCTGCGTCCGCGCGGGTGCAGATCCCGACGTGCGTGCTGCAGGCGTACGCCCGTCCGCGGTCCAGCACGTTTCGAGAAGACAAGCCCCCGCAGCGCCGTTAGCGTCGCTGCAGTCAGTTCCGAACAGTCGAGGAGGTCGACGATGTTGAAGCTCACGAACGCGCAGGTCTGGGTGCACGACCAGGACGAGGCGCTTTCGTTCTACACCGAGAAGCTCGGGATGGAGGTCCGCGAGGACGTCACGGTGCCCGAGCTGGGCAACTTCCGCTGGCTCACCGTCGGCGTGCCCGGGCAGGACGTCGCGATCACGCTCATGGCGGTGCCCGGCCCGCCCGTCTTCGACGACGAGACGAGGGCCCAGATCAACGCGCTGCTCTCCAAGGGCGCCTCGGGCGGGCTCTTCTTCGCCACCGACGACTGCCGCGCGGCCTACGAGGAGCTCAAGAGCCGCGGCGTCGAGTTCTCGCAGGAGCCGACCGAGCAGCCGTACGGGATCGACGCCGGGTTCCGCGACCCGTCGGGCAACAGCTTCCGGATGGCGCAGCGGACGTAGCCGCTCAGGAGCGGCGAAACCAGCGGGCGCGGCGGCTCGCGCCGAACTCGTCCTTCTCCGCGACGAGGGCGCCGGAGGGCGCCTGGAAGACGCCGGTCGGCGTCGGCCCCGAGAGGAAGTCGACGTCGACCCGGCCCACCCGGCCGCCTCCGAACTCGATGTAGCAGGAGCCGAGGCCGTCGTAGGGCCCGGGCCGCTCGCCGCCCCGGATCTCGGCGAGCAGCGAGGCCGCGACGACGCGCGCGGCACCCTCGGCGAACACGCCCGCCTTCGGAACGCCGATCGTCGCCACGTCGCCGACCGCGTACACGCCCGGGAAGCGCGTCTCGAGCGTCCCCGGGTCGACGGGCACGTAGCCGTCGACGGCCATGCCGCTCGCGATCACCACGTCGGGCGCACGATGCCTCGGCACGCCGAGGAAGAGCTCGTAGGGCAGCTCGCCGCCGTCGTCGAGCACCGCGACGCGGCGTGCCGGATCGAGCGAGCTCACCCGGCGGCCGGGGACGAACTCGATCCCGCGCTCCTCGAAGGCGGCGACGAGCGCCCGCGAGGTCTCCGGCGACGGGGGCACCGGGGTCGAGAACGGAATCACGATCGAAAGCTCGCACTCGCCGCGGATCCCCCGCTCGGACAGGTACTCGTCGAGCAGCAGCGCGCACTCGCTGGGCGCCGGCGGGCACTTGAACGGCGCACCGCAGACGCCGACGAGCGCCCGGCCGCCCGAGAACGAGGGCAGCAGCTCGGCCAGCCTCTCCGCGCCCGCCACGGAGTAGAACTCGTTGCCGCCCTCGGCGAGCCCCGGCGTGGCGGCGAAGTCGTAGTCGGCGCCGAGCGCGACGACGAGGAAGTCCGCCTCGTGGGCGCCGCCGTCGGTGGTCACGCTCCGCGCCTCGGGCTCGATCGCGGTGACCGTCTCCCGCAGGAAGCGCACCCCGGGCTTCGCGAGCTCCTCGTACGGGAGGCGGACCGCGTCGAGCGTCTTGCGGCCGAACATCACGTCGAGCTTCGAGTACCCGAACACGAACGCGTCGCTCCGGTCGATCAGCGTCACGTCGACCGCGTCGCCGAGGGCCTCCGACAGGATCGTGGCGAGCTCGAGCCCTCCGAACCCCGCCCCCAGCACGACGACGCGCGTCTTCAACGGCCGAGGTCCTCGACGGTCGCCGTTGCGGGGAAGGGCCGGGCCACGGTGTCGATCGTACCGGTCTGGATGACTGCCCCGGCCGGGCAGGTCGAAACCGCGTTGCCGCAAACTACGCAGCCTGTTTCGGCGGATGTCCCGATGCCACGGGGCACGGCGGGTGCTATCTCGTCGGGTGGCGGGTCGAGAACCTGGAGGGTGAACGGATGGGTGGTTGCCGTCTGCGCGTCGTCCTCGCCGCCGCTGCCGCTGGTGCCGCGCTTCTCTGCATCACCGGCGCGGCGTCCGCGCCGCGCGCGAGCAGCGCGACCCTTTCCGAGGGGACCCCGATCTCCTCGGTGCCCGCGACCGTCGAGGGGAAGACGAACGGAGCGCGAGTCTCGGAGCGCGAGCCGCAGCCGTCCTGCGCGACCGCCAAAGGCATCGTCTGGTACGCGGTGAAGGCACCCCGGCGCGGCGCGCTCGCCGCGACCCTCCAGGCCGGCGGCAAGCTCGACGGTGCGATCGAGATCGTGCGCGTCGCTCGGTCGCAGCGGCACGAGATCGCCTGCACCGCGACGGACGCGCACGGCCGCGCCGTCGCGGCGTGGCAGGCGTACGAAGACGGCTCGTACCTGGTCGGGATCGTCCGCGGCGTGCAGTCGAAGAACGGGCCCTTCCGGCTCACGCTCCTCGCCGCCGAGCCCGCCGAGGCGCCGCCGGGCCAGGCCCTCCCGGCAGGCGGAGTGCGAGCGACGGTGAATCCCGTCCTCGACACCGCCGACGCATGGTCGGTGGCGATGGCGCGCGGGACGACGTACCGGGTCAACGTCACGACCCCGGGCCACTGCCTCGAGCTGGGGATCTACAGACCGAACACGTACTCGTTCCGCCTCGCGAAGCCCGCGCGGTCGAGCGCCTGCGGCGGCTACGTCGTCTTCACGCCGGGGCTCGACGGAGGCGGCCTCTACAGCCTGGTCGTCCGCGCCGAGGGAACGACTCCGGTCGACTATGCGTATCACCTCCAGGCGGCGGCGTACGAGCTCGACGACGGCGCTCCGGGCGTCGAGCTCGCAAACGGGGAATGGGCGAGCGGAGCGATCGACGGCAACGGGATCGACGTCGTCGACCTCTATCACTTCACCGTTCCGCGCCCCCACCAGCTGACGAGGATCGACCTCGAGCAGAAGCCGGACGTCGGCCTCGACCTCCTCGTCCTCCACGAGGACGGCGGCCGCGTCGCGTGCGCATGCGGCGCGCGGGGACGGCAGGTGCTCCGGCAGAGCCTCGCGCCCGGCCGGTACTTCGTCGCGGTCCGCTCGCGCCATAAGTCCGCCGGCGACTACAGGTTGCAGGTCGTGACCCGCGATGTGACCACGACCGGCATCTCCGTGTACGGGGCGCAGTTCTTCGAAGCGCCCGCGTCGCAGTCGGTGCCGTTGAGCGTCCACGTGACGTCCGCGAGCCACGGCGGCCGCGTCCAGGTCGAGATCGACCGACTCGACCCTCTCTTCGGCTGGCAGTTCGCGACGGTGTTGAGCGGAGACGTCGGCTCGGGCGGGACGTTCGTCGCGAACTGGACGCCGCCGTGGGTCGGCTTCTGGCGTGCGCGGGCGAGATTCCTCGGCACGGAGTTCAGCAACTTCAGCGAGAGCGACTACGTCCGCGTGCACGTCGTGAAGCCGCTCGAATGACGGGCCGAGAGCGTCCGGGAGCCGGCGGCCCGGGAGTGCTACCGTGGCCGCGATGGCGGATCCGGTTTCCTGGCTGCAGATCGAGCAAGGGTGGAGCGTGGTCGCCTCCGACGGGGTCGCCGTCGGCACCGTCGCCCAGGTCGAGGGCGACAAGCAGAGCGACATCTTCGACGGGCTGGCCGTCGAGTCGGGGCAGCACGCGCAGCTTCGCTACGTTCGCGCGGAGCAGGTCGGCACGATCCACCCCGGCGAGGTGACGCTGAAGATCCCGTCTGCCGACGCCGCCGGGCTCGAGCCGTTCCGGGCGCAGCCGCCTGAGACGAAGTGGGTCCCGGGGAAGCCGCCGCTCACGGAGCGAATCTCCAACTGGCTGCGCGGAACGCGCTAGCCGGGCTGCGCTCGACCCGTCCGGGCGGGGGCATACGATCGGACCGGATGCGGCGCCTGATCCTGCTCGAGCGCACGATGTCGCGGTTCCTGCGCGAGCCCGTCACGGTTCGCGGTGCGGCGGGCACGATCGTCACCGCGACCGCGGTCGTCGTGGTCGCGAGCGGCTTCCTGATGCGCCTGCTCGACCACAGGGAGTACCCGAACGTCTTCCGCGGGATGTGGTGGGCCCTGCAGACGGTGACGACCGTCGGCTACGGCGACGTCACGCCGCAGGACACGATCGGGCGGCTGGTCGCCTCGGTCGTGATGTTCGAGGGCATCGCCCTGCTCGCGATCGTCACCGCCGCCGTCACGTCCTCGTTCGTCGAGCGGGCGCAACGGGCGCGCCAGGCCACCGAGGACGAGCAGGAGAAGCGGGAAGAGGAACGGCTCGATGCCCGCTTCGACGACCTCACCGCCCGGCTCCAGCGCGTCGAGACGATGCTCCGGACGCTGACGAACGCGGAGACCTAACGGGAAACGCCCGAGGTGGCCGCGGCGATCTCCGCGTCGACCTCGGCCTCGTCCGGCCCCTTTCGGCGTTCGTACAGCACCTCGATGGTGATGTATGCGATCACCACGCCGACGATGATCAGCGGCGCGACCCCGAGGCCCGCCTTGGAGGTGAGGAGCAGGGCGAGCACGACGGACGAGAGCGGGAGCCGGAGCACCGACACGGCGCCGACCGCCATCAGCACGGCCACCGCCTGGGTCTCCCCGAAGCCGGGCAGGTGAGCGGCGATCAGGCCGGCGACTGCGCCGAGGAACAGCGCCGGGAACGTCGGCCCACCGCGAAAGCTGCCGAGCGACACGCTCCAGGCGAGCCCCTTGAGCAGCAGCAGGAGCCAGAGGGTGGACAGGGCAACGGTCGGCGCGTCCTTGAACAGGGACCCGAATGCCTCCTGGCCGGAGAACAGCACCGCGTCGACCGACTGCCCGGTCCAGTGATGGAAGGCGATCGCGAGGCATGCGACCGCGAGCCCGGCCACGGTCGTCAGCACGAACGGCCGCACCGCGACCAGCCGCTTCACCAACCGTGCGAGCTCGAGGATCGCGAACGTGACCACGGGTACAGCGAGCGCGAGCACGATCGTCCACCCGAAGTCGCTCGCATGCGGAGTCGAGACCGGCGGCAGCGGCAGCGGGGTCAGCGCCCACGCGCTCGTGGAGAGCCCCGTCCAGCTCCCCATCCCGATGAAGACGAGCGAGCCGATTCCGGCCGCCAGCATGCCCGGGAGGAGGATCACCGGCAGCATCGCCCCGCCGAGCCCGGCCGCCTCGATCACGATCACGGCCCCGATCACCGGGGAGCCGAAGATGGAGGCGATCGCGGCGAAGCTCCCGGCGGCCGCGAGGATCGCCAGCACCGGCTGCGGCGCGTCCCGCCTGACGAGACGGATCGCGAAGATCGCGAGGCCCGAGCCGAGCGCGATCAGCGGCCCCTCGGGGCCCAGCACGAGCCCGAGACCGAGAGTCGCGACGGCGGCGAGGAGGATCCCGGGGAGCTCGATCGGCTGCGTCGGGGCGCCGGTCTTGATGCCTTCCGAGGGCTCGTGGCCCCCGCGCCCGGGGAGCCGCACGATCGCGAGCGCGGTCAGCAGGCCGGCGAGGGCGAGCACCGGCAGCGGCCACCACGCCGGAACCTCGTCGAACCCGAGCTCGCCGGGGAGCGCCACGAACACCCAGTGCTGCAGCTCGTGCACCAGCTCGAGGAACCCCCACGACGCGAGCGAGACGAGCAGGCCGACCACCGCCGCGAGCACGAGCAGGACGCGGTAGCGCCTGCTCCTGATCAAGGAGCCCGGGTCGATCGGGAGCGCGGCGCCGTCGGTCACGAGCCGACCCTAACCTGCGCGACCGGGCCGGGTCGGCCTACGAAGCGCGCCCCGTCCCCCGGAACGGAGGCGAGTCGAAGTCCTGCAGCGGCACGGAGCCGTTCGGCTGGTAGATCGTGACGGTGACGTAGTACTTCCTGCCGGTGGCCGGAGCGGGGACCCAGACGAACCACTTCCGCCCCTCGGCGTTCGTCGACGGCTGGATCGTGACTGCCTGGTCCTGGTCGACCAGGTCGTTCGTCGCCGCGTCGTTCAGCTCCCAGCGCAGGGGGAGCTTCTTCCCGCGGAAGCCGTCGATCTCGTAGTGGAACTCGATCATCACGCCCGGTCGCCGGAGCTGCTGCCCGCTCAGGCTCCCCGGCGGCAGCTCGAGCCGCTGCAGGTACCGCTGGAAGGTGACCGGCTGCACGACACGCACGTCGTCGATCGTCGCCTTGCCGACGTCCTGAGGCGAGCACCCCGGATGGAAGAGGAAGACGAGCCCGATCACCGTGGCGGTGATCGTCACGATCGCACCGAGCTGGGGCAGGTAGTCGAACGGGTTCCTGCTCGCCCGACGGCGCTCCGTCGGCTTCTCGTCCGAGGCGGTGCTCATCGCGGCGCCGGGAGGAGGATGCCGCGGGTGTAGGCGCGCGGGCCGCCGCCGTCGGGATCGGCGACCGTGATCGTGAGCACGCAGGGACCGCGCGGAACCGTGCCCGGGACGGTGAGGCGCAGCGCGTTCGTGCCCGGCTTGACGCGGTAGCGGCCGCTCGCGACCACCCGGCTCGCGACCGCAAGCCTGAGCAGCGCCGTCGTGCTCCTGTTGACGCGCAGCTGCGCGGTCACGATCCGCGCGCCGCCTGCCCGTTTCACGGCGGCCCCGGCGAGACGCGCCGCGAGGGGACAGGGCTTCGTCTGCGCCGTGATCGCGGCCTTCGGCGAGCGGTTGCCGACGGCGTCGGCCGCGTCCACGGCGACGGAGTAGCTGCGGCCGCAGACGAGGCCGGAGAAGGCGAACGCCGTCTGCGTCGGATTCCCGGCCGGGGAACCGTTCAGATAGACCCGGTAGCCGGCGACGCCGACGTTGTCGGTCGACGCCGTCCAGGCGACCGCGATGCTCGTCCGCGTGGCGCCGGTCACCTCGAGGCCCGCCGGTGCGGTCGGCGGGGTCGCGTCGCGCGCGAACAGGGCCTTGAGCGACGTGATCGGGCCGACCGCGAGCGTGCAGGTCGTCTGCGTCTTCGAGCAGACGCCGTTCCAGCCGCCGAAGGTCGAGCCCGGATCGGGAGTCGCCGTCAGCGTCACCGACGTGCCGAACCCGAACTTGGCCGAGCACGTCGAGCCGCAGTCGAGCTTCGGGGCGGTGACGCGGCCGGTGCCGTCGCCGCCCTTGGCGAGGCGGAACTGCACGTCGATCGTGGTCGCCAGCGGCGGCAGCGTGTCGCTGTTCCACGCGACGCCCACCCACGTCGTCTGGTCGTCGACCGTGATCGTGCACGTCGTCGGGCTCGTCTGCCGGCAGCCCGGAGAGAACGCCCTGACCGTGTTGGGAGAGGTCGGCGTCGCGGTCAGCGTGACCTGGGTTCCCGGCGAAAACGTGGCCTTGCACTTGGCATCGCCCCCGTTGCTGCAGTCGATCCCGGCGGGGTCGCTCGTCACCTGCCCCTCGTCGTTCTGCGAGAGCTGCACGCCCAGGGTCAGGGGGTCGAAGGTGGCGACGATCGTCGTCGCGTCCTGGTCGAGCGTGATCGTGCACGGGCCGGTGCCCGGGCAGTCGGGCGTGCTCCAGCCGGAGAAGCTCTTCCCTCCCGGGAGGACGGAGGGCGTCAGCGTGACGCTCTGGCCGGGGCTGTAGCTCCAGGTGCAGGAGTTCTGCCCCTGGTTCTCGTCGCAGGGGTTGGAGGCGTCTCCTGCGCCGACGGGAGACACCGCCACCGCTCCGGGGCCGCGGGGCGCGACCTGCAGCGTCACCGACGCCGCCTGGTGGCGTCCGGCGCCCGATGCGAGCCCGACCGAAAACAGGCCGGCGATTGCCGAGCCTGCGAGCGCCGCAGCAACGATCTTCGGACCACGCCGCATCCAACCCCTTCGTTGCTACGCAGACGGTTGCATCCGCCGCCCGGAATGTCAAAGCGTCACGTGCGGTAGTGGAGGTGGACGACGCCGCTCCCGAAACGGTGCTCGTCCACCAGCTCGAGCGGCACGCGGGCGGCCCCGCCGGGGAGCGCCCGCGTGCCGCCGCCCACCAGGACCGGCACGAGGAACAGATGGAGCTCGTCGACGAGCCCTGCCGCGATCGCCTGGGCGGCGAGCCCCGGGCCTCCGACGGAGAGGTCGCGTCCCGACGACGCCTTCAGCCGCCGGACCGCCTCGGGGTCGAAGCTCCGCTCGATCCGCGTCCTCGCACTCGTGACCGACTCCAGCGTCGTCGAGTAGACGATCTTGTCGGCCGAGCGCCAGAGCTCCGCGAAGTCGCGCGTGATGCCGGTGGAGCCGTCGGCGGTCTCCCAGTACGCCATCACCTCGTACATCCGTCGCCCGTACAGGTAGGTGCCGACCGGCCGCTCGAGGTCGTTGACGAAGGCGTGCACCTCCTCGTCGGGCGCGGCCCAGTCGAAGGTGCCGTCGGCGTCCGCCACGTAGCCGTCGAGCGATGCGATTGCGGAGTAGGTCAGCCTGGCCATCGCGCAGAGGTGGTCGACGTCGAGTCGAAGCGGCTACCCCTCGGCCTCGTCGGCCGGGAACTCTCGCATCCGCTTCACGTCGGCCACGAGCGTCGCGCGGCCGCGGGCGGTCTCGACGTTCCGGGCCTGGCGGGAGGAGATGAGCTCGGGCAGCGTCTTGACGTCGACGTAGAGCACTGCCGGGATGATCGGCTTCTCGAGCGCCCAGCACGCGCCTGCCTCGCACATGACCCAGTCGCTCTCCACGGATTTCGGCGTCAGGAGGAGGACGGCGGCCCTCGACTCGAGCAGCGCCTCGCGGATCTCCTCGGCCCAGAGCTCGCCCGAGGAGATGCTCCGACTCGCGAGGAAGCACGAGAGCCCCTCCTTCTGGAGGTCGTCCGCGATCTCCGTTGCGAGCTCCTGGTCGTCGGAGGCGTAGCTGACGAACACGTCGAACCGCCTGATCGGATGCGGCTCGAAGTCGGTGTCGTGGCTCGAGAGGAAGCGGCGCGTCCGTTCGCCCATGGTGCCCGTGTCGGTCTGCGCGTCGCGCTTGAGGACCCACGCGACCGCGTACGAATCGCTCTCGAGATCGGGTTCCGCCTCCCCGGCGGCGGGCGCCTCTCCCACAGCTTCCATCGTCGGAGGCCGCCGGATCGCCATCAGCACCCCGGGCTTCGGGACCTCGCCGATCAGGACCTCACCGTGGAGCTTGGAGGGCCCCCAGTCGTAGAAGGCGAAGCCGTCCGGCTCCTCCATCGGCTCCTCGCCCTCCTCGAGCTGGAGATTCATCGACTGGATCATCACGCCGACGGCCTTCTCGATCGGCCAGTCGGCGGGGAGCGTGAGGAACATGGCGTTGCGCACGAACTCGTCGAACAGGATCACGAACAGGTTGCGGTTCACCATCTCGGCCCTCCCGGCGGCTCCGGCAAGTCTCGCGCGCGGGCCGCCTCGTTACAAGGAGCCGGGGAAACGTGCGCGCGTTCACGGCGGGCGCCCGCGATGTTAGGGTTCTCGGCGGTTGTCGGAGGCATTGGTCCGCTGCGGCGTCGTGAGCGAGACGAAGGCGGGGTTGCCTGGTGGAGAGGGCGGACGAGGAGCACTACCTCACGATCGCCGAGAAGCTCTCCGGCGGCCGGATCATCCCCTTCCTGGGCGCGGGAGCGAACCTCGTCGACCGTGGCGACCAGGTGTGGGAGCGGGGCCTGCCGTTCCTGCCGAGCGGCTCCGAGCTGGCGGGGCACCTGGCGACCCGCGGCCGGTATCCCAGGCACGAGGAGCTCGACCTGCTGCGCGTCTCGCAGTACGTCGACGCGGCCCGCGGCGAGGACGAGCTCTACCTCTACCTGCGCGAGGTGTTCGACCTGGAATACTCGCCGACCTCGCTGCACCGGCTGCTCGCGCGCGCCGCGAGGACGCTGGGGGAGGCCGGCATGCCGCAGATGCTGCTCGTGACGACGAACTACGACGACCTGGTCGAGCGCGCGCTCACGGAGGAGGGCCTCGAGTTCGACGTCGTCTGGTACGAGGCGAAGCAGAACGCCGAGGCGCGCGGCCGCTTCGTGCATCGGACTCCGGGCGGCAAGCCGACGGTGATCCCGCGGCCGAACAAGTACACCGGCCTGCCGATCGTCTTCGAGCGCCCCGCGATCCTGAAGCTGCACGGCTGCCTCGACCGTGAGAGCGCGGGCGACGACAGCTACGTGATCACCGAGGACAGCTACATCGACTACCTCTCGGGCGGCGACGTGGGCGCGCTGATCCCGATCGCGCTGCAGCAGCGCCTGACGAGCAACAGCCTGCTGTTCCTCGGCTATTCGCTGAGCGACTGGAACCTGCGCGTGATCCTCAATCGGATCTGGGGGGCACGCAAGCTGAACGCGAAGTCGTGGGCGGTCCAGCGCGAGCCCCGGGACCCGGACGAGAGCAAGATCGAGCAGGCGCTCTGGGAGACGCGCGAGAACGTCGAGCTCGTCTACTGCGCGTTGAGCGAGTACGTGACCGAGCTCGAGGCGCGGCTTCAGGGCGGAGCGACGTAGCGCCGATGGCCGTCGCGCCCGCCGCGGAGGCCCCCCTCGGCGTCGCCCGCCCGCGAAGCCCCTACGTCGGCCTCGTCCCCTACGACGAGAGCGACGCGGCCTTCTTCTTCGGGCGCTCGACGGAGGCCGCGATCGTCGCGGCCAACCTGCGCGCGTCCCGGCTGACCATCCTCTACGGGCCGAGCGGGGTCGGCAAGACCTCGCTGCTGATGGCGGGAGCCGTGCACGACCTCCACGAGGACGCGCGGTCGGCCGAGGCGGAGAGCCCGTTCGCGGTCTGCGTCTTCCGGTCGTGGCGCGACGACCCGGTGCCCGGCCTGCGCGAGGCCGCCCGCGCCGCGCTGGAGGAGCCGGCCGGCGTGCGGCCGTTGCCGCCGCCGGCGGGGACCCTCGCCGAGACGTTGCGTGCGTGGACCGAGCGCGCCGGGACGCTTCTCGTTGTCTTCGACCAGTTCGAGGAGTACTTCCAGTACCACCCCGACGAGGGCGACGACGAGCGGCTGACGGGCTTCGCGGCCGAGCTCGCGCTGGTGGTGAACGACCCGAGCCTGCCCGTGAACGTCCTGCTCTCGATCCGCGAGGACGCGTGGGCGAAGCTCGACCGCTTCGAGGGCCACATCCCCGCCCTGTTCGCCAACTACGTCCGCGTCGACCACCTCGACCTCGAGTCCGCGCGCGAGGCGATCGTCGGGCCGATCGAGGTCTGGAACCGGTCGCTCCCCGAGGGCGAGCAGCCGTTCGAGATCGAGCCGGCGCTGGTGGACGCGGTGCTGGCGGCCACGGCGAGCGGGAGCCTGACGCTGACGGCCGGCGGCGAGGGCCCGGCGGTGGAGACCCCCGGCGACCGGATCGAGGCGCCGTTCCTCCAGCTCGTGCTCGAGCGGCTCTGGCGGGACACCGTCGCGGACGGAGCCCACACGCTCACGCTGGCCCGGCTCGAGTCGCTCGGCGGCGCCCGCCGGATCGTCGAGAACCACCTGCTCGACGCGCTCGCCCTGCTCGATCCGTCGGAGCAGGACATCGCCGCCGGCTGCTTCCGCTTCCTCGTCAGCAGCGGCAAGACGAAGATCGCCCACCCCGCCGCCGACCTCGCCGAGTGGACGCAGGAGCCCGAGCCGCAGATCACGGCCGTGCTGGACAAGCTCTGCAGCGCCGAGAGCGGCCGCATCCTGCGCGTCGTCCCCCCCGCCGAGGAAGGCGGGAGCAACAGCTACGAGCTCTTCCACGACATCCTCGCCGAGCCGATCCTCGCCTGGCGCCGGGGCCACGAGCAGGAGCGCAGCCGCCAGGCCGCCCGCAAGCGCGTCGCCCGCATCGGCCTCGCCGCCTTCCTGCTCGGGCTCCTGCCCGTCTTCGTCGGGCTCACGATCTGGGCGCTCGTGAAGAGCAGCGACGCCGGCCGCGCGTCGGCGTCGGCGACGTCGCTGGCTCTCTCGTTCCCCGCGAACAGCCAGCTCGCGAACCATCTCGACGTCGCGTTGCTCCTCAGCCTTGCGGCGTACCGGGCGAGCCCGACGGCCGAGGCGAGGAGCAGCATGATCTCGGCGCTCGAGGCAGCCCGGAGCTCGAGCCTGCAGGGGGTCCTGCACGGCGTCAGGGGCCCGGTGGCGGGCGTCGCGTTCAGCCCGGACGGGAGCACGCTCGCCGTCGCCGGACAGGACGGAACGGTGCGCCTCTGGGACGCGGGCAAGAGCCCGCATCACCAGCTCGGCGAGCTGGCCGGCCCCGAAGGCATCCCCGTCGCAGGCGTCGCATTCAGCCGGGATGGGCGCACGCTCGCCGCCGCCTACGGCAACGGGACGCTGCGTCTCTGGAGCGTGCCCGCAGGAAGCCAGCTCGGCCGGGTGGTCGGCCCCAGAGGCACCTCCTTCTCCGGGGTGGCGCTCAGCGCGGACGGGCATACGCTCGCCGCCGCCGGCAGCGACGGAGTCGTGCGGATCTGGGACACCCGCACGAGTCCCTACCGACCGCTCGGCCAGCTGAGCGGGCCCCACGGGACGGCCGTCACCGGGGTCGCCCTCGACCCGGACGCGCGCACGCTCGCCGCCGCCTACTTCGACGGGACCGTGCGTCTCTGGGACGCGGCCGCGCACCGCCAGCTCGCCCTACTGCGCGGCCCCGGGCGGACCTCCGCCGCCGGCGTTGCGTTCGACCCCGAGGGCCACACGCTGGCGGTCTCCTACGGCGACGGGACGGTGCGGCTCTGGGATGTGGCCACACATCGACAGCTCGGGCGGCTCGTCGGCCCCGACCGGGCAACCAGCGTGGTGTTCAGTCCGGACGGACGACTGCTCGCCGCCGCCTACGGCGGCGGGACGGTGCTCGTCTGGAACCCGCGTTCTCGCACCCAGCTCGACCGTCTGGCCGGGCCCAAGGGCACCTCCGTCACGGGCGTCACGTTCGACCGGGACAGCCGGACGCTTGCCGCGGCCTTCAATCCGGGGTCGGGCGGCGACGGAACGGTGCGGCTGTGGGACGTCGGCGCAAACCCGCAGCAACAGTTCGGCCGGCTGGATGGCCCCGCTGGAACCTCCGTCTCGGGAGTCGCGTTCAGCCCGGACAGGCGCGTGCTCGCGACCGCCGGCAGCGACGGGGTCGTGCGGTTCTGGGACGTCGCCACTCGCGCCCAGCTCGGCCAGCTGAGCAGCCCCGACGGCACTCCCGCTCAGGGAGTCGGGTTCAGCCCGGACAAGCGGACGCTGGCCGTCGCCTACCAGGACCGAACGGTGCGGCTCTGGGACGTGAGCGCGAGCCCCTACCGGCAGCTCGGACTGCTGAAGGGCCCTGAGGGCATCGCGCCGACCGGGGTCGCGTTCAGTTCGGACGAACACACGCTCGCCGCCGCCTACGCCGACGGAACGCTGCTGCTTTGGAACGTGGGCACGAGCCCATACCGCCGGCTCGGCGAGCTGCGTGGCCCGAGCGGCGTCCCCACCACCGGCGTCGCGATCAGCCCGGACGGGCGCACGCTCGCAGCGTCCTACTACGACGGCACGATCCGGCTCTGGAACGTGCGCAGCCGGATGCCGGTCGGCCAGCCTCTCCGGGCCCCGGAGAACGCCGCCCTGGACGGTCCCTACGTCGTCTCGGGCGTCGCGTTCAGCCCGGACGGACGCACACTCGTCGCGGCCGGGAGCGACGCGAGACTGCGGCTCTGGGACGTGCGGACCGAGACCCCGATCGGCGAGCCCCTGGCGCGCGCCGACGGCACCGTGAACGGCGTTGCAGTGAGTTCGGACGGCACGGTGGCCAGCGGTAGTTATGATCCGACCGTGTCGTTGTGGGGAGGCGTCCTCTGGAGCGGTATCGACGCGCTCAAGAGGGAGGTCTGCAGCCTCGTGTGGGGAACTCTCAGCAAGGCCGAGTGGCACGTGCTCGCTCCCGACCTCTCCTACCGTGCAAGCTGCTAGACGCCCCCGGGCACAGGGAGCGGCCCCGGCGCGCCTACTGCTCGGGTTCGCCTGCGCGGTCGCCCTCTCGCTCGGCCTCGTGCCGGCGGCGGCACCAGCCGGCGTCCAGAGCCGGATCGCCTTCGAGAGCAACCGCGACGGCAGCTACCAGGTGTACGTGATGAATGCGAACGGGACCGGCCAGACGCAGCTGACGGTCAGGACCGGCGAGGGGCAGAACTTCGACCCCGCCTGGGAGCCGGGCGGATCGAGGATCGTCTTCGAGAGCGACCGGGACGCGAAGACGTCGTCCGACCTCTACGCGATGAACGCGAACGGGACGCCGCCCTTCGCCCGGCTGACGACGAATCAGGTGCCCGACACCAACCCAGCCTGGTCCCCGCTCGGGACGACGATCGCGTTCCAGAGCAACCGCACCGGCAACTACGAGATCTACGTGATGGACGCGAAGACCGGGCTGCGACAGCGCGCCCTGACCAACAACCCCGCGCAGGACTCGGACCCGGCCTGGTCGCCCGACGGGACGCGGATCGCCTTCGACACGAACCGCGACGGGAACTTCGAGGTCTACATGATGAGCGCCACGGGGAAGGCCGTGCGGCGCCTGACGACGAACAAGGCGCGAGACGTCAACCCGACGTGGTCTCCGGACGGGACGAAGCTCGCCTTCGAGAGCGACCGGAGCGGCAACGACGAGATCTACGTGATGAACCTGGCCACGGGAAGGGTGACCGACCTGACCAAGAATCCGGCGCGCGACTCCGACCCGACCTGGTCGCCCGACGGGCAGTTGATCGCGTTCGCGAGCAACCGGGACGGCAACAGCGAGATCTACGTCATGTCGGCGCTGAACGGGAGCAACCAGACGCGGCTGACGAACAACCCGGCGGTCGATCTCGTGCCGAACTTCTGGCAGCAGCCCCGACGCTGACGGGCCCGACCCCGGCTCAGCGGCTCCGCGCGCCCGTCTCCTTCGGGTGAGTCTCGGGCCCCGGCGCGGCCCCGTCGGCCGTCGGCGGCCCGGCTCCGTCGCCCGGGACGGTGGGCTGGTCGCCCGGCGACGCGGCGTCCGGATCGGCGCTGAAGCCGATCTGGCGCAGCGCTTCGAAGTCGGCGCGGTCGACGTCCTCGATCGCCTCCAGCTCCTTCCGCAGCATCGCGATCTGGCGCGACGCGTCGCCGGCCTCGCGCTTCGACTGCAGCTCGCGAAGGGCCTGTGGCGTCGTCAGGTGGAAGCGTGCGATGGCCGTCTTGAGGCTGTGGCTCTCGAGGATCATCTTGAAGACGGCGAGGTTCGTCAGGTTGCGCTGCATGTCGGCGGTCGGCCGGGAGAAGAAGGCTCCGACGAACTGCACGAGGCTGAGCCCGCCGGTGACCGCGACCACCTGCCAGTCGACGAGACCGATCGCGCTCAGGATCGAGAGCACGAGCGTCGCGGTCAGGAACACCGACCCCCAGGCGATCAGGAACAGGTTCGCGTGGCGGATCGTCTCGTAGACCTCGAGCGAGCGGCGCTGGGTGAGCAGCTCGTACTGCAGCAGCTTCTCGCTCTCGTGGGCGAGCACGTTCTGGCGGTCCTGGAAGTAGCCCTGGTAGCGGGCGAAGCTGTCGGCTGCGACGACCTCCGCCTCGTCCTCGACGTCGCCCGTCCCGCCGAGGAAGCGGACCAGGTCGTTGATCCCGTGCACGACCTCGACGGTGAGGAGCTTGGCGGCGAAGTCGAGCCCGCCGAGATGGCGCTCGAGGCTCGTGCTGGCCGTGAACGTGTCGGAAACCGCGAGGTTGGGGAGCTCGTATCGCGTGCGCAGCCCGGTCAGGAGCGTCTGCACCTTGATGTCGGTGTAGACCCCGATCACCGCGACGTACAGACGCGCCGAGGAGCGCACCGTCTCGTCGTCGTCGATCTCGTTCGCGAGCGCCCAGAGCGCGCGCGGGTGCGGATCGGCGCGCAGGAGCTCGCGGGCGCGCTCCTGGTCGTCGTCCGAGCCCTGCACGATCACGTCGACCAGCACCTCGAGCGCGGACGACTGGAACTTGCGGTCCTGCGCGCCGATGCGGTCGCGCCGCGGCCTGAAGTCGAAGATCGAGTCGGCGTGGACGTGGTGGACGCGAACGCTCCCCTCCTCGAAGTAGCGCGCCTCCTCCGAGAGGAGGGAGCCGGCCGGGTCGAGCCAGCCCTCGAGGCCGTCGATGTAGCCGGCCCCCCAGGTGCCCGCCTCGCAGTGAGCGCCGTATCTGCGCCGCTCGTCGTCGTAGTTGTCGTCGGGGACGTGCCAGTCGCGGATGTTGATCACGTGCAGGACGCCGCGGCCGTCCTCGCCGCGGCGGCGGCGGCCGACCGTCTGCTCGAGGAACAGCCCGAGCGGGCCGGCGCCCACCGCCGCGGCCGGCAGGCGACGGACGCCCTCGCCCGTCCTCAGCTCGTAGCGGCGGCGGCCGAGCAGCATCGCGCGGACCATCGTCTCCGGGAGCGCCAACCGGCACTCCGGGTTGAGCAGGAAGTCGTTCTGAAGGCACTGCGTGATCAGGACGTACCGCGACACCTCGTCCTCTGGCCTTCTCTGCGGCGCGGCCATCCCGGCCATCCAACTGTCTCCGACAACCCCTGTCAAGCCGCCGCCGGCGCCGCGCTCACGCTCCGGGTCAGCAGCGGACGTTGGGGTTCGACGGCGCGAAGAGGCCCTGCGGGTTCGGGCGATAGAGCCACACGTGGAGGGCGTAGTGGCGCGGGAGCCCCGGGATGTTCTCCGTGATCGGGCCCTCGAAGGCCTGGCCGAACAGGGTCGGGCGCGCATGGCCGGCTGCGAACAGCTCGTACTCGAGGCCGACGAGGGTGTAGCCGCCGCCGCGGCGGGGCTCGTAGAGGAGGTATTCGGGCCGGCTCGGGTCGACCGCGCCGTCGACGAGCAGGCGCAGGTTGACGAAGTGGAGGCCGACGCCGGGCATGCAGCTGGAGACGCTGAGGGCTGCGTAGCCGGCGGCCTTCGCACGGGCGACGTCCCGGTACGCGGCGGTCGCGGTGCGGGCCGCCTGGAGCTGGGTGTCGGGGCTCGAGTGGCCCGCCGCCGCTCCCGCCGTCCCGGCGGCGAGGGCGGCGGCGGACAAGATGATCACGAGCTTCGCCATCGTCGCTCCCTCAGCAGGTCACGCGGGGGTTCGACGGTGCGAAGAGGCCCTTCGGGTTCGCGCTCCACAGCCACACGGTCAGGAGGTAGTGCATCGGCTCCTGCGCGACCCGTCCCGGCAGGGGCCCGGCGAACGGCCGGCCGAAGAGGGTCGGGCGCGAGTGACCGCTGGCGAAGAGCTCGTACTGGACGCCGACGAGCTGCAGACCCTTTCCGCTCGGCGCGTAGAGGAGCTGGCCCGGATGCGCGAGATCGATCTCCCCCCCGACGACGTTCGGGACGTTGACGTAGTCGTAGCCGAGCCCGGGCACGCACTTCGTCCCGAACGAGAGGATCTGATAGCCGTCCTTTCCGGCCCGCTTCACGTCACGGTACTTCGCGGTCGCCTCGCGCGCTGCGGTGAGATCGGAGGCCTGGGTCGACTGGCCCCGGAGGCCTCCGGCGGCCACCGAGCCGGTCGCGACGAAGACGACGGTGGCGGCGAGTGCGGCGACGATCCTGAACATCGAGAAGCTCCTTTCGGTGGTCACTACCGGTCCAGACGGCGCGGGAGCCCGGGTCCTTCCCTGCTAGCGTGCCCGGAGCCGGTCGCCCGCCGCCGCGAGCAGGGCGAGCGCGACGCCTCGCTCGCGTCGCAGCTGCCGCTCGAAGTCCCACTTGTCGACGAGGGCGCACTCGGTCGGCTCGAGCGCGACGACGGTCGCGCTCCGCGGCGTGTCGCCGAGCAGGCCGAGCTCGCCGAAGTGGCACCCGGGGCCGAGCTCGGCGATCGGCTCGCCCTCGCGCACGACCCGC